>Ga0070726_10001893_pt1 | contig 19786 bp, 13 predicted proteins | sample tdAd471_FD_67275 | JGI IMG/M metagenome (GOLD analysis project Ga0070726, IMG submission 67275) | Marine sediment microbial communities from the Atlantic coast under amendment with organic carbon and nitrate - tdAd47.1 | ecosystem: Environmental > Aquatic > Marine > Coastal > Sediment | place... | reverse complement strand
AATCGACCTCGAAGGTCGTCACATTGCCTCACTGGATCCCGACTGGGTTGCGAGCCTGCCGGGCGAGGCCCGCGGTTTCATCACCTCGCTGAAAGCCAGCTTCGACAGGATGCAGTCGATGTTCGCCGATGCGCGTTCCGGGCACGTTCGCGACGTTGTCGGCTTCGGCGCGAAAGCGTGGCGGCGCCCGCTGACCACCACCGAACAGAACAGTCTGGTCGCCTTCTACCAGTCACTGCGAAGCGAATCCGGCCTCGATCATCGTCCGGCAATCTGCGCAATGATTGCCCGCGTTCTGGTTTCGCCTGAGTTTCTCTATCGGTCCGAACGTGCGACAGACGAGGCGACCGGAAGCACACAACCAGTCCGGCTCTCGCCATGGGAACTGGCCTCGCGGTTGAGCTTCCTGATCTGGTCGTCGGTTCCGGACGACGAACTGAGACGGGCAGCGGCGGCTGGCGAACTGTCGACTGACGCTCAGCTCAAACAGCAGGTACAACGAATGCTCCGCGATCCTCGATCGCGCCGGTTTGCGACCGAGTTCTTCGGACAATGGTTTGGCTTTTACCGCTTTCATCAGTTTCGGGGGATCGACAAATCGCTCTTTCCGAAATTCTCTCCAACGCTGCAGCAGTCGATGTACGACGAGGCCGTCACCTTTTTCGATTTCATCGTCCGTGAGGACCGACCGGTCGAAGAGTTTCTGTTCGCCGACTACGCGTTCCTGAATTCCGTTCTTGCTGAGCATTACGGAGCGGAAGTATCGCTCGAAAACATCCGCACACTACAGCGCGTGACTGACGCCAAACGCTTTCATCGCGGTGGCCTGCTGAAGCTCGGAGCCGTTCTCGCCACGACGTCGGCTCCGCGGCGCACGAGCCCCGTCAAACGTGGCGACTGGATTCTGCGCCGCGTGCTCGGAGCAGCAGTCCCTCCACCGCCGGCCGATGCCGGTTCCATCGCTGCTGACGAAGTGGCCGACGACGGCAAGTCCATTCGCCAGCGACTGATCGCGCATCGTCGAGACGCCTCGTGCCACAACTGTCACGCTCGATTCGACGCATTCGGCTTCGCTCTGGAAAACTTCGACCCTGTCGGTCGCTGGAGGACTCAATATCGCGATCAGATTCCTGTCGAAACATCGGGTGAACTGCGAGACGGTCGCTCAATTTCCGGAGTCGACGGGCTGCACGATTATCTGCGAGCGGAACTCCCGCGATTCCACGAGACCCTGGCGACAAGGCTGCTTGGCTACTCGCTGGGGCGTCAGGAAGAGGTTGGCGATCGCTCGCTGATTATCGACATGCAGCGCCACATGCAGAGCAGCGGCGGCATGGCCGGACTGCTGGAACGCATCGTCGTCAGCCGGCAGTTTCGGTATCGTTAGAGACCGATCAATCGTTTAACGCCCAGCCGCAGGCGCCGGCCACCAGAACGGGTGCGAGTCTGCTGGTGGCCGGCGCCTGCGGCTGGGCGTTAAACAAGACCTCCCTGTGCAACGCAGACTCCATCACACGGCAATCCTCCTGCGAGTCTCTCAATGGCAAGACCTCAGAACGAACACTGGTGGCACAACGGCGTTTCCCGGCGGTCGTTTCTGAAGACCGGCGGCGCAAGTCTCGCGCTGCCCTGGCTGGCGTCTCTCCCGCTGCGAGCAGAGTCCGGCAAGCGGACGGTCGACGCTGATTCCTCAAAACCGCCCGTCCGATTTGCGTGCCTCTATTTCTCGAACGGCGTCGAACCGGCTCACTGGTGGGCGAAGGGCCGCGGAGCCGACATGCAGCTGGGGCCAGGCCTCGAGCCGCTGGCCGCACACCGCGACGAACTCGTCATCATTGACGGACTGTTCAACGCGCAGGCCGTCGCGAATCCCAGCGCTCACCTCGGTCGAATGCCGAATCTGCTCTCCGGTGCCTGGGTCAGTCTCGACCAGAACGACATCCGTGTCGGGCGTTCAATGGACCAGGTCCTCGCCCAGCAGATCGGCGACCGGACAGCGTTGCCGAGTCTCGTGCTGGGAATTGAACCGACCGAACTGCGGCTGGAAGACGGGCTGTCGATGATTTACGGCTCGTGCATCTCATGGGCGAGCCCGACGAAGCCGGCCACGAAGGAGATTTACCCCGCGCGAGCGTTCGACCAGATCGTCGGCGGCCAGGGACAGCGCAAGCTCGACCGCAGCATTCTCGATCAGGTGCTGTCCGACGCGAAGTCACTTCGAACGCAGCTGTCCACAGGCGATCGTGTGAAAATCGACGAGTACCTCGAATCGATCCGCAGCATCGAACAGCGGATTGATCGAGCGGCAAAGGACGAGCGACTTGAAGGCTGGCGCCCGACGCTGACGGATCCCAACATGCCGCGTCCGGTGGACGAGTTGCCGCAGGACATCCCCGACCACATGCGGCTGATTCTTGATCTGATCGTCCTCGCGTTTCAGATGGACAAGACCCGCATCGCAACCTGCATGCTCAACAACGACCTCTCGCAGATGAACTTCGGGTTTCTCGAAGGCGTGCAGGGCAGTCTGCATCTGGACCTGACGCACAACGGACGCGACCCGGAACTCGAAGCGATGTATCTGCAGACAAACCGGTTTCATATCGGCCAGTTCGCTTACCTGATCGATCGGTTGAAAACGATCGACGAGGGCGGCCAGTCGCTGCTGCACAACTCACTGCTGATGTGCTGCTCGAACCTCTTCGACGGTGACAAACACCAGGCGGACCGCCTGCCGATCGTCCTCGCCGGGCAGGCTGGTGGATCGCTGAAGACCGGACGGATTCTCAATTATCTCGATCGTCCCGATGGCGAACGCCGAGCCTGCAGCCTGTACCTCTCCATCATGGATCGCCTGGGAGTACAGCTGCCGCAGTTCGGCGACGCGGATCAGCTGCTGGCGGATCTTTAACCGCTCGGCTAAGGATCTCGCCCTTTCGCTTCCGCACTCACTGGCCAATCGCCCTTCTCACGGAAAGTTCCTGCGATGAAACACCTGCTGCCCGTACTTCTACTTTTCGTGTCGGCTTCCACTCTGACTGCCCAGGACAAGACGAGCGCCCCGCCGACTCACGCCAACGTGCCGTACGGTCCCGACAAGGCCAACGTCCTGGACCTCTGGATTGCGGAAGGCGACAGTCCTCGACCGCTGCACGTCTACATTCATGGCGGCGGCTGGACCAGCGGCGACAAGTTCCGCAAAGGCGATCCTCAAAAGCACTGGCTGTCCAAAGGGATTTCGTACGCGGCCATCAATTACCGCCACACGCCGCAGCACCCGCTGCCCGCTCCGGTCCACGATGCCGCGCGAGCGATTCAGTTTCTGCGTTCCAGAGCGGAGGAATGGAACATCGACAAGAATCGCATCTGCCTGTCCGGCGGCAGTGCCGGGGCCTGCACGTCAATGTGGCTGCTCTGCCATGACGACCTCGCCGATCCGAATGCAAAGGGTCCGGTTCTCCGTGAATCGACGCGAGTTTCCGGAGCCGCAGTCGCTGGCGGCCAGACATCAATCGACCCGAAACAGATCGAACCGTGGCTCGGCCCCATGGTGCTGCAGCACCGCATGATCAACATGGCCGTTGGCGAACGAACGATTGAAGCCGCTCTGCAGAACTACGAACAGCACAAGCCGCTCTATGTTGAGTTCTCGGCCTGGAACCATGTCAGCAAGGACGACCCGCCTCTGTTCATGAGCTATGGCGGTGACGTGACACTTCCATCAAAGAACGCTGGCCACGGCATCCATCATCCGGTCTACGGCGTCAGGATGAAGGAGCAAGCTGACCGCGTTGGGATGGAGTGTCACCTGCTGATTGGCGACGGCACCGTGTCGAAATCTGACCGATACCGGAACGCCAACGAGTTCATCGAAGCCGTCCTGCTGGGCGACAAGTGACACCGCCAGCCGTCGCCAGGTTTCTCCGAAACCTGGAACAACGCAGCAGCAAGGCAGCTTCTGCCATCGAAGTCTCCACGCACGTTCGATCGCTGAATCTGAATTGCCGCGAGTTTCGGAGAAACGCGCCGACGGCTGAGCCGCAGCCGTCGCCCGGTTTCGTTCCTGACACTCCCCTGCCCTTCCGCAGTCTGATCCCGCTGCCGGAGATCATTTCCGAAGTGCGCGGCGTCGGGCCGAAGAGTAAGACGGTGCAGTCTGCCTGGCACGAATTCATCGGCCGCGTCGGCAACGAGTTGTTCATCCTCAACGAAGCTCCGGTCGAAGACATCTGCTCGGCCGGAGCCCCACTGGTCGCCGAAGCGATCGATCGAATGCGCCACGGAAAGGTAATCACGGAAGCCGGCTACGACGGCGAGCACGGCACAGTCCGCGTATTCCAGACGGACGAACTACCAGGGCGGCCGAATAACATCTCTGCTGTTTGAACATTCCTTCCGAATTCCAATGCGTCGCTTAGATCGCAGAGAAACGAGGACACGCCGTCGGTCGAAAAGGCCACGCAACGGGTTCCGTTGGCTGAGCGCTGTGGCAGCGCGTCAGCCGGTTTGTGTCGGACGTCGCGCTCAGACTCGACTCCAAACTGTGGGATGCGCAGGCAGACCAGATGTCGCTGATGACGCTGCACGCGTCGAAAGGGCTGGAGTTCGCCGTCCTCCTTCTGGCCGACAGTGAAGATGCCCTGCATCCACTCCGTTCTGCAGGAGCGTCAACCACCAACCTCGACGAAGACGCCGCCTGCTCTTTGTCGGCAATGCCCGAGCCCGGCACCGTCTGCTGCTCGCGTCTTCCGACCGCCGCGTCCGTTCAGGCAAGCCAGTCGAAATGTCCCCGTCGCTCTTTTCTAATGAGGAACGACGCTCAGCTTCTCAAACCCACCGTCGCCGCACCGTCAATGAAGAAACCCCCGGCCCGCCAACAGTTGAAGCAGTTCTGACCTTTCAGAGACCACACATTCACACCTTGACACTTCGACTCGACAACCGAGGACAGGTCTCTTCCAAACCTGCAGCGACACAGGAGCCCCTTCCGCTTCCTGCTAACGATCCCGCCATGCACGTTCGATGTAGTCGTGCCAGTACCAGGTACCGGCGAAGAGCTGAGTGAACCAAGCACTTCTTCGCTTCACAAGGCTTCCGAATGACCACTCTCCGCGGTCGTCCCTGCACGGTAACAGTGAATGGAATCGCAAGCATCCGGACTCTCGGCAGAAGCAACTTCCCCAGAACCTATCAATCCCAACAGATTCTCAGTATGTACCCTTGACGCCACAGAGCTCACCGGTACACTCTATTAAACCCATCTGACCACGCATGACACGTCACATACGACTCCTGATCAGGGCTTCCTGCTCATGTCTTCGAGACTCTGTCAGAAACCGTCCGTTGCAGCAATCGGCCCACCCACCTCCGCCGATCGCTTTCGGCTGACACTCCCGGGCTGGACTGACATTCTTGAGTCGGACTTTCTCTCCAATGTTGAACCGGCCTGGCGCGCCGGTCGCCTGGCACTGAGGGATCCTGTCAGCCTGTGCCCCGAGGCCGTCGAATGGGACCGCCACTGGCAGCAACTGGATCGAAGCCTGCAGGGACAGGCATTTTCTCTCTACCGTCGGCAGATCCGCTCCCGCTGTGTGGCACGGACGCTGTCCCGTTTTCTCCCGGAATCCGGCATCTTCGCTGAGTGCGGCTGTGGCTCGGGCGAAACAAGCAGTCGCATTCCGATGTGTCCCGGTCAGACATTTCTAGCTGTCGACTTCGCCTGGCACCCGTTGTGCCAGGCCCTGCACCAGCCTTGCTTTGCCGGGGGCATCCAGGCCGATATCCGCCGCCTGCCATTCCGCAACAACTCGCTCGACGGCCTCTGGAACCTGGGCGTGCTCGAACACTTTGAGCCGCATGAACAGCTTCTGATCCTGCAGGAGTTCCACCGCGTCCTGAAACCGGGTGCTTCCATCATCCTCTGGTGGCCACCCCGCCACGCACTCGACCGAATGCTTCTGTCTCCGTTCGGCTGGCCCTTTCCAAACGAACCAGGCCGCGCTGACCGAATCACTGCTCGCGAATTGCTGCGTTCCGCCGGTTTCGATCACGTTACGGCCCGCTACGCCGGTGGCGACTGCCTCACCGAGATGATCCTGACAGGTACCAGAGGGACGCGCTCCGTTGAGTCCGAAGGAGCACATTGAGGATGAGTCGAATCAACGATCATCTGATTCATCAACAGGCTGCTCTTCGCACAGCGAGTGGAGCCGTTTCGAGAAATGCGTCTTTGGGTTTACCCGTGCGATGTTCGCACCTTTTCAATCCCCTGCTTCAAGGAGAGTAAGGATGGTTCGTTTTCGTCTCATTCCTGGTGGCCTGATGCTGCTGATAGCGGCTCTTTCGACGGTCGCGTATTCGCACTCGGAACAGTTGCCGGGCACTCCAGTGTCTCTTGCAGAGTTGGATTCCGTCCGCGGACTGGCATGTGGAGAGCTGGGCTCCACGACCGGAGAAAGCCCTTGCTCATTTTCGCCGGGCGCGTGTGGGACAGTGGCAACCGTTCGCGGAGGCGCGGGAGTTGACTGTACGACTCCCGGGTCTCCATGCGGCAGTTGTACCGGCGGCTACAACCATCACTGTTTTGGTGGGTTTGATCCCTATGGCACACACCTTTGCAGCCTCACGACACCAGCGTGCTGCCCGGTCAGCACCTGCATGAATGGATCCACCCTACTGGCTTACACATGTGATTGTGCGGGACCTGCGACCCCCAATATGGGCATGCGTCTGCAATCACACGTTGCGTACGGATTCAATCCCGGCTGCGTGCCATAACAATCAACCACTGTGAGCCGTAAGTCAGGAACCAGCTTAGACGAGCCTGCTCCTCATCATCTCTGCAGGATGTACGGGCTCGCCAGGTGCGATTGTACAATTCAGTTTGTTGAGTGAGGCATGACATGGGACTTCGGCAGCGACTGATTCGTGTGCTTTACGCAGTAATCACAGTGACGTTACTGGAATCCTGGCTGAGTTGCAGAATTGCAGGCGCGCAGGATGAACTGGTCGACACGGCGACTCCTGATGTCGCTACCGACTCTCAACTGGACGCCTTGCTGGAAATGCTGGATGCACGGCGACAACTGGCGGGGGATGGTGGATACCGCTGGTCGTTCAAGTCCGAACGTTTCTCGATTGATCTACCAGATCCGAAAGACTATCAGGCATCCTTGGAGAAGCGTGCTGCGAACCCGCTGGCAGGAGCGACGAAGGACGAGCACGAACGCTTTGAGGGCGAGATCGCGTGGCAGCCGTCCACGCACCGCTTCCACTTTTTCGCCAGTCACGTCCAGAAGTGGATCGGTGGGGCTGCTGCTTACCTCGGCGAACGGCAGGAGATTTCATTTGATGGGGAGGCATACTGGGACGTTGAGACTGTCCGACCAGGAACCGAGTTGCCTCAGGAGGATTTTTCACGGATCCGCGATCCCAGTGTGGACTGGACGCCCTCCGGGACAATCGCCAGGAAGCCTCCTCCCGGCAAACGACTTGAACAGCTTGTCGGAGAGAGCGGGTTTGCCTTTCGTCCGGGATACCTGACGCTTCCGTATGGCCAGGACTGGGGCAGCTCCGTAGACGCGGCGGGATTCCTTCGAGAGCTGATCCGGGACGGTCGACCGGCGACCATACAGGAAGCAGGCGACACCATCGCGGTCAGCTTCGTCACACAGCAGACCCGAAATGGCCAGGAATACCGGGGCACTATGCAACTGACGTTCAACTCGGCCCAGTTGGGGGCAATCGAACGCATCACATATATTGGAGACGGCCCAGGCGGAAAAAAGTTTCGTACCGCAGATTACTCGATTCGCAACACTGAAATCGCTCCTGGTGTGTGGTTTCCGCACGAAATCATCTGGGGCAACTGGATGAATTCACTTGTCGTTCGCATGCAGTTCTCTGACGTACAGAAAGTCGAGACATTTCGCACGGCGGACTTTCAGGTGGAGTTTCCTGACGGAACGGACATCACGGATCATCGTAATCAGACATTGTTTGTTGCTTCCGGGGACATGTGGGATGAGGCTCGTGCGACGCAGGAGTATGCAAGGGTCTATCTCGGCGACTTCTCCGCGATGAACGGCGGGACCGGTCCAGGGAAGTCCGTACTGTTCTGGGGCGCTATTGGCGTGACGACACTTCTGGCTCTTGTCGCGCTGTCGTTCTTTGCACGCAGTCAGACAGCCCGAATACTGGTTCTGGCGAGTGTCTCAAGCTCAGCGGCTCTGGCGGATGAATCCTCAACAGCTCCGGCCTTGAAATGGTCGGACCGGGGATGGGTGATTCAATCACAGGCGGACGGTCGCGAACTGGTCGTCACGCAATGCGGGTATCGCGTGGCATGTCTGACGCTCACAGCTTACAAGCGGGACTATGACCCCGGCCAACTGGCCCGTCAGTTGCGGCCAACGACGCAAGGTAACTCTCTGCGGCAGATTGTGGAGACGCTGCAGGGATTCCGTATCGGCTCCGAGGTACGTTCGAACGTTTCGTGGCAGGAGATCTACCAGAAACTTCCCGAAGGCGGATTCGCGGTGGTCGCCATCCCGAATCATCGGATTGTCGGGGGCCATTTTGTCGGCGTTATTCGCGACAGGCGCGGAAAAGTTCTGGTTCTGGATCCGCCAGTCAGCACAAAGGAGCTGAAGCCTGCCAACGGCGAACATTACACAGCAAAGGAACTGGTTGTTGCCTTTCTGAGCGACACGGAATCCGACGAAGCGACCGCCTGCCGCCCGACCGAACTGGAGTTTCCAGAGCGTATCGAAGTCGCCCCTGATCCTGCGAGATGGTCGAAGACAGTCACAGCACAGGTCCCGATTTCGAATCATTCGACGGTGCCTGTGTGGCTCGACCCGATCAAACCGCCATGCGGCTGTATCCGGATCCTCAATCAACCTGCACTGCTTCTGCCAGGGGATTCGGGAATCGTGGACTTCGAGATTCATCCCCCCGCGTGGGGATCAGGACGTCGTCGGAAGTCAATTCCGCTCTCATTCGCCCGTCAGTTCGACGCGTCAGTCATTCTGGAAGGCGAGTTCATCAGACCGTCGGCAGGCGAACCCAATCCCACCACCGGGATCGGCAAAGTGAAGATACCTCTCGAATGGCGCGATGAGTCGTTTCGGTCACAGGTGAGATTTCCGATTACTCAGGTTCCCGACGGATCGCGTGTCACAGTGACCTCGGGAGAAGACTGGTGTTCCGCCGCGGTTGATGCCGAAGACCAATCGATTGTCGCCACGATTACGGTTCCCGTCGCACGACTCCAGCACGTTCGAGCAGGAGAAACACTCGTGGGCCAGATGGAATTCAGCGGCACGGCACTGTATGCGACATTTGAAGTTCACGTCGCGCAGGATATGGAGGCTCTGGCGATTGCCAATCGTCTGGTGAAACCCGACGCAAAACAGTTTCAATTTTCCGGAAGCCTTTCGCTGCCATCAGCCGCTGACTGGAAGTGTGAGGCATCGTCGACACTGGCGGCCATACGCTCCTGTGAATGGAACATTGCGACAGATGGAAACTGGCATATGACAGGTGAACTGACCGAACCAACATCGCGTCCCGCGCCTGTCAGCCTGCAATTCGTTCATCCCGAATACCTGTCTGTATCAACCTCGTGCGTGCTACTCCCCTGATGCTCCCTGAACTTCATCGGAACGTCCCGACATGACGGATGAAAGTGAGCCTCTGGTCCGACGGCTGATACTGGCATTCTCCTGCTACTGGCTTGGTCTGGTAATGGTAGTGGCCGGAGTCGCAGCGGGGGTCGACCTCCTCCCTCGGCAGTCCGGCCCAAATCAGAATGAGTCAGGTTTTATCAACGCATTCGGTGCCTGGGATGGCTGGTGGTACACGAAGATCGTCGTTGAGGGATACGCGTTCGACGATAGCCGACCATCGAGCGTCGCCTTTTTTCCAGCGTATCCGCTTCTGGGCCATTGCCTGCATCGGCTGAGCGGCCTGTCGGCCCACCTGTCACTGCTCGCGCTGACTCACGTCTGTCTGATCTCGGCCTTCATGGTTTTCGAAAGCTATGTCCGTCAACGGGCACCTGGCAACCAGGAACTATCGGAGTTCGCACTGATTTCATTTTCGCTGATGCCAATGACAGTCTTCTGCCGCATGACATACAGCGAGTCTATGTTTGTCCTTGTTACAATACTGACAATGCTTGGGCGACAGCGGCAATGGCCAGCCTGGATCACGGCGCTAATCGCTGGCGCAGCAACAGGCACGCGCAGCCTCGGTGTCGCACTGCTACTGCCACTGGCGTGGGACTGGTGGCGCCGGGCTAAAGAAGACACGCCTGGGAAATGCCCTGCCTCGGACCTCCCCGCGGTCGTTAGTCACGACAACGCGAAGAGAAAGATCCGGGAACCGCTCAATCATCGCAACGTGTTCCGTTTCGCTCTGACCGCCAGCGTGCTCGGGCCACTCGCCTGCTGGGGCCTGCTGGCCAACATGGCATACGAATACCTTGAATTCGGCGACGCGTTCGCGTTCGTCCGAACGCAGGCGCACTGGGAGATGCGACCAGATCAATCGTGGCCCCAGAGACTCATCGGTCTAATCATCCTTGAGCCAATCTGGTCGATCTACGACCCGTCGAACGCAGCCTACTGGGCTCGTCATGAGTACGTTGCCAATCCGCTGTTCAGCCTTCAGTTCTGGAATCCCATCTATTTTCTGACATGCGGCGGCCTGGTCGCATACGGAGCGTGGAAGCGCTGGCTCACCCCGCCGGAATGGCTGTTGTCTGCTGGCCTACTGGGAATTCCGTACGTCCTGCAGGGGTACCGCATGATGATGCTTGGCCATGGCCGATTCACCTGCGTCGTCTTTCCCATGTACATCGTCCTGGCACGTCTCCTCTCCGGAGCACCACGACCTGCAGCAATCCTGATATGCGTGCTGATGGGCATGCAGTTGTTTTGCTGGTCCGCATTATTCGCGGCCTGGCACCGAGTGTTCTGAGATCTTGAGGATTTCGAAACGATGGGGTGTGGCATGAACGTGCGCCGACACGGCTTCACACTGATTGAACTGCTTGTCGTAATCACAGTCGCCGCAATGTTGATCGCGCTCCTTCTCCCTGCGGTCCAGCAGGTTCGCGAAGCAGCGCGACGGGCTCAGTGCAGAAATAATCTCAAGCAGATCGGGCTGGCGCTGCACGCCTATCATGAAATCAATGGCACGCTGCCAATTAACTGGGGCGAGGGCATCTATAACGACGCCGACCGCGGTCACAGCTGGCTGGCAATGCTGCTGCCTCAACTTGACCAGACGCCCCTCTATGGGCGAATTCTCTTCGAAGAACCACTCACTCATCCGGAGAACGACGCAGCAGCAAACACCGTCGTCCCAGTATTCCTGTGCCCGTCCGACAGCCACGGTGACGGAGTTATGTCCGACCGACGGAACTCGAACGTGCCCAGAGCGGTGACAAACTACAAGGCCGTGCTTGGCAGCAACTGGGATTGGGGATCCGCGGCAGGCACAGTCTCGAAAGCTGGCCGAAACGCAGACGATCCCAGCGGTCTCGACTGGTGCAACGGGCTGATTTGTCGGGGCGGAGATCACGCTCCGTTTACGACGCGTTTCCGCGACGTCACCGACGGACAAAGTACGACACTCGCTGCGGGCGAAGCTGTTCCTGCCTGGAGTTTTCACACATGGTGGTACGGCTTCAATGCTTCAACAGCAACCTGCGCGGTACAGCCGAATCACTGGCAGAAAATAGAAACTACGACGAGTGACTGGTTTGAAAACTACTCGTTCGCCAGCCGACATAGCGGCGGACTGCACTTTGCTCTGGTTGATGGCAGTGTCCGGTTCATATCAGACAACATCGACCTGGCCACTTATCACGCACTGGCCACAATCCAGGGAGAAGAGACCATCGACGAGTTCTGACAGATGCCTGCGACTCGCGACCGGCTGAAATCGTCGAGGCCTCACGAACAGACCTGCCACCTCGATGGCCAATCGGACGAAATGGCTGCTGGATCAAGTCCACTGACAGTCAGATTTCGCCTCTCCAGCCAGCGAGTCGCTCAGACAGAAGCAAGCGGTCAAACCGAACACGCGGGTCTCTACTGGAAGCCAGATGCCTGTCCCTTCGCAAGTCAGGACGACCGGCTACGCGATCAGTTCGTCGATGACCTGGCCGCCGAACTGGCTGAGTTGTTTGAAGCGACCGCCGTGGAAGTAGGTGAGCTTGTTGTCGTCGAGGCCCAGCAGACGCAGCAGTGTAACGTGCAGATCGCGGACGTGGTGGACGCACTCGACCGCCTCGGCACCGGTTTCGTCAGTCGCCCCGATCGTGTGCCCCGCGTTGACACCTCCGCCCGCGAACCAGATCGTCATCGCATGCGGGTTGTGATCGCGACCGTATGCCGTGCCGCCGCGAACTCCGTTGTCGGGCGAGCGACCAAATTCGCCGCACCAGACGATCAGCGTGCTGTCGAGCAGGCCGCGCTCCCTGAGATCGGTCAACAGCGCTGCGATGGGACGATCCACCTGCCGAATCAGGTTGCCGTGGGCTCGTTCGATGTAGTCATGCGAGTCCCAGGTGCCGGCGTAAAGCTGCACAAACCGGACACCCTGTTCGACAAGCCGCCGGGCCAGCAGGCACTTGCGACCGAAGCTGTCTGTTGGTTCCTGGTCGATGCCATACATCGCCAGTGTCATCGCGTTCTCATTCTGCAGGTCGAGAATGTCCGGCACTTCCATCTGCATACGAAAAGCGAGTTCGTAGGCTTCCATCCGCGCTGACAGTTCTTCGTGCCGTGGATGCTGCATGGCGTGACGCTGGTTGAGCGTTGCGAGCAGATTGAGATTCGCCCGCTGGTGCTCGCGCGTGACCCCCTGCATGGGCTGCAGATCGAGAATCGGCGAGCCCTTCGGTCGCAGCGGCGTCCCCTGGTAATGGGCCGGCAGAAAGCCGTTGCTCCAGTTCGCGGCGCCGCCCTGGGGATACGAGACTTCGGGCAGGACGACAAAGCCCGGCAGGTTCTGATTCGGCGAACCAAGTCCGTAAGTCACCCACGAGCCAACTGCCGGATCGCCACCGAATCGATTCCCCGAATTCATTTGATACATCGCTGTCGGGTGATTGACAGAGTCGACCTGGCAGCCACGGTAGAAGCACATGTCGTCGGCACAGCTGGCGAGATGCTCCCAGTTCTCGGCCATGTCGGCACCGGACTGGCCTGCCTTGCGGAACCGGAACGGACTCTGGACGTAATATCGTTTCCCACTCTCCATTGCCGACTTCTGCTCACCCGACCGAGTGAACTCCTGCAGGTGCAGTTCCTTGAGCTTCGGTTTTGGATCGAACGTGTCTAAATGCGATGGTCCTCCTTCCATCATGAGGAACACAACGCTGCGCACCTTCGACGGAAAGTGCCCCTGCTTCTCGGCAAGCGGCCCCGTCGTCGACGCCGTCAGCTGCTCGGCGGCAAGTAATGAATTGAACGCGACGGCTCCAAGGGAAGTCCCGAGGCCATACAGAAAGTCGCGGCGGTGAAGTGAGGTTGTCATCGGACTGGCTTTGGTTTCAGAGTCAATGCGAGCCATGTGAGAAGACTCGTTTAACGCCCAGCCGCAGGCGCCGGCAACCAGAACGGGTCAAGCTTTCTGGTCGCCGGCGCCTGCGGCTGCGCGTTAAACAACGAGTGCCACAAGGAGACTGCTTTCCGCTTAATACACGTAGGCGAACTCGTTGGAGTTCAGAATCACCAGGCAGACCTCGGCAAGGCCTCGCACTTGCGGGCTGACATCGGACGGTTTCAGATCCGGGACGAAGTCCGAGTAGACCTCAAGTGGCTCAGCAAAGCTGAACTTCTCGCCGGTGTTCTCCTCGACGGCCTCGCGGACGACTTCCTTCGGGTATTCGGGAGGCGCAAACTTCAGCGACTTGTGGCGAGCCGTCATCGCGTCCCAGTGAGCGAGACATGCAGTCGCCTCGTCAGACACTGGCGAGCGGCCATACGCGAGTTGAAACACGCGGGCGATCGAGTCTTCTCGTGAACGCTTCTCCTGCAGGATTCGATTCGCCAGAGCGAGTGAGCGGTCGAAGGTGATCTCGCTGTTGAACATCGCGAAGACCTGAGGCGTGACCGTCGAGGCTTCGCGAGACTCGCACGAGAGTTCTGACGGCGGCGAGTTGAAAACTTCGAGGAACGGATCCCGCTGTCCGCGAACTTTCAACGCGTAGAGTGATCGACGATGGCGCTGCTCGGGCAGCGGGGACGGCTGCCAGGCTTCTGCGAACGTGCCCATCACCATGCGCGGCTGGAGCGCGGCTTCACGGTTCATTTCCGGTCGAGCAGGAATGCCGCCGAGTGTCGTGTTCAGTTCGCCGGAGATTGCCAGCATCGAATCGCGAAGCTCTTCGGCCGCAAGACGCCGTGGCAGGAATGCAGCGTAGCTGGTGCCGAGTGGGTCCTTTTCAGTGAGTGACTCCAGATCGGGATGCGTTCCGGACCGGCGATACGCCTCTGATGTCATGATCAGACGATGCAGCGTCTTGATCGACCAGCCGCTCTGGATGAACCGCCGAGCCAGCTCATCAAGCAGCGCCGGGTGAGTTGGCTTTTTGCCGGTCGCTCCGAAGTTGTTCGGATTTCCCGCGATCGCCTGTCCGAAGTGCCCCTGCCAGATGCGGTTAACCATTACGCGCGCCGTCAGTGGGTTGTCCGGCGAGGCAATCCAGTTGGCGAGGGCCAGCCGCCGTCCGGCGATTGGCGCATCACTCATTTCCTCCGAGGACTCGACAGCGTCTTCATTCCGCGCTGCGAATTTCGCATTCTGCATCTGGACAACGCTCAGGACGCCGGGCGTGACGCGGGTCAGTGGTGAAAAGGGATCGCCGACGCTGAGGATGGCCGTCTGCTCCAGCTCACCGCTGCTCATGCGATCCTGCGGCATTCTCAGCGGCGTGTTGACGCGAACCAGCCTGGGAGTCCGACCGCTGTAAACCGAGAACGCAACCGGCTCGTAGCGATCAAAACGCCACTTCAGCCGTTCGAGCCCTTTGCGACCGATGCGTTCGAGGCCGAAATCGCGTGGCTCGAATCCCACATGTCGCGGCGGGATCAGTGCCGGATCAACTTTCTGCTGCTGCATGATCCGCCGCACCTGCTGCACGTCGACCGGCTGGCCAGGCTGCTTCTGTTCCAGGGTGGCGACGACTTGTTCGAACGGAGCATCGTTGAGCTTGTTCTCGCGATACCATTCTCGCGCTGCTTCAAGCGTTCTCCGACCGTTCACCTCGTCGAGCGTCGCTGCGTAAAATCTCTGCCGCTGCTGCAGATACTTCTTTTCATCGAAGCCGTCCGTGTTTTCGTCCGGCAGAAACTCTGCAGAACGTTCGGCGAGCTGTGTCGTCGCAAAGGCCGCCTGGATCGAGTAGTAATCGCGGGTTGGGATTGGATCGAACTTGTGATCGTGACACCGGGCACATTGCAACAAGTGCCCCAGAAAGACCTGACCAACCGAGTCCGTGACATCGTCGAGAAATCGCTGTCGAGCGACTTTGGCGACTTCCATGCCCGTCAGCTCCCACGGTCCCATGCGGAGAAAGCCGACCGCAATCAGCATCTCTGGATCGGATTCGTCGATCTCGTCGCCGGCAATCTGCTCGCGAATGAACTGGTCGTATGGCTTGTCGGCGTTGAACGACCGCACGACATAGTCGCGGTACCGCCAGGCGTTGCCGCGTTCGTAATCGTTGGCAAAGCCGGACGAGTCCGCATACCGGGCGACGTCCAGCCAATGCCGGCCCCACTGCTCGCCATAGTGCGGCGAGGCGAGCAACCGGTCGATGACTTTGCCAAACGCGACATCGTCGGTTGCCGGATCGTCAACGAACGCGGCGATCTCGTCCGGCGTTGGCGGCAGGCCGATCAGGTCGAACGTCGCTCGTCGAATGAGAGTTCGCCGGTCAATAGCGGGAGCGGGTTCGAGCCCGCGTTCACTCAGACGCCGATCGATCAGCACGTCGACCGGGTGTTGATCCGACGCCTGTTCGCCGCTCTCCGGCTTCGCCAATGGTTGATACGCCCAGAGGTTCTCTGGCTTGTATCGCCGAGCGGTCCACTCGGCGCTGAGCCCGCCGCTCGTGACAACCTGCACTCCGTCGGCGGCGTTCCACTTCTCACCGGTCGTGCGAATCAGCTCGGCCAACCGATCTTTGTCCGGCCAGGGAGCGCCGCCCGCAATCCACTCTTCGACATACGCAATCTGCTCGGCAGTCAGCCGATCATTTTCCTTGGGAGGCATCTCCAGACCGTCCCATTTGATCGCCTGCAGCAGTGAGCTTTCCGCCGGTTTGCGGGGGACGAGTGACGCTTCCTCGCTCTCGCCGCCCTTCAACAGGCCCTCGCGAGACAGCATGTTGAAACCGCCGCGAATTTCATTGGGATCGTCGCCGTGACAGGCGAAACACTTCTCACGAAAGATCGGCAGCACGCGGTTCGCGAAGACCTCTTCTGAGCGTGAGAACGGCGCCGTGTCGTTGTCGGTAGCAGCGTCGGTGGACTGCGCCGACAGAAAGGCGGACGCGACAGCAGCCACGATCAGGATGCGTGCAACGACGTTCTGAAGTAATCCCAACATCGGAATTCTCGGAATCGGTAGAGAGCGAGGTTGAAAACCTGCTTCAAGATTAACGGACTGTTGTCGGAACTGTCTCGTGTTCGTTGAGCTGTACCGCTTCGATTCAAGCCGCGAAGCGACGACAGCACGTAGCTGCTCTGTCGCCGCTTCGCGGCTTTTCGATTCATGGGGAAGCTAACCGCGGGCTTACGCCCACGGCTACGTGCTGACGCCGCTTCGCGGCTGAACACAGCTTCGACAGCGCTCAATCAACGACAGCGCTCAATCAGCAGCCGGCTCAATCAGCGTGCCTCGTCAGCATCAGCAGGCGGAATTCCATCACCTGTGAACCAGGCTTGTCGAGAGCCTTGAGCGTCAACGTGCCTCGGCCCTGCTTCAGATCGATCGTCCCCAGCTTCAATGGTCGAAAGTCTTTGATGTACGACTCTGCGCGTTCGACGCGATCCTGTTCGGCACCTTTGACCGGCGGATCGTGAGGCTCGGTGATCCTTCCTGTCAGTCGAGCATCGACGAAGCTCAGTTCGATCGTTGAGCCGATGTCGGCCTGCGGGCACGCGTAGTAGACCTCGACGTCAAACGTGCCGTCGGCGGGGACTTCGGCTTCCCAGGTAATCACGTCTTCAGCGTTGATCCAGTTGGTGAAGTACGAGCAGTTCGGAAAACGGTTCGACCGTTTGATCGCTCCGTGAGCCGTGCCGTCGCGGGCCGGAATCTGCGTGTAGCGGTAGTCCGGGTGCCCGATCACGAAGGCTCGTTGATCATCGCCCAGACCGGGCAGCAGTTCGTCGCGCCAGTCCTTGACGGCGAGGCGTAAATGGCGAGCCACCTCCGGGTGGTCAGCCGAGATGTCGCGCCGCTGCCCAGGATCCCGATCGAGTTCGTACAGCCTGCCGTCGTTGTCGAGACAGAACTGCTCCGTGCGGACAGCGACACGGTTTCGCCAGTGCGAGAAGATCATTCGGTCCGGCCAGTCCGCTTTGTCGCCAGTCAGGACGGGCTTGAGGCTCACGCCGTCGAGCGTCTTCTGACTGGCGACTTTGATCCCCACGAGATCGGCCAGAGTCGGCAGCAGATCGATGGCCGCTCCGTTCTGCGGAACCTTGCGTCCCGCAGGAATGCCACCCGGCCAGCGGATCAGCAGCGGCGAGCGGACTCCGCCTTCGTCCGTCGACCCCTTCCGGCCCTTCATGTCCCCGTTCCAGCGAACGCCGTTCGGGCCGTTGTCGCAGAAGTAGACGACGATGGTGTTCTCGGCGATCTGCAGCTCGTCAAGCTTTTTGAGCAACCGACCGACGTTCCAGTCGATGTTCTCGCACATTGCCAGAGCGGCTCGAATGTGCTGCCGGTTCTCCTTCTTCGGGTCGCGGTTGTGCATGGCCAGGTCGGCGTTCTTGAACTTCTGCCAGAAGCGATCCGGAACCTGCATCGGCGAGTGCGGCGTGTTCAGCGGCAGGTACGCGAAGAACGGCTTGTCCTGCTGCACGCTCGACTCCATGAACTCCATGACGTGATTCGTGAAGTCGTCAACGCAGAAGCCTTCGCCGCGAACGAGCTGTCCGTTGTGTTCGAGCAACGGGTCGAAGTAGTGGCCCCAGTGGCCGGAACAGAAGCCGTAATACTCGTCGAACCCCCGACCGTTCGGGTGATACGGGTACTGCATCCCGTTGTGCCACTTGCCGAACGCGCCGGTCGCATACCCCGCCGCGCGAAACGTGTCGGCGATCGTCATCTCATCGAGGTCGAGACGCTCGCCTCCGGCTGACGTGCTGTAAACACCGCCTCGCGGGTGATAACGCCCGGTGAGAAACTCGGCCCGCGTCGGCGAGCAGACCGGGCAGACGTAGAACCGGTCGAAGCTCGCCCCGTCGCGGGCCAGCGAGTCGATGTTCGGCGTGCTGAGGTTCGTGTTCCCGTTGAGGCTGAGGTCTCCCCAGCCCTGATCATCGGAGAGGATGACCAGAACATTGGGCCGCTCGGCGGCGCGAGTCAGCGGCGAAGTCGCGACGAGAACCAGTGAGGCAAGCAGCAAGACAGAACGAAGCACGGGGAATTCCTCCGTAGGGCCGGTTCCCACCGGCCAGAATCACTTTTGTTTGACGCCCAGCCGCAGGCGCCGGCGACCAGACAACTTCACCCGTTCTGGTCGCCGGCGGCTGGGCGTTAAACGAGAGGCGCGTTGCAAATCGGCGCTACTCGCCAAAGAACGGGAACAGTCTCCGCAGCTCGGCCTTGTTCGGGCGATGGCCGTACTCGCAGACCTCGAACGCTTCGGCGAACTTGACGGCCTTGCCGGCTTCCTCGCCGTACCACTCGACGAGCACGTCGCGGAAACGGTCAGCCGTGCGGCCATCGCGGCGTTCCCAGCTGGCGCGCAGGATCTCTTTGCGAGCGATCGGGTCGGCGGCCTGGCGTTTAATCAGTGTCTCTGCAGAACCGAGCGCTCCGCCTTCGTAGACCTGCGATTCGAGCGCGTCGACCGCGTTCAGTTTCTTTTCCCAGACATCGTCGATCGAAACGGCGATGTCAGCGTCGAACGGATACGGCTTCGTGAAGCCGTCCGGAAAGTAGAAGAAGACGGTCTGCTTCTTCACCGGCGGTGTATCCGGCACGTAGAACGGCACCTTGATCATGAACGCAGCATCGCGGACAACCAGACCACAGTTGCGATGATCCGGGTGGTAGTCGTACGGGCGGTGCGTCAGCACGACGTCGGCCTGCCAGTCGCGGATCAGGCGGGCGATGACCTTGCGGGTTTCGAGCGTCGGCATGATCTCCCCGTCATGAATGTCGAGGACTTCCGTGACGATGCCCAGCCGTTTCGCCGCTTCGTGAACTTCCTTCGTGCGGCGAATCGCCAGCGGGCCGCCGGCCATGTTCCAGTGTCCGATGTCGCCGTTCGTGACCGAGACAAACTTGACGTGATGCCCGAGCGCGGCCCACTTCGCGGCGCAGCCGCCGAGTCGGAACTCGACGTCATCCGGATGTGCTCCAAACGCGATGATCCGCAGCTTGCCGTCATCGGACTCATCGTCCGCTCGAACAAACGGGCCGGCAGCCTGCGTGACAAAGGCCACAAGTACGGCAAGAGTCAGCCATCGAAACAGTGTGGGCATGAGGTGTCTCCGTGGGTGTGTCGAACTCTCTGCGAGGCCGGCCG
>Ga0070726_10001888_pt1 | contig 19821 bp, 13 predicted proteins | sample tdAd471_FD_67275 | JGI IMG/M metagenome (GOLD analysis project Ga0070726, IMG submission 67275) | Marine sediment microbial communities from the Atlantic coast under amendment with organic carbon and nitrate - tdAd47.1 | ecosystem: Environmental > Aquatic > Marine > Coastal > Sediment | place... | reverse complement strand
GGTCGAACGCGTCAGCGCGCACCTCCTGCGCGGCTCGGACCTGCTGGTCAGCCACCAACTCGAGCGCGGCGCGGAGGGCCGGCGCGCGACGCGCTGGTCCGGCGAACTGCCCATCCCCGCGGGGCTGACCCCGGGGAGCTACACCGTACAGGTCGAGGTCGAGATCCCCAACTGGCCGGACTGGGTCCACACCTACGCGCTGACGGTGCTGGCCCCCAAGGCGCCCCGCCCACCGGAGCTCCAGGTCACGGCGCGGGCGGCAGCGGCCGACTGCCCCTACTGCAAGGACTCCCTCGCTGGGCTCCCCCGCGAGAGCCTGCTCCAGTGCGGCGACTGCGGCACGGTCTTCCACGCCGAGTGCGTCTACGAGCTCGGCCGCTGCACCACCCGCGGCTGCTCGCGCAGCCAGCCCCGACCCCGGGTCAGGGGCTAGCGTGGCTCGTATCCTGGACGGGTGAGCGTCCGCATCCACTTCGCCCCAGGCAACACCACCGTGCAGGCAGGCGAGGTGCTGCGCGGCACGCTGATCCTGGGCCTGCTGCGTCCCGGCTCCCTCCAAGCGATCCACCTGCGCTGGCGACTCCGCGCCGGCGCCCAAGCCCACGGGTCGCTCGTCCTGCCGCAGAGCCCGCTCCAGCCGCCCCCGCAGTTGCGCAACCTCGCCGCAGGCCACCACCGCCTGCCGTTCGAGGTCCGCGCCCCGCGCCCCCCCCCCTCGGGAGCAGCCGGCCGCCTGCTCGACATCGAATGGACGCTGGAGGCAATCACCTCCAGCGGTTGGGGCCGCCAGGCGACCACCGAGACCGCCGTGAAGGTGCTCGAGGCCACCCAGCCCGTGACCTCCGAGGATCGGGAGGCGCTGCGCCGCGCCCACCAGCAGTCTCAGGGGCTGATCGGGCGCGTCCTGGACGTCGTCGTCCACGTCCTGACCTTCGCCAACGCCCTGTTCATTCCCGGCGTGATCCTGACCGCCCTGTTCCTCAAGGGATCCTGGCTCACCGGGTCGCTGCTGCTCGCGATCCCCGCGCTGCTGTTCCTCGCCTGGCTGACGGGCCGCTGGGCGTGGAACCGGATCGCCGAGCGTCGGTTGGGCAAGGTCTTCACCGGGCTCCCTGCCACCGTCTCCGTGAGGGAGGAGCTGCGCCTGGGCGTGTGCTTCACGCCTCCAACGCCCGTCGAGCCCCGGGTGACCGCGACGCTCGTCGGCGAGGAGTCGATCCGCACCATGAGCGTGACCCACTCGAGCTCCCGCGGCACCCGGTCGAGGGTGACCACCCAGCGCGCGAAGTTCACGGAGCAAGAGATCCTGTTCCGCTTCGACGAGCAGCGGGGGCTCTACGCGGGGATCCTGGGCCTGGACCGGCTGGAGCTCCCCCCCAGCCTCGACCTCGGAGCGCTAGGCAAGATCTGCTACTGGGTCGAGGTCCGCATCGAGATCCCCAACTGGCCCGACTGGGTCCACCGGTATCCGCTGACCCTCGAGCGGCAGGCGCCCCAGGCTCCGCTGCAGCTCGAGCTGATCCCGGCCCAGCGAGGGCAAGCTCAGTGCCCCTACTGCCGAGACTCGATCGTAGGGCTCTCGCGCGACGAACTGCTGCAGTGCGGCGACTGCAAGACCGTGTTCCACGCGGAGTGCATTCACGAGCTCCGCCGCTGCACGACCCGCGGCTGCTCGCGAAACCAGGCCCCGCGTCAGCGGGCGCGGGGCTAGGACTCCTCGCGCTTGCCGCTCGAGACCGGCGCCTCGCTGGGCGTCCCGCTCCCGTTGTCCTGGCGCTTGCGCCGCCGGCGGCCCTTGGGCTCGACGTCGCAGGTCCAGTCGGCGACGTCGAAGGGGCGGCTGTCGCGGAGCGCGGCGAGGTTCTCGCGCACGATCTCCACGATCTGGGTCGCCTGCTGCCGCCGACCGAGGTCCGCGGTCTTGGCGAGCAGCGTCTGCCCAGGGAGGAACTTGCCGATCCGCGCCTCGAGGGGCACGCGCCGAGGGAGCCAGCTGCCCTTGGGCATGGACTCGTGGGTGCCCGAGAGGTAGATCGGCAGCACGCCGACCTTGGCCGCCTGGACCACGAGGCCGAGGCCGGGCTTGAACGCGCCCATGCGCCCGCTGACCGAGCGCGTGCCCTCGGGGAAGATCAGCACCGTCTTGCCCTGGTTCAGCAGGTCGACGAAGCGGCCCAGGCTCTCGCGCACCGACGCCACCCGGTCGAAGGGCATCACGTTGGTGAAGTTCTCGAAGTAGGTCGCGCGGAAGGTGTCGGCGAAGAAGTAGTCGCGCGCGCCGGCGGAGACGAGGTGCTCGCCGTATTCGCCGAGGGCGTGGCGCACGAGGCCCACGTCGAGGTGGCTGGAGTGGTTGGCGACGACGATCGCGTTGGTGTGGTGGGGAATGTTCCCCCGCCCGACGACCTTGCAGTCGAGGGCGCTGCCGTAGCCGACCGTGTGCAGCCCGTCGAGGAACGAGCGGACCCCGCTCTTGACCAGGCCGGGCATCACGATCGGGCGCGCCGAGGCGCCGAGGGGCGCGACCGAGCGCTTGCCCTCGCCCTCCGCGCCGACCAGGCCCAGGAGGTCGCCGACGGTCACCGCCCCGGCGAGGCTCTCGGGCGCGGGGCGCTCGTAGGCGTCGGCCAGCGCGAGCGCGACCTCGGCCAGGGCGATGGAGTCCAGCCCCAGGTCGTCGGTGAGGTTCGCCTCGCGGGTCACGAGGCTCGGGTCGATCCCGGCCACGTCGCGGAAGATCTGGGCGAAGCGCTCGCCCGAGGAGGTCGCCTTGCGCTTGCGCCGGCCGCGCTCGGTCTTGCGCGCCAGGTCCTGGAGCAGCTTGGCGACCTCGGCCCGCTTGACCTTGCGCGTCGCGGTCCGCGGCAATTCCCGTTGGGTGAAGCGCAGCACCTTGACCCGCTTGGGGTAGGGCAGCGCCTCGCTCCGCTGCTGGAAGAAGCTGCGGATTCGCTCTTCGACCTCGCTCGAGTCGCCCTCGACGTCGCGCTTGGCGCGGACCAGCGCGGCCACGACCTCGTGCTGGTCGCCCTTCTGCGCGACGCCCGCGACCGCCAGCTCCTGCACGTCCTCGCAGCCGCTGTAGAGGTCCTCGACCTCGTCGGGGTGCACGGTGTTGCCCGAGGCGTCGACGATCGCGTCCTTCAGCCGACCGACCACGTAGAGGTTGCCCTCGTCGTCGAGCCGACCCAGGTCGCCGGTGTGCAGCCAGCCGTCGACGATCGTCGCCGCGGTGCGCTCGGGGTCCTTGTCGTAGCCGAGGCAGAGGCTGGGGGACGACGCCACGATCTCGCCCACGCCTTCGCCGTCGGGGTTCCTGATCTGGACCTGGACCCCGGGGATCGCGCGCCCGACCGAGCCCGGCTTGGAGGCCTCCTCGGGGCGGTGCGCGCAGAGCACGGGCGCCGACTCGGTCAGCCCGTAGCCCTCGTAAATGTCGAGGCCGATCCCCTGGAACTCCAGCGCGATCTCGCGGGGCAGGGCCGCGCCGCCCGAGACGGCGAAGCGCAGCTCGCCGCCGAAGGCGTCGTGGATCTCCTTGAACAGGCGCTGCCCGACGTTGACCCCGGTGCGGTTGCGGAACTCGCGGTGGAAGGCGAGCAGGCCCTTGTAGGCCTTCTCCGCCTGCGAGCCGCGGGCGCGCACCTGACGCCGCACGCGGCGGTGCCAGGCCTCGAACAGCGCGGGCACCCCGATCATGCAGGTCGGCTTGACCTCGTCGAGCCCCATGCGCACGTTCTCGGCGTTGACCTCGGTGAGGTAGGTCACCGTGGCCCCGCCGTAGAGCGGGAGCAGGAACCCGGCGCTGAACTCGAAGCAGTGGTGCAGGGGGAGCACCGAGAGCACGCGGTCGTCGCCGCCGACGCTGTAGAGCGAGGCCAGCGCGCGGACCTGGGTGCAGAACGCTTCGTGAGAGATCAGCACACCCTTCGACGCCCCGGTGGTGCCCGAGGTGTAGATCAGGCTCGCCGGCGCGCGGGGGGCAAGCTCTTGCTCCTGAGGCGGCTCGGGGAGCTCTTCGTCCTTGCCCCGCGGCTCGACCACGTCCTCGAGCTCGAGCAGGCGCACGCCCTTCGGCAAGAGCTTGGCGAGGTCGGACGCGAGGCGCTGCCGGCACGACTCGGAGACGAGCACGACCTTGGCCTCGGAGGCGGCGACGAGGTGCGCGGCCCGCTCGGCCTCGATCTCGGCCTCCAGCGGCGCGCAGGTGCCGCCGGCGGCGAGGATCCCGAAGTAGCCGAGGGCCCAGTAGGGGCTGTTCTCGCTGAGCAGGACCACGCGGTCGGCGGGGGCGACCCCGGCCTGGATCAAGCGCCCGGCCGCCGCGCGCGCGCTCGAGAAGGCGTCCTCGAAGGTGACCCGCGCGTCGACCCGACCGCCGGGGCCGAGGCGCCGCCAGCACACGCTGCGTCCAAAGCGGGTGCGGTCCTCGAGCAGCTGCGAGAGGGTGCTGAACTTGCGCTCGAACTGGGTCGGCCCGCTGCCCACCGAGAGCCGCAGCTGGGGGAAGGCCCAGCGCTCGAGCCCCGGCACGTGCACCTCACGCCAGTAGTGGCGCCACTCGAAGTCGGTGGGCACGAAGGGGACCTTGGCCTGGTCCTCGGCGGTCAGCGCCCCGTGCAGTCGGCGGGCGTTGTCCGTGCGGAAGATCACGGGGCAGCTGGCGATGAACGGGAGGTAGATCTCGAGCAGCTGCTCGACCCGCTCCAGGTCGCGGGTGGTGCCCTTGACGGTCTGCTTCACCCGCTGGAGCAGATTCGCCAGCCGCGGGCGCTCGTCGGGGACCGGGATCCGCTCGAGCACGTCGTGCAGCGACTGGGCGAGCTTGCGCTTCGCCGGCGCGCCGATCTTCTGATAGAGCTCGGGGGAAATGCTGATCGCCTCGAAGTGCTTGCGCATGAAGCGCTCGATCGTCCCGCTTCCGGGGCGCTCGGCGTGCTTGCGGTAGGCCAGCGCCGCCAGCTCGACCACCCGCCGCATGGCGAGCGGGTTCGAGTCGCTGGTCCCCAGCTGGTAGAGCTCGCGGGACTGCTTCACCAGCGCCGCGGCGCCGATGGTCACCAGGGCGTTGGTCACGAGGTCGACCGGGATCACGTCGAGGTAGGTGTCCTCGGTGCTCGGCCAGTAGCGCTGACCCTGCGAGGTCAGCCACACCAGCGGGGCGCTGGTGTTGATCCCCTGGTTCCAGCCAGGGAACGGATACTGCAGCGAGCTCTCGACCACCGCCGGGCGCACGAGCACCGAGGGGCCGAGGCCCTCGGCCTTCTGCTCGACGATCCGCTCGGCGAGGGCCTTGGTGTAGGTGTAGGTGTTGGGCCAGCCCCAGCGCCGAGCGCGCTCGAGCCCGGCCTCGACCAGCCGCCGGCGGACGCGCACGTCGCCGAGGCGCTTGGCGCGCCGCTTGTTGCCGCCAGCCTCCTCCCAGAGGTCGGCCTGCACCGAGGGGTCCTCGAGCTCTTCGCGGCGGATCCGCGCGACCATGCGCCGCGCCCAGCGCAGCTCGTTGACCGCGTCGAAGCCCTCGAAGTCGGAGTGCTTGCGGTTGGGGTAGTCGGTGAGCACCAGCTGCTCCTGGTGCGTCCCCGGGCGCAGGCCACACACGAAGCAGGTCGAGACGTGGACGAAGGCGGCGCGCCCCTCGCCGGCGCGCTTGCAGAGCTCGAGGGCGGTCAGGGTCCCGTCGACGTTGATCGAGAGCGCCTTGTCGAGGGGCGGGACGAACTCGACCAGCCCCGCGCAGTGCATGACCATGTCGAGGTCGCGGGTCAGCTCGTCGAGCTGCGCCTCGTCGAGGCCCGCGAGCTCTTTGCTCAGGTCGCCGCGGACCACGGTCACCTTGCTCAGGATCCACTCCCGCAGGTGCATGCCGTGCTCGTCGCGCAGCGGGTCGAGGGCCGGCGAGGCGATCACCTCGCGGGTGAAGCGATCCTCGGCCGCGCGCTGATCGCCGGCGCGGATCATGACCACGACCTCGCCGACCTCGGGGTAGTGCTTGAGCAGGGTCGAGAGGTAGACCTTGCCCACGAACCCGGTCCCGCCAGTCAGCAGGATCTTCTTGTCCCGGTAGATGTCGGCGAGGGGGGGAAGGGGTGCGTCGCTCGGGGTCACGATCGGCCTCAAGGCTACGGGGCGGAACGGGTTACGGGCCTGGGGCCCGGGGCGCCAAGGGTAGCATGCGGCCCCTGGCGAGCGCGCGCTCGAGCCGCACGATTTCACCGGCGGCGAGCCTTTCCCCGCCCTTGATCGTCGCGCCGAGCCGAGCCGCTAGAATCCGCAGCGAGGAGGCCTTTTCCCCATGCGCAGGTTCGTCGCGCTGCTCGCGCTCTCGAGCGTCGTCCCCGCCCTCGCCCAGGAGGCCCCCCAGCCCAAGAGCGTGATCCTCCTGATCGGCGACGGCATGGGCGCCAGTCAGGTGACCCTCGGGCGCCTGGCCGCCAAGCAGCTGGGCCAGCCCTACCACTTCGACCGCTTCGCGGTCACCGGCCTCTCCGCCACCCGCTCGGCGAACTCCGTGGTCACCGACTCGGCCGCCGGCGCCACCGCGCTCTCGACCGGCGTGCGCACCAACAACTGGACCGTGGGCATGGACGCCGAGGGCGCGCCCCGGGAGACCCTGCTCGAGGTCGCCCACCGCCAGGGCTACCGCACGGGCGTCGTGACCAACACCCGGGTCACCCACGCCACGCCGGCGGCCTTCGTGGCCCACGCCCCGCACCGCAACCAGGAGGGCAAGATCAGCACCCAGGAGGTCAACGGCATGGTCCGCGCGGGCTTCCCCCAGGTGCTGATCGGCGGCGGCCTCAAGCACTTCAACGACAAGGAGCGCGCCGCGCTCAGCGAGGCCGGCTACGCGGTGGTCACCGACCCCGCGCAGCTCGAGGCGGCCGAGGGCCCCAAGCTCGCCGCGTTCCTCGGCAAGAGCCACCTCCCCTACCGGATCGATCGCCCCGAGGGCACGCCGCCCCTCGCCCGGCTGACCCAGAAGGCGGTCGAGACCCTCGCCGCCGGGGGCGAGCCCTTCGCGCTCGTGGTCGAGGGCGGCCGGATCGACCACGCCGGGCACGCCCACGACGCGGCGAGCATGGTCCACGAGCAGCTCGACTTCGACGCCGCGGTGGGCTGGGTCCTCGACTACGCGACCGCGCACCCTGAGGTGCTGGTGGTGGTCACCGCCGACCACGCGACCGGCGCCATGGGGATCAGCGAGACCACCGACCTCGAGGGCCTGCTCTCGGTCAAGGCCAGCTCCGACGCCCTGCTCGCCGGGACCAAGCCGCTCAGCGCGGCGCTCAAGCGTGCCCTGCCCCAGCTCGACCGCAGCGACGCCGCCGGTCGCGCCAGCCTGTTCCGCGAGCTGCACGAGGCGGGGCTGCTGGTCGAGCTCGAGCGCAACCTGGTCTCCTCCTGCGGGGTGACCCTCAGCGACGACGAGGTGCTGGAGGTCTTCGGCGACAGCAGCCCCTACTGGCAGGGCATGGCGTTGGGGCACGTGCTCAGCCACCGGCGCGGAATCTACTTCTACGACCCCCACGAGCAGGAGACCCGCCTCACCGGGACCCACGGCCACGACGGCGGCGCGGTGCCGGTGTTCGCCCACGGCCCCGGCGCCCAGGCCTTCGGCGGGCTCTACGACAACCGCGAGATCCCGCTCAAGATCTGCGCCCTGCTCGGGCTCCCGGCGCCGGGCGCGACGCTCGAGGTCGGGGTCCTGCCCGCAGCGGGCCAGAAGAAGTAGCCTCCGCCTCACGGCCGTCTGAGCGCTCGGGCGCGATTCGCCCCGGACTCGCTGGTAGGATCGCGCCGTGAGCGAACCGACCCTCGAGGACTACCGCGCCCTGCTCGCCGCCGCCGAGGCGGTCAAGGAGAAGGCCTACGCGCCCTACTCCCAGTTCCGCGTGGGCGCGGCGGTGCTGACCAAGAGCGGCAAGTCGTACAGCGGCTGCAACGTCGAGAACGTGAGCTTCGGGCTGACCCTCTGCGCCGAGCGCGTCGCGCTCGCGAGCGCCGTCGCCGACGGCGAGCGCGAGTTCCTCGCGGTCGCGATCGCGACCGACAAGGACGAGCCGGTCTCGCCCTGCGGCGCGTGCCGCCAGGTGCTGGCCGAGTTCAGCCCCGACATGGCCGTCGTGCTCCCCGGAGCGAACGGCCCCACCCTGCGACCCCTCGACTCGCTCCTCCCCTCGGGCTTCGGGCCCGCGGACCTCCCCCCGCCGAAGGCACCCACCGAGGAGTGAGCGTGAGCGAGCAGCGGCCGCTCGAGGGCGTGGTCGTCCTCGACCTGACCCGGATCCTGGCCGGGCCCTACGCCACCCAGAAGCTGGGCGACATGGGCGCCACGGTGTGGAAGGTCGAGCGCCCCGGCGCCGGCGACGACACCCGCGGCTGGGGCCCCCCGTTCTACGAGGGGATCAGCACCTACTTCATGGCGGTCAACCGCTCCAAGCGCTCGCTGACCCTCGACCTCAAGGCCCAGGCGGGTAAGGACGCGCTCGCGCGCCTGATCGAGCGCGCCGACGTGGTGGTCGAGAACTTCCGCCCCGGGACCCTCGAGCGGCTGGGCTTCGACTGGGCGCGGATCCAGGCGCTCAACCCGCGCGCGATCTACTGCTCGATCTCGGGCTACGGCCACGTGGGCAAGCACCGCGAGCGCCCCAGCTACGACGTGATCGCCCAGGGCGAGTGGGGCGCGCAGTTCGTCACCGGCGACCCCGACGGCGGGCCCATGAAGTTCGGGCTCTCCATTGCCGACCTCACCGCCGGGCAGCACGCGGTCGAGGGGATCCTGCTCGCGCTGGTCCAGCGCGAGCGCACGGGCAAGGGCGACCGGGTCGACGTGTCCCTCGGCGACGGGCTGCTGGCGCTGCTCACCTACCAGGCGCAAATGCACCTCACCGGCGGGGTGGCCCCCCGCCGCCTCGGCAACGCGCACCCCTCGATCGTGCCCTACCAGGCCTTCGCCACCGGCGACGGCTGGGTCAACGTGGGTGTGGCCAACGACACCCTGTGGGTCCGCTTCTGCAACGCGATCGGCGAGGCCGCGCTCGGCGCCGACCCCGAGTTCGCCACCAACCGCCAGCGCGTCACGCGCCGCGCCGAGGTCGTCGCCCGCCTGAGCGAAGTCCTCGCGACCCAGCCCACCGCCCACTGGGTGCACGCGCTGCGCGAGGCCGGCGTGCCCGTCGGCGAGATCCGCGACGTGCCCACCGCCCTCGAGGACGCGCGCACCGACGCCCGCGGCATGGTGTGCACCGTCGAGCACCCCGAGGCCGGCCCGCTGACCATGGTCGGCAACGCGGTCAAGCTCGAGAGCGTGGGCTTCGACCCGCGCTACGCGCCGCCGCCGCGGCTCGGCGAGCACAGCCGCGAGATCCTCACCGCGGCGGGCTTCACGGGTGACGAGGTCGACGGCCTCGTCTCCGCGGGGGTCGTCTAGATCCCACACGCGAGCGAGCGCCCCGCGGGGCGCTCGCTGCGTCGTGAACGTGCTCTCCGCTACCTGAGCAGCTTGGCCGCCGCGCGGTCGACGGGGAAGCCCTCGACGACGTTCTCGTTGGAGAAGCGGTAGGTGGCGACGAAGGCAATGTGCTCGTTGCTGGTGAACGCGACCTTGGGGTCGACCGACTGCAGCCCGTCCTTCTGGGCGCAGAGGGTGGTGACCTGGAGCTCGGTCACGCGCTGGCGGGCTTCGTCGAAGGTGACGCGGTAGAGGATCTTGGTGAGGGTCTTGTCCGCACGGGACAAGGATTCGGAGACGCCTCAACCCTCGGAGAAGCAACCCGAGGAGACGATCTGCTCGAAGTGCCGGATCGCCTCGATCGCGGGGCCTTCGACGACCAGCACCGTGGGCAGCGGGCCGTCGTCGGCCTCCGCCCCCGAGCCGCTGCGTTGCGCGCGGGTGCCCTCGCTGGGCTCGTCGCTGGGCGCGGCGCTCGACGCCTCGCCGCCCTCCGGCGCCAGCCAGCGCGCGCGCTTCTTCGAACGCACCGCCATGGCCAAGGTCACCTCGGGGTCCTTGAACAGGCGCCCGATCAGGCGGCCCTCGTCCGTGGCGAGCAGCGCCTTCCAGTTCAGGCTCTGCTTGATCGCCCCCTTGAGGTCGGCGCGACGCAGGCGAAACGCCTCGCCCGAGTTGAGCTGCGCGACCTTCCCGCGCACCTGCGCGGTCCAGTTCTCGTTGACCCGCTGCTCGATCAGCGCGTGGTCGGCGCCCTTGGCCACCCCCCCGCTGACGGAGAAGTCAACGGTGTAGCTCTTGAGCTTGGCCAGCTGCTTCGCGCCGCGGACCAGCGCCCGGGAGGCCTTCTCCGGTTTGGGCGCCGCGAGCGCCGTCGTCCCTGCCAGGGCCAGCGCCCCGGCGATCAGTAGTGTCGTTCTCATGGATTCCTCTTCCATGCGCGCGGAGTGCAACTCGCGCTCCGACACCGCCCCGGGAATCCAGGGGACGTAAGCCCTGATATCCAGGCCGTCCCATTGGCCGAGTGTAAACACAGGCGACGCCGATCCCAGATCTGGTCGAAAGGGCCCCCGGCAATCAACCAGGGCGCTTCCCTCGCCGCAATCGCTACAGTGGGTCAGGCACCCGTGGACCAGGCCCCCGACACCTTTGCAGAGCCTCCCCCGGGGCTGACGTACACCGCCGTCCTCGGCGAGGGCGCCTTCGGCAAGGTATTCCGCGCCCGCGAGCAGAGCTCGAACCGAGACGTGGCGGTCAAGGTCGTGACCGGCGCCAGCGAGCGCGCGCTCAAGCGATTCCAGCGCGAAGGACAGGTGCTCGCCTCGCTGCAGCACCCGGGGATCGTGCGCGTGTTCAGCCAGGGCCAACACCGCGGTAACCCCTACCTCGTGCTCGAACTGGTGGAGGGCGGACGGACCCTCGACCACTCCTTCGCCCAGGCCTCCGCGCCGACCCGGGTCGGGCTGGTGCTCGAGGTCGCGCGGGCGGTCGCCCACGCCCACGCCGCCGGGATCGTGCACCGCGACCTCAAGCCGGCGAACGTGCTCGTCGACGGCGCGGGCCGCCCCAAGGTGTGCGACTTCGGCCTGGCCAGCGCGCGCGACGTGGAGCGCCTGACGCGCACCGGCTCGGTCATGGGCACGCCGCAGTACATGAGCCCCGAGCAGATCGGCGGCCAGGGCCACGGCGCCGGACCGACCGCCGACGTGTGGGCGTTGGGGGTCTTGCTCTACCAGGCGCTGACCGGGACGCTCCCCTTCGACGGGCGGACCATGGTCGAGCTCGCGAGCCAGATCGCGCGGGCCAAGCCGCCCCCGCTGCGGAGCCACGACCCGACGCTCCCGGCCGCCTTCGAGCCGGTCGTGAAACGCGCGCTGACCCTCGATCCCGCCCAGCGCTACCCGAGCGCGGCGGAGTTCGCCGCGGCGCTGGAGGGCGTGGGCCGGTCGGCGTGGAGCGAGTCGGCCTCTCCTCGGCCTTGGGTGTGGGTCGCCGTGGGATTGGCCTGCCTCGCGTTGCTGGGCGCCACCGCCTGGGGGCTCAGCCGCGCCTTCCGCGAGGGACCGGCAGCTCCGGCCGCCGTCGGAGAACGGAGCGGACCGAGCGTCGACGAGCTGCGTGCGTTGCTGGGCGAGGAGGAGTTCGAGGCCGTGCTCGCCGCCACCGCGGAGACCCCCCTCAGCGACCGCCCGCGCTCGATCCTCCGCGGCTGGGCCCTCCGCCGACTCGAGGGAGCCAGCCCCGCCGCCGTCGAGCTCTGCCAGCGTCTCCTCGAGCGCTACCCCGACGACGCCGAGGTGAACCTGCTCTGCGGCCAGACGATCACCGAGCCCGAGAGCGACGGCACGAACCCGCGCATGCGCGAGCTATTGGAGCGCGCGGTGGAGCTCGAGCCCGAGCACCCCTACGCCCTGCTCGCGCTGGCGGGGGCGCTCCTCGTCGACGAGCCCGAGCGCGCCCGCGAGCTCTACGAGCGCAGCGTACGCCTCGAGCCCAACGTCGAGCACCCGTTCATGACCTACCGCTCGCGCGGGATCCTCGCGGGCCACCTCGGCCTCCACCGGCAGGCGCTCGAACACCTGCGCCTCGCCCGGCGCTGGCGCCCCGACGACACCGAGCTGCTCTGCCTGATCAGCGACTCGCAGTTCGCGCTGAACGACCTCCAGGGGGCGCTCGACTCATGCAGGCGGGCCATGCGCGGGAGCCCCCCCGAGCTGCGCGCGTTCCAGATCGCCGTCGAGGTCTACAAGAAACTCGAGCAGCCGCTGAAGGTCGTGGAGGTGTGCCACGAGGCGCTCGAGGCGCTCCCCAACTCGGCCTGGGCGCACTACGAGCTCGGCTACCTCTTCCTCTACGCCGAGCACGACGCCCTCCCCCCCGAGCTCGGTGAGCAGCGCTACGACCTCTCGGTCGAGCACCTCGAGGCGTGCCTGGAGTCCGACCCCGACCCCCGCACCCAACAGCTGGCCAAGGACTTCCTCTACGACGCGCGCAACCTCAAGGCCCTCTCGGAGATCGACGAGCAGGACTGAGCGGCCCTAAGTCTTGTAAGCGCCGCGGTTCCTGGCACGTTTGAGGGAAGCTGTAACCGCGCCCCGAGGTCTCGATACCAGAGGGCGAGCCCTCAGCCCGTTGGGGGTGAGCCCGAGCGGCTTTGCCGCGAGGGCGAGGGGGCCTCGGAGAGGCCCCCATGAAACCAGGAGGCCACCATGAAACGACTCGTCTACGTTCTGCTCTTCGCCACGGCGTTCGCCGTGACCGCCTGCACCGAGCAGCCGAAGCAAGACCCCGACAAGGCCAGGGCCGCGAGCACCGCCGCCATGGGCAGCCACACCTTCCCCGGCGAGAAGGTCAGCAAGACCGACGCCGAGTGGCGCGAGCAGCTCAGCGACCTGCAGTTCGACGTGCTCCGTCAGGCGGGCACCGAGCGCGCCTTCAGCGGCGAGTACTGGGACGAGAAGCGCAGCGGGACCTACGTGTGCCGCGGCTGCGACCTCGAGCTGTTCAGCTCGGACACCAAGTTCAAGTCCGGCACCGGCTGGCCGAGCTTCTACCAGCCCGCGGCCAAAGGCCACGTCGCCGAGCACGTCGACCGCAAGTACGGCATGGTCCGCACCGAGGTCACCTGCGCCCGCTGCGACGGGCACCTCGGCCACGTGTTCGAGGACGGGCCCGAGCCCACCGGCCTCCGCTACTGCATGAACTCCGCCTCGCTGAAGTTCGTGCCCGGCAGCGACGCCAAGGAGTAGCTTGCGTTGTTCGTTCGGCCGGCTGACGCCGGCCTCACGGCGCCAGAGGCAGAGGCAGAGGCAGAGGCAGAGGCAGAGCTAGAGCCAGAGGCAGAGGCAGAGGCTGAGGCTGAGGCAGAGGCTGAGGTAGGGGCGGGGTTTACCCCCGCCCGAGCCCAGCAAGAGGCAGACCCAGAGGCTGAGGCTGAGCCAGAGCCAGAGACAGAGGCTGAGGCTGAGCCTGAGGCTGAGCCTGAGGCTGAGGCTGAGGCTGAGGCTGAGGCTGAGGCGCTCCGCCAGCCGATCGGCCACGCCGCCCTCAGGTGTACTCGCGCAACCGACCACGAGGTCAGCCCGGCGTGTTCGCCCCGACGCGTCGGGGAGCAATGACGCACCTGCACGACCTATGCGTCGGGGCGAACACGCCCAGGTCTGGGTGGTCTCTTGATATTGACTTTAGTTGGCCGCCCACGCAGGCGGAGGGGGGTCGGGGGGCTCCGAACGCAGGCTCTGCGTGCGTCCCCGTTCTGACAGTACGGCGCCAGCCCTTCGGTGTACCTGGACGCGCGCAGCGCCGGAGAGAGGAGCCCTCCGACTCCCCTCCGCCGTTGCCAAGCCGGCACGTTCAATCGAGCGAAGCAGCGAAGCTACGACGCAAGCGGGTCGAAGCAGCGAGCAGCGAGCAGCGAGCAGCGAGCAGCGAGCAGCGAGCAGCGAGCAGCGGGCAGCGAGCAGCGAGCAGCGAGCAGCGAGCAGCGAGCAGCGAAGCAAGCAGAGCGGAGCGGAGCGGAGCGGAGCAGCGGTGAGCCTCTAGTCCAAGAGCTCCCGCTGCAACTCCGCCAACAGGTTCAGCGCCTCCAGCGGCGTGGTGCTCTCGAGGTCGAGCCCCCGCAGCCGCTCGCGCAGCGAGTCCTCCGGGACGACCGGGAACAGGCCGAGCTGCTTCTTCGGGCCCGAGGGGGGCGGCGCCTCGGCGCTGTGCATGGCGGCGGCGGCGTCGAAGGTTCCGGCTTCGAGCTGACGCAGGATCACCTGCGCCCGGGTCAGCACCCGCCCGGGCACCCCGGCCAGCCGCGCGACGTGGATCCCGTAGGAGCGGTCGGCGCTGCCGGGCACGACGCGGTGGAGGAAGGTCACGTCGCCGTCCTCCTCGGCCACCGCAATGCTGAGGTTGTTGGCCCCGGCGCGCACGCCGGCCAGCCCGGTCAGCTCGTGGTAGTGGGTGGCGAACAGGGTCCGCGCGCGCAGCTTGTCGTGGAGGTATTCGGCGATCGCCCAAGCGAGGCTGACCCCGTCGTAGGTGCTCGTGCCGCGCCCGACCTCGTCCAGGATCACCAGGCTGCGCTCGGTCGCGTGACGGAGAATGTTCGCCGCCTCGGTCATTTCGACCATGAACGTGCTCAGCCCCTGGGCGAGCTCGTCGCCGGAGCCGAGGCGGGCGAAGATCCGGTCGGCGACGCCGATCCGCGCCGACGTCGCGGGGACGAAGGAGCCGGTCTGGGCGAGGAGCACCAGCAGCGCGACCTGGCGAATGTAGGTCGACTTGCCCGCCATGTTGGGGCCCGTGATCACGTGCACGCGGCCAGCCTCGGGGCCGAAGCGCACGCCGTTGGGCACGAAGCGGGTCACCGTCAGGTCGAGCACCGGGTGCCGGCCGTCCTCGATCTCGAGGGTCTCCGAGTCGTCGACCTCGGGGCGCACGTAGCCGCGCTGCTTGGCCAGCCGCGCCAGGCTGCCGAGCACGTCGAGCTCGGCGGTGGCCCGCGCCGAGCCGTGCAGCGCGAGGCTGTGCTCGCCGACCCGGTCCCGCAGCGCGGCCACGATCTCGACCTCGAGCTGCTCGCGCCGCTCCTGGGCCGAGAGCACCTTCTCCTCCAGCTCCTTGAGCTCGGGGGTCAGGAAGCGCTCGCAGTGCTTGAGGGTCTGCTTGCGCACGTAGCGGTCGGGGACCTTGGCCTTGTGGGCCTGGGTCACCTCGAGGTAGTAGCCGAAGACCTTGTTGTAGCCGACCTTCAGCGAGGGGATCCCCGTGCGCTCGCTCTCCTTGGCCTGGAACGCGGCCAGGGCCTCGGCCATGTTCCCCGAGACCCCGCGCAGCGCGTCGAGCTCGGCGTGGAAGCCCGGCGCGATCACCTCGCCGTCCTTGGGCGCGACCGCGGGCCGCTCGACGAGGGCTGCGCGCAGCTCGGCGCACAGCGGCTCCAGCGGGTCGAGGCGCGCGAGCAGCTCCGGGAGCAGCCCCCCCTCGGCGCCGTCCAGCGCCAGCTCCACCGCCTCGCGCACCCGGGGCAAGCGGTCCAGCGAGTCGCGCAGCGCGGCCAGGTCGCGGGGCGCGCCGCGCCCGCGCGCGATCAGCCCGGTCAGGCGCTCGAGGTCGTAGACGTCGCCCAGCGCGCTCTGCAGCGCGTCGAGGGCCTTGGGGTTGGCGACCAGCGCGGCGACGCCGTCTTGCCGGGCCTGGATCGCGGCCACGTCCTTCAGCGGACCCTGCAGCCACTCGCGCAGCAGGCGCCGGCCCATGGCGGTGCGGGTGCGGTCGAGGGCGCCGAACAGGGTGCCCTGCACGCCGGTCGCCTCGCGCAGGGGGCGGGTGATCTCCAGGCAGCGCGCGGTCGCGGGGTCGATACACACGTGGCGCTCGGGCCGCCAGAGCTGGATCCCGGGGCTGCCCTCGAGGGTCTCGAGGAAGCCCGGCTTCTTCTGCCCCACGTAGTGCAGGGCCGCGTTGGCGGCGGGCACGTAGGCCGCGTCGTCGGCGAGGCCCATGCCGACCAGCGTCGCGACGCCGTAGTGCTCCTTGAGCGAGCCCAGCGCGCCCTGGTGCCGGACCACGTAGTCGGGCACGCTGGCCACCGGGACCCGCGCCTTCAGGGCGCGCAAGAGCTTGGCCTGGGGCCCGCCCTCGTCCTTCTCCGCCAGGCGCACGAAGCCGTCGGCGACGACGACCTCGGCGGGCTCGATCCGCTCGAGCTCGGCCTCGACCCGCTCGCGGTCGACCTCGCAGGCGAGGAAGCGCCCGCTGGAGACCTCGAACCACGCCAGCCCGCAGGGCTTGGTCCGCGCCTTGGGCACGTGCAGCGCGACGAGGAAGTTGGTCCGCTCGGCCGGGAGCAGGCTCGCGTCGGCGAGGGTCCCCGGGGTGATCACCTCGATCACCTCGCGCTTCACGATCCGCTTGCCCTTGGCCAGCGCCGGGTCTTCGACCTGCTCGGCGATCGCCACGCTCAGCCCAGCCGCGATCAGGCGCGGGAGGTAGCGGTCGAGGGCGTGGTGGGGGAAGCCGGCCATGGCGTAGGCGCTCGAGCCGTTGGCGCGCTGGGTCTGCACGATCCCCAGCACCCGGGCCGTCGTCCGCGCGTCCTCGTAGAACATTTCGTAGAAGTCGCCCATGCGGAACAGGAGCAGGTCGCCTTCGTGGCGCTCCTTGAGCTCCAGGTATTGGGCCATGAGCGGGGTCGTCGCCTGGGCGGCGGGGGGACGCTGGAAGATCGACTCGGCGTCCTCGCTCGCCGGCGCCTCCGGCACCGCGGCCTCGCCGTCCGACGCCTGGGGGCGCTTGGGGCGCTTGGACTTGGGCGGGGTGAGGGTCTTGTTGGCCATCTCTGCTCCAGCCCCGCAGGGTAGCGGTCTGCACCGACACGCCCTGTCCTAACCCTTGTGTTTTCTAGGCTTGGCTCAAGGCCTCCCGTTCGCGGTCCGATAAGCGAAGCAGGAGGTCCCATGTCTTTACGTACCCTGAGCGTCGTCGTCGCGGTGCTGCTGCTCGCCGCCTGCTCCCACCTGCCCACCCACCCGATCTCGGGCACCCCGGTCGAGCGCAAGCAGCAAGCCAAGGACTACTACCGCCAGCTGCCCCCGGACGCCCACGCGCTGCGCAAGCTCTCCCCCGCCGACTGGCCCGACTTCGGCCAGCAGATCCGAAAGCGGACCGAGCTGATCGAGGCCTGCAGCCGCAGCCTGAACTACCTCGGCAAGCCCTCGGCCAAGCAGTTCTTCCCCATGTCGGGGATCAGCCAGCCCCAGGTGGTCGAGAGCGTGACCGCCTTCCGCGAGCTGCTCCTCTCCGACAAGAACGACGCCGAGGTCCTCGCCAGCCTCAAGGCCGACTTCGACCTCTACCAGTCGGTGGGCTGCGACGACCGGGGCACGGTGCTGTTCACCGGCTACTACACGCCGGAGTTCCCCGCCTCCATGACGCGGACCGGGCGCTTCCAGTATCCGCTGCACGCGCTCCCGCCGAACCACGTCAAGGACCCGATCACCGGCAAGACCCTCGGCCGCAAGCAGGCCGACGGCTCGGTCGACCCCTACTACCCGTCCCGCAATGAGCTGCTGACCAGCGGCGAGCTCGAGGGGCTGGAGCTGGTCTACCTCGACAGCGCCTTCGCCGCCTACGTCGTCGGCGTGCAGGGCTCGGCCTTCCTGCGCATGGAGAACGGCTCGGTGATGGAGGTCGGCTACGCGGGCAGCAACGGCCGCGACTACGCCTCGATCGGCAAGGCGCTGATCAAGGCCGGCAAAATGGAGATGAAGGACCTCAACCTGCGGAACCTGATCCGCTACTTCGACGAGCACCCCGAGGAGTTCGCGCCGCTGGCCGCCAAGAACGAGCGCTACGTGTTCTTCCAGCCCGGCGACGGCGGCCCCTTCGGCTGCCTCAACGAGAAGGTCAGCGCGCTGGCCTCGATCGCCACCGACAAGACGATCTTCCCCCGCGGCGCGGTGTGCTTCCTGCAGACCACGCTCCCGGTCGGCACGGGGACCTACAAGGGCTGGGTCCTCGACCAGGACTCCGGCGGCGCGATCCGCGCGCCGGGCCGCTGCGACGTCTACATGGGGATCGGCGACGAGGCCGGCGAGCTCGCCGGGCACACCTACGCCGAGGGCCAGCTGTTCTACCTGCTGGCGAAGAGCGCGACCGAGGTCGCCAAGCGGTAGGCGAGCGACGCCCCGACCTGCGAACGCCCCCGCTGCGACGGGGGCGTTTGCAGTGAGCCGCCCTCTACGGCGACTTGGGTGCCCTGAACGTGGGCAGGAAGCGGGGAGGATTGGCGAAGAGGCAGAGCCGCGAGCGGTGCTCGGGGTCCTCCTGGGCGCGCTGCGCCTCGCGCACCAGGAGGAGGTGGGCGAGGCAGGTCACGCCCTCGCAGGCCGGACACTTGAGCCAGAGAATGCCCTTCCGCGCCTCGACCGCGCGCAGCATGTCCCGCTCGCAGGCGAGGCAGTATCCCCGGGCGTCGACGCCTCGCACGCTGAGGTCGCGGACCTCGAGGTAGCGGACCTCCACCTCCGGCTCGTCCTCCACCACCGGGCTAACCACTCACCTTCGCGAAGCAGGCCATCTTCCCCCTGGATACGCGCTGCACGCCACGCACGCCAACGCGCGATTGGGCTGCGCAGCTCACTGGAGCTTGCCCCGCAGGGTCTTGCGGTCGATCCCGAGGATCTCGGCCGCGCGGGTCTTGTTTCCGCCGACGCTCTCGAGGACGCGCTGCACGTAGTCTCGCTCCACGTCGCGCAGGGTCCGGGTCAAGTCCTGCTCCCCGACGGGGGCGCTGAAGCGCATGAAAGGGGGGAGGTCGGGGACCTCCACCACGTCGCTGTCGGTCATCACGATCAGCCGCTGAACGGTGTTCTCGAGCTCGCGCACGTTGCCCGGCCAGGAGTGGGCGCGCAGCCCCGCCAGGGCGCGCGGGGAGAACTCGGGCGCCTCGCGGCCGTGCTCCTTGGCGAAGCGCTGCGCGAAGTGCTGCGCGAGGACCTCGACGTCCTCTCCGCGCTCGCGGAGCGGGGGGAGCTCGACCCGCAGCACGTTGAGCCGGTAGAAGAGGTCCTTGCGGAACCCCCCCGCGTTCACCAGGGCCTCCAGGTCCTTGTTGGTCGCCGCCATCACGCGCACGTCGATCGAGCGTGGCTGCGAGGAGCCGACGACGTGGACCTCGCGCGCTTGCAGCACGCGCAGCAGCTTGACCTGCATGGCCGGGCTCGTCTCCGCGATCTCGTCCAGGAACAGGGTCCCGCCCTCCGCCGTGAGGAAGAACCCGGTGCGGGGCTGGGTCGCCCCGGTGAACGCGCCCTGCACGTGCCCGAACAGCTCGCTCTCGAGGAGCTCGTGGGGGATCGCGCCGCAGTTGACCGAGACGAAGGGGGCGTTCTTGCGCTCGCTCTCGTAGTGGATCGCCCGGGCCACGAGCTCCTTGCCGGTGCCGCTCTCGCCCAGGAGCAGCACCGTCGCGCTGCTGCTCGCCGCCTTCTCCACGGCCCTCGCCAGGCGCCGCATGGGCGGAGAGTCGCCGAGCAACCCGTGCCGCGCGCACGCGTCCTGGCTGAGCGCGGGGAGTCGTCGCGACGTGACGCCCTCGAGGCTGCCGCGCACGGCGGAGAGCAGCTCCTCGTCGGTGAACGGCTTGGTCAGGTAGTCGGTCGCGCCTCCCTTCATCGCGGCCAGGGCCCCCTCGATATTCGGGAACCCGGTGATCACCATCACCGCCGTGCCCTTGTAGTTCTCGACCACGTGCCGGACCAACTCCAGCCCGCTCACGCGGGGCATCTTGACGTCCGTGATCACGAGCGAGATCGCCTCGTCCTCGAGCATGGCCACGGCGTCGGCGACGCTCCCCGCGGTCCGCACCGTGTAGC
>Ga0070726_10001887_pt1 | contig 19828 bp, 20 predicted proteins | sample tdAd471_FD_67275 | JGI IMG/M metagenome (GOLD analysis project Ga0070726, IMG submission 67275) | Marine sediment microbial communities from the Atlantic coast under amendment with organic carbon and nitrate - tdAd47.1 | ecosystem: Environmental > Aquatic > Marine > Coastal > Sediment | place... | reverse complement strand
GGCGGATGCAGTCTCGGTCCTTGAAGTCTTCAGCCCACAGAACCAGGTCTTCCGACAAGTGCCAGTAAACCACGGCGAAGCGACTTGTGGTCAATTGCGACTCCAGACTGCAGGTAGCTCTCCGGCAGGAGATCCTCGGCGTTGTCCTCCGTGATATTGTTGATCGACGAGGCTCCTTCGTGAGGATCGTAATCGTCGCGAGTCAGTCGAGACTTCAGTCGTTCGTACGCGGCCTGCCGCGCGAGCACGTAGGCCTGCCCGGTCTGCTCCGCGGCGCATCCCAGACGTGCTCGGGGATCAGCTCCTCCATGATGTCGACGACGTTCCACAGATGCGTCATGTCGTGGAGCGTGTAGGCGTGAAAGTGGTTCCGCACCGTCGTCGTCACCGAGGCGACGTTGTCGAGAACCATCCGGACGGTTGTTTCCAGACTGGACTTATCCGAAGCGTCGGCGGCTTTCAGACGCTGAAAGAAGCGGGACGATTCGAGCTTCGTGTTGTGATCAGGCGTGCTCATGCCGGGAATCGTATCGCGGGGCGATTCGCGCTGCACGAATCCCCAATGTAGCGCAGTTGCCGGTGAGTGGTCATTCGTCAGATCCTGATGAGCCTGTTTCAAGGTCGGTGCCGAGATTCCTCGCGCTGGTCCGTGGCGGCTGTCGTGAAATGGGGACGCGGTCTGATAAGTTTTCTCTCGCGGCTGCGAACTGTGACTGCGGGCACGGCGGTTGCACTGCTCGTTGCCAGGGTCGCTTATCGGGACGTTGGTTACAGGTCTTCAGCGAAGGAGCACGCTCATGATCAGTCTGCATCGAATTCTGCTGCCTACGGATTTCAGCGACGCGGCGGCGTGTGCTGTTCCGTATGCCTGTGAGCTGGCCAGCCAGTTTGGGGCCGAGCTGCATGTGCTGTCTGTGATTCATGATCTGGCAACCGAGGTGCCGGATTTCGGAATGGGGCTCGCGTTTCCTGGATACCTGGAACGTCTTCCGGAACGGACTCAAAAGCTGGAAGAGGCAGCGGTCGAGCATCTGGCGAAGGTGCTGCCCGACGGGTGGGACAGGTCGCGAGTCATTCTGGCGACGCGTAATGGGCCGCCGTTTCAGCGGATTATTGAGTACGCACGCGAACATCAGACGGACCTGATCGTGATGGGGACGCATGGTCGCGGGATGGTCAGTCATACGCTGCTGGGCAGTGTCGCTGAGCGAGTTGTTCGCAAGGCTCCGTGCCCGGTCCTGACCGTCCGCCCTGACGAGCACGAGTTCGTTATGCCCTGAGCTTTCGCGGACGTGCGGCCTGCGTTGTTGGAGAGACTGGGCACGAAGGGACCTGCGATGATGAGGCCCGAGTTCCTGCGAGAGGCGATCCGGCTGTCGATCGAGAAGATGAATAGCGGCGCCGGCGGCCCATTCGGAGCGGTCGTTGTGCGCGATGGCGAGATCATCGGGCGCGGCTGGAACCAGGTGACGTCAACGAACGATCCGACCGCGCACGCGGAGGTCGTTGCGATTCGTGACGCGTGCTCGACGTTAAAGTCGTTTTCGCTGGCTGGCTGCGAACTTTACAGCAGTTGCGAGCCGTGTCCGCTGTGTCTGGCGGCTGCGTACTGGGCACGGATCGAACGGATCTACTTCGCCGCTTCGTGCGACGACGCGACGGTCGCCGGATTCGATGACCGGAACTTCTATCGCGAGCTGAGCACGCCGGCCTCCGAACGTTCGACCCCGATGCAGCAGGCTCTGCGCGACGAAGCGCTGGTCGCCTTCGATGCCTGGCGGAAGAGCCCCGACCGGATTCAGTACTGAGTCGCCGCGAGCTGGTGTGTTCCCGGCTTCAGAATCGGTCGCAGCGCCGTGAGCGCGGCTTGAGCGGCCAACCGGTTGCCGTAGCGGTTGACGTGGACGATGTCGTTGGGCACGTACGAACGGATCGACCACGGGCGATTCTGCTGGAAGGTGGTCGTCACGTCGGCGACGGCGAGGTTTCGCTGAGCGGCGACGTCGCGCAGAACTTCGTGGTAGTCGAGACGGATGCTCCAGCGACCGGCGGCAAGCGGCTGGTCGGGCCACAGGACGAGGATCAGCGGGATCTCTCGTTCGCCGCAGAGTTCGGCCATCTGTTCGACGTTGGCGCGGAAGGCGTCGAGCGGCACGCGTTGAGTCCAATCGTCGTTCGGAATGAAGTAGCTGTTCGTCGCGCTGGCAGCCCACTTCTGCGAGGCCGGTTGACTTGCGGGCGGGTGGATGGTCCTGTCGAGAAGCTGAACGGCTCGACTTTGCAGCAGTGCGCGACGCACTGACCAGCGCTGCAGATCAGCGGCGTGCAGTGCGTCGGTCTGGTTGTCCCAGGTCCAGAAGTCGTTGTTGGCGTACGACGCGAACACGATGTCGGGCTGCAGGCGGTCGAGTTCCTGCCGCATGTGCTGCAGCCCCTGGTGCGACGTGTAGCCCGGCACGCCGGCGTTGATGACCTGAAATCGCGGGGAGGAACTTTCACGGCGGGGATCACGTGTCGTCTCGAACTCGAACGAGCTGTTGAGCTGCTGTTCGAGCTGAAGCGGCCAGGTGTCTTCCATTCGGGCTCCGATGCCGAACGTGCTGCTGTCGCCGAAGCAGACGATCCGCGTCGTGCCGGCTGGTTTTTCGAGTGTGAACTCCGGACTGCGAAAGCCGAGCGAGTTCGAGACGGTGCCCTGCCAGTACGAATTTCCGGGATCGTTGATGTCGATGTTCGGTCGCAGCTTCCAGAAGCGGTCCGGGTCGAAGTCGAGCATCAGATCCGACTCCTGCGTCCCGAGAAACAGCACGAGTTCACGAATCTGTCGGAAGCGACCGTTGGCGGCCTCCGGAGCGGCCAGCCGGGCGATGACCTCGACCGTTCCGAAAACGAAGCTGCAGACAATCGCGGAATAGAGGACTCGACGACGCACACTGAGCGGTCGTCGGGCGGAGTTGCCGGGAGAATGTCGGGAAGCGGAAGTCATGGCGGGCATCCTTGCAGGGCCTGGGCCTCGAGCGATTTCACTCTCCCTCAGGGAGGGTCGCGGTCTCAGCCGCGGGGAGGGTTTGCGCTGGACCGTTCTTACCGGCAAGCAACGAGCGGCTGCCCTCCCCTGCGGCGGGTGCCTCGCAGTCGTCCCTCCAGAAGGCGGATGAAACAGGGTGCAGCCATGCTGTGGGAAGATCGGTGTTTGCCAGAAGACTTCTGTCGAGCGGATGTTGCTGCGGATCCGCGACTGGCGGCAACCCCGGATTCATCGCCGAGCCAGCCTGACGCTCGTGCGTCTGCGCAGATCGAACAGCGATTCCCGCCGTCGGGAGCGGCATCAAATGAGGGACGCCGAACGGGAGAAATCAATCGGCAGCTCGCTATAGTGTGCGGCTTCTCGGAGACGGAATTCGTCTCAGCATCGAAATTCGGTCGCCGACCACCGCGAAGCGGCGACCGCTGGCAGATCACCGTGGAGAAACGAGGCAATGGCAGGACTCAACAAATACGACGAACGACTGGAAGGCCTGGTCGTCGAAACGCGAACCCTCTGGGATTCGGACGTCAAAGGCTTGAGCGACGACGACCGCGCGTGGCTCTCGCGGGCCATCCACGAATCCCCGGACCTCGCCAGCAAAATTCAGTATGAACGTGCCCACACGGGCTTCACCCGCCAGATCACGGTCACGGTCGAGGACATTCAGCGTCTGTATCAGGAGCGGGTCGGGGCGGAGTAGGCTTTCGGGTGAGCGGCTCTGAGCATCGACCCTCACGGGAGCGCGGCACCTTCACGCTGCCTCGGCGAGGGGCGGGCTCTCAGGCCAGGGGAAGCTCGCCGCTGGCTGATCGTTCAAACAAACTCGCGATGCTGGCCCTCTCCGCGGCTGAGACCGCGACTCTCCCAGGGGGAGAGTGAAACTGGTGAGTTGGTCCGAACTGTCCCGAAGTCGGGAGCCGTCCATGGTTCCGTCGTCCATTCGCCTGGCATTTTTCCTCGTCGCATCGCTGGCTATCCCGGCGGTCGCTGCCGAGCCTCCGCTGCCTCCGCACGCGGACGTTTCGTGGTTCGCGGATCAGAACGGCGACCGGCAGACGATCCGGACACTCGATGACTGGCAGCGTCGCCGCGACTCGATCGTTGCCGGCATGCGGCGCGTGATGGGGCTTCTGCCTCGACCCAACGTGCCAGTGCCGCTTGATGTGCTGACGGTCGAAGAGTCGGCTCTTGACGATGACGGCCTGATTCGGCGGAAGGTCGAATACCAGACAGACTCGACCGAGCGGCGTGTGCGGGCGTGGCTGTTTCTGCCGCAGGAGGTCGCCGCTGCCAGTCCGCCATCCAGGAAACGGCTGCCGGCAATTCTCTGTCTGCACCAGACGACGCGGATTGGCAAGGACGAACCGGCGGGCCTCGGCGGGAACCCGAATCTGCATTATGCGCTGCATCTCGCGCGGCGAGGTTACGTGACGCTCGCCCCGGACTACCCATCATTTGGCGAGTACCCGTACGAGTTCCCCGCAGCGGACGGTTACATCAGCGGAACGATGAAGGCCGTGTACGACAACACGCGGGCCATTGATCTGCTGCAGTCGCTGCCGTTTGTCGATGGCGAGCGGATCGGCTGCATCGGCCACTCGCTGGGCGGCCACAACACGATGTTCACGGCGGCGTTCGATCCGCGGATCAAAGTGCTGGTTTCGAACTGCGGCTTCACGCGGTTTCACAAGTATTACGAAGGCCGACTGAAAGGCTGGACCAGCTCCCGCTACATGCCGCTGATCGCTCGCGACTTCGGCAACGATCCCGACCGAGTCCCGTTCGACTTCCCCGAGATTGTCGCGAGCTTCGCACCGCGACCGTTCCTGGCGAGTGCTCCGGTTCGAGACAGCAATTTCGAGGTCTCCGGCGTCCGCGACACGATCGCTGCCGCCAAGCTGATTTACCGTCTGCACGGCGCCGAGCAGAACCTGCAGGCCAGCTACCCGGACAGTGCTCACGATTTTCCGGAAGGTGCTCGGAAGGTCGCGTACGACTTTTTCGACCGGCATCTGCGGGACGCGGCGATTGCCGGGAAGTAAGGCGTCCATCGAGTCGCTGGCGTCGAGTGCCGCGAGCCGCCAGTACCCGTCTGGGGGCTCGTCGTTCGTTCCTCACTCCTCGACCCCAGCCACCCGCCACTCGCCCGTCCGGTTTGATGCGCGGGCTTGACGCTTTGATGCTTCGCTGAACGCATCGAAATCTGCTTGATTCCAGCCGGGCGTTGTTCGTCGTAAACTGCGGCACGTTGTGCCGCGAAAGTCGCTGATCGCTCCACGATCGTAGCGATTCCGGAGCTGCGTCCGGTCGTCGCTCAGCCGCTGAATGCGAGTCATTTTCAACCAGAAAACTTCGTTTCGATCGCGGAGCGATCAACGACTTTCAACACCAGACAGCGATCGTCGCTCGATGTGTCGCTGTCCAGATCGACGTCAAACTAACTCCGAGTTGAGGTCTCATCATGTCCGACAAAGGCAAAATCGTGCTCGCTTATTCCGGCGGGCTGGACACGACCGTCATCCTGCACTGGCTGGCCGAGCAGGGGTACGAAGTGATCTGCTACCTGCTCGATATCGGACAGCAGGTCGAGGACCTCGACGAAATCGGCGAGCGGGCCAAGCGAAACGGGGCATCGACTTACGAAGCCGTCGATGCTCGCGAGGAGTTTCTCCGCGACTACTTCATTCCCTGCCTGCACGCGAACTGCGTGTACGAAGGCCGCTACCTGCTGGGCACGTCGATCGCCCGGCCACTCATCGCGAAGCATCAGGTGCGGATCGCTCACGAAACGGGAGCCCGGACTGTCTGCCACGGAGCGACGGGCAAAGGCAACGACCAGGTGCGGTTTGAACTCGGCTACCAGGCTCTGGATGCCGACCTGCAGATTCTGGCCCCGTGGAAGAACACCGACTTCATCAATCAGTTCGCTGCTGGTCGCAAGACGATGCTTGACTACGTCGAGAAGCACGGCCTGGAAGCAAAGGCCAGCCGCAAGAAGCCGTGGTCGTCCGACGACAACCTGCTGCATATCTCATACGAAGCCGGCGTGCTCGAAGATCCGTGGGTCACCGCGCCGGACGAAATCTACGAACGCATGGTGCATCCGACGCAGGCTCCGGATGAAGTCGAGCGGTTCATCATTCACTGGGAAGCTGGCGTGCCGGTCAAAGTCAGCTCGGTCACGTCGAAGCCCGGCACGTTTGAAGGCGTCGACATTGAAGTCTGCGACGCGGATCAGACACTCGCCGAAGGGCTGCTGCCGGTCTTCAAGTACGTCGACGAAGCGGCCGCGCGAAACGGGGTCGGTTCGCTGGGCATGGTCGAAACGCGCTATGTCGGCATGAAGTCGCGCGGCGAATATCACTCGCCCGGCCACACGGCCCTGCTGGAAGCGCATCGCGATCTGGAAGGCCTGTGCCTGACCGGCAGCGTCATTGCCGAGAAGGAACGCCGCATGTCTGACTTCGCCGCGCTGGTCTACAACGGCTACTGGTTTGACCCGGTTGCCGAAGCTCACCGCGCCTTCACAACGCACACGCAGAAGTTCGTCACCGGCGAAACTCGCGTCGCGCTCTACAAGGGCAACGTCATCATCGAAGGCCGCCGCTCGCCGTACAGCCTGTACGACGCCGATGTGGCAACGATGGACGGTCAGGACGAAAGCTACCGGCAGGAAGACGCCGCCGGCTTCATCCAGCTCCACGGTCTGCCGCTGCGAGTCAAACGCAAAGTCCAGGGCGCACCGGAAGGCGGCGACGTTTAGCCTGGAATATTCACGTAGGGTGCGTGGAGTCGGCGTTTCTGGTGTGGTGCGTTGCGCAGGCCAGATTGCTCTCGATTCAGAGTGCCTCTGACGAATTGTCTTGTTTGCCGACGTAACGCACCGGCCTGAAATGGCTTGCTGCCGCACCCTACAGACTTCATGAATGATTCGGGTTAGCAACGCCTTGAAGATCAGTTCCCGTTTGGGCCGAACGGCGCGAGTCCTGCGGGCCGTGGGTTGTCATCAGTCGCGAACCGAAGAACCTGGGCCGTCGGTGGTGACGGGGCCGTCGACAAACGGAGGAATCTCGTCCGTTCGGTGCGGGGCGGGTCGGGACCGTTCTCGGCGCTGAGCGTCCATTCTCAGCAGCTCGATGCGCGAGCTTTCCGGGCGTGTGGGCGTCGAACGCGGAGCATCGTTTTCCTGCCCGCTCATGGGCAGCAGATTCAGCAGCGCGTCGAGGTTCACTCCGGACGGACCGCCGGGCTGGCCGTTGGCCGGCAGGCGTCCCTGGCCGAGCGGCCCGCTGGTTCCATTGGGGATTGCCGGGCCGCTTCCCTGATCGGGAGTTCGAATCGATCCCTGCAGCCGCTCGGTCATCGGCCGCGTCACGGAACCGGTTCCCGCGTTGCGATCGGCAGCCGCTGGCATGTCGTCTTCGTAAGGGATTGCGGGAAGGATCGACGGTCGAGGCAGTGCGAGCGGCGACGCCCCGGTTTCGCCCGTACCGGGACCTGCGGCAGCGTCGGGATCACCCACAGCGTTGGAATCTGACAGCGGTGGCAAAGTGAGATTGGTTGCGCCGCTGGCGGGCGCGTCGTCAGTCGGCGGCGTAAATCCGAAGTCCGCTCGCGAATCGAGCGTATGCCACGGGCCGCCGAACGACTGGCCGTCCCACTCGGCATGAGTCCAGCAGACGTCGGGAGCGCGGCGGTTGCGGTCCAGGTTTTCGCGGCTGTATCGCTCGGCGGCGAGTTCTCTCGGTTTCGGATCGGCAACGACGGACACGATCTCCGGTGTGATGAACACGAGCAGCTCGCTGTCCCGAAACGATTCCTGCTTGTAGCGAAACAGCTTGCCCACAAACTTGACGTCCTGCAGATACGGGATGCCGCTGCGGTTGTTGATCCGCGTCCGCTGTCGCAGGCCGCCAAGCACGAATGTCTCACCGTTGATCACGCGAACTGTTGTTCGAGCCTCACGACGATCGATGATGGGTTGCTCGTCGTTTTCCGTGAAGCCGGTCAGCACGCTGAACTGCGGATTGACGAGCATCGAGATTGTTCCGTCGCGGGCGATATGCGGGGTCACTTCGAGCGACACTCCGGCTTCCCGAAACGCTGTCGTGCCGATCGATCCGCCCTCGAGTCCCTGCGTCAACTGCTGATAGGGGACTTCCGTGACGATCGAAATCTTGGCCGGCTCGTGGTTCGTCACGACGACGTTCGGATCAGCGAGCAGACGGGATGCGTTGGATTGCTGCAGTGCGTTGATGACCGCACTGATGTCTACGTTTGTGCCGAGCGACATCAGCGACAGCGCTCCGTTGGGGACGCCGACTGCCGGAGCCGCGGCGGTGATCGTGTCGAGCAGCAGCTGATTTCGTGGCGAGCCGTCGGTGCGTCGCCCGTTGCCAAACCCGGCGGATCGCCAGTTGACTCCCAGCCGTTCGATGTCGTCGAGCGAGCAGTCGTAGATCATCGCCCAGATACGGACCTGCGGACGCGGCTGATCGAGCGCCGTGACGGCCTCTTCGATGACATCAAGGACTGCCACCTGCTCGGCAACGATGACCTGGTCTTCCTTTTCCAGCACGGCAACGCGTCCGTTCCGCGAGATCAGGCTCTCGATCGCCGGCAGCAGTGTCTGGACCTTGACGAACTGCGGTCGGAAAACGCGGACGTCGAGTTCGATCGTGCCGTCGCTGGCGGCTTCAGTTGTGAATGCCTCTGTGCCCGGATTCGCGTCGGTTGCTGACCGTCCCATCTGACCGGCGGCGAGATCCAGTTCTTCCAGCCGAGACCGGATCAGGTGCATCCGGTCGGGATAGTCAAGCACCATGATGCTGTGCGACGACGGCAGTGGCAGTGCTTTCCCCTGCCGGGAGAGCAGCAGGTCGACGACTTCAATCAGCTCGTCGGGATCCGCGTGCTGCAGCTGGATGATTTCCGGATTGAACAGCGGCTTCAGCGCGCCCAGTTCAGTGAGCGGCAGGATGACGATGCTGCGTCCGACAATCTGGTAACCGAATCCGCGGCTGAGCAGCAGCGAGTCCAGAATCTCACGCAGCGAAGCGTCGGTAAACGTTGCGTTGACCTGGCCCGCGACATCGTCGGCGATGACCATGTCGACCTTCCACTGCTCGCGGAGAACGAACAGCGCTTCAACAATCGTGACGTCGCGCAACGTGAGATTGCCCCGGCGTTCCAGGATGCCGGACAGCTCCGCATTCGGCAGCGTTGGCGAGAGCGTCCGCGTCGGTGAAATGCCGGCTCCGCGTAACTGAGGAACTGGCTCTGCCTGTGCCCGCTGCTGCGCTGGAACCCGCTGCTGCGCTGATGACCGCTGCTGAGACTGGGGACGCTGGCGTGGTTCGCCGTTCTGGGCATCGGCGACACTGCTTCGCAGAAGCACCGCGCAGAAGCCGACGCCCATCAGCGTCAGGACGCGGCGGACCGCGCCGGTCGGTCGGCAGCTGCTGCAGGTTGTGGACGATTCAGGCCCCATCATCCCACCTCCGTGCGGGAAGTTTCTCCGGTGACTGTTCGATGTCCGGTTACTGTTCGATGTCAGACTTGCGGATCAGATTCATCAGGACGAGATTCAGATCGAGAGCCACCGTCGACGCCGTGCCGTCAATCTGTCGGACTGAGACGCCCGAGGAGTGAGCGAGCACGTCGGTGGTGTGCAGCTCGTCGAGCAGCTCGTTGACATGAATCAGTTCGCCTTCGACGGAAATCGTCAGTTCCCGGTTCTCCAGTAGCCACGGCGTTTCGCCCTCCGCGTCAGCGGGCGGACGTTCCACCATGGGATTGTCGTTCTCGTTCATCCAGGGACGGTAGACGGGCTCGCCGACGTGGATCTGTCGCATCCGGCAGCCATTGTGCCGCACGCATTCGGTCACCCAGTTGCGGTAATCGTTGAGTTCGTCCTCGGTCACGCTGCAGGCTTCCAGGTGCTTCAGCCGCAACTGTTGTTCTTTCAGCCGCTGCTGCCAGTGATCCTTCTGGGCAATCAGTTCCCTGGCCGCATCCAGCTGTTCCGAAAGCTCCGCATAGTGCGATCGTTCCTGACTAAACGAATCGACGGCTGGGAGTAGAAAGAGCAGTCCCGACAGCAAAGTACCGGTCATGACGATCCAGCGGCGTTTCGGATGAGTGATCAGCCTGTCGAGATTCAGTTGATCCATTGCAGCAGACTCCTCCCCGGAGGGATTTCACAGCATGTGTCCGGCTTTCGCCTCAATGCGATTCGCGAGGCGTCGAGACGTCCAGTTCGCGCCAGGAAATTCGGTGTCGTGCCCGTTTCGACTTCTCATCCGCCATACGCCAGGAGTGCGGCAGTCCGTCCGCCTCGACGAGCGCTTCCTCGCCAGTTGCCGCCCGGACCGAGAACGTCGTCGCAGAGCCGCTGCTGACGGACGCTGGCCGAGTGGATTCCAGAGCGACGTTCCAGACCTGCGGAACATCGCGCAGATGGCGAACAAAATCGTAAACGCCATCTTCGGTCAGGCTTGTACCCGAGACCGTGATCTCGCCCTTCGCGTCAACAGCAAACGATTCCATCCAGACACCACGCGGCATGCTCTGGCCGACCTGGCCGAGAAGCCGCTGCCAGGGGGCGATGCCCGCGTGCGACGCGATTGTCTCCAGATGCGTCAGCGTGGTGCGTGCCGAGCGAGCTTCCATTTCGAGATGCTCGACTTCGGCCACATCCTCTTCCAGACGCGCGAGGTCGTTTTCCAGCTCGTCCGAGAGGTAGGTTTCGCCGCCTGTCGTCAGGCTGAGCAGCAGGGCGGCGGCCATCGGCACCAGCATCGGCCAGCCGAACCGCAGCAGCGCTTTCAGAGTCGGTTTCTGCTTCAGGTCGCGAAGCGGCTCGAGCAGGTTCGGGTAGTCGTTGTCACGCGCCTCGCCCGTCTGTTCGAGCAGCGTGCCGAGGCCGGCGGTGATTGCCGAGTCGTGTGCGGCGTCCTCGGAAATCTGCCAGTCACAGGAAATGAGCGACGGTTCGAGCAGTCGCAGTTCAATGGCGTCTGTTCCGCAGATCTCGGCGAACTGTTCGCAGAGCGGAATGACGTCCTCCGCTTCGCCGCAGACATACACCTTGGAAACGTTGACGTTGCTGCGCATCAATCGATCGACGTATCGCTGCAGCCGCTTCGTGTGCCGGCTGACGATGACGCCGATGTTCTCGCGGGCGTGTGCTCCGGAAGGCCGATAGTCGAGCAGCAGCTGGCCGCGGTACGAGATTCCGACATCGACGCCCGAGTCGACCAGGTCGATCAGAATCACAGGAGCTTCTTCATCATCGCCGGTGTGATTGATCATCCGGCACAGTGCCGCCAGCGAGTGTTCGATCCGGACGATCTTCAACTTCGCCGCGTCAAAGACACGGTCCAGCGTTTCAAGCACGGTCTGATTGGCCACCGACACCCAGACGCGTTTCTGCCGCGCGTCGATTGCCGTCTCGCTGATGGCCGCCAGTTTCTCTCCGACGCCCAGCGAGATGTAACCACTGCTGCGCTCGATCAGTTCCTTGAGTTCGTCGCGGACCTCGTCGTTCTCCCCGGAAACAACCCGCGTCACACAGAAGTCGTTGCTGAGTGACACAACGATTGGAATGCCCTGCAGCTTTTCTTCGGTCGCCAGGGTCGAAAGTGCTCTGCAGAGATTCTGAAACCCTGCTTCACTGGTCAGCGTTTCCGAGTCCTGACGCCATTCGATATGCCGATGCCGGACGCGCGCGTCACTGCCGTCGGCCGAGCGTTCCAGCACCAGCAGCGTCAGCTCGTGCTCGTTGACGCCGACCGTGACGAATCGCTCGCGGGTCTTCTTTCGGGAACCTTTCATACTCGTCTCATTGGCCAGTGATGATGAGATTTGCGATCGCAGACTTCGCACTGATGGCGTCGCCCTTTCAACCGCCCTGCTTCACAGTGACGGAAACCGTTCTCACGAAATCGACCGACTCACCGGTTCCCGTCACGATGACCTTGCCGCCCGAGCCGTCTTCCACAAGGGCCGAGTAGTACCGGCCGCTGGACCTGGGAAATTCAGTGCGCGGCACGGTGCCGCGAAATGTGAAATCCTTTTCGAGAAGCGCGAGTGCGTGTGCCGTGCCGGCTTCTGCGAGGTAGCGTGCCTCGTCATATGCCACCGTGTTTCTCAGAGCGATGTACTGGCTCGTTTGTCCATCGAGAATCGCCAGCACGGTCACCGCCGAAACCGACATGACGAACAGAGCAGCGAGCAGTGCCGTGCCCCGGCGATGCTGGACGTTCGGATTCATCCGCTGCATTGCTCACTCCTTACGGTTTCGCCCGAAGGCGCGCAGCCAGACCGAGGCGACGGCACTTCTTGTCACAGGTGTTTCGCGCGGCAGCGTCGTGCCCGCCAGGACCGTCAGTTCCTGAATCCGGTCAACCCTGGAAGGCTGATAGGCAGAGCCGTCGATCAGCGCCGGGCGAAATTCCAGCGAGTCGATCTGCTCGGCGACGACCTCGGGCGACGGCGATACGCTCGACCTTGCGAACAGAACGCGACTGGCCGAACCGTCGTGACGCCATGTCAGTTCGTCTCCGTCCGGCAGGCGAACTGTCAGTCGGGCGCCGATTGGTCGATCCGCATCGACAGCGACGACTTCCCGAGCCTCGCGGGCTTCCCGCACGATGTGACGGACGAGTGCGTGTGCCGTCTGCAGGCGAGTGAGGTCAGCCTCGTGCGCTTCCCAGACCTGCCGGCTGGTTCTCAGCACGGACGAGGTCGCGGTCATCACCACAGTCAGCAGCGACATCGCAACGATCAGTTCCAGCAGCGAGTAGCCGCGGCGCTGAGAACACGCATTTGACAGCTTGCACAGACGGTTCTTCACAGGCCACTTCCTTCCAGGGAATAGCTCTGCAGCCGGGCGACCTTTGTTGAGAACGCCACTTCCGCCTCGGCCTTGTCGCGCCGACCGTTGCCGTTCTGGTCTTCGAACGCCGAGACCGAAACGACCGCCAGCGAATCGCGGAGACCGCCCTGCGACGGGCTGTCGGAAGTTTCGAAGTCGACCACGACCTGTGGATAACCGGCAAGCTGACCGTAAGAACGATCTGTCCCGGAAGCCATCTTCCATTCGGCGGCAACCTGCTGCGCCTGATGTTCGAGCGCTCCCATTGCTGTTGTGGCAAGGCACTCGCGGACTTCGATCTGACGTGACACCTTCAGGCTGTCACGCATCAATCGCAGAGACGGCACCAGCGTCAGGGCGAGAATCGTCGAAGCAGCAATCAGTTCGAGCAGACTGACGCCGGCGCGGTTTCGAGATGAACGCTCGACCGCCGTGATGGCTCGCTGCTGATTGGCGCGGACCGGCCTCATTGCCTTGCCTTGCTGAAAGAGAACGTCGCATCAGAGAGAAGTGGATTCCGTCACCGTGACCGATCCAATCAGCGGCAGCACCTGCACACGCCAGCTGCGATGCGGGCCGGTCAGTTGCAGTGTGACCGGGCGGTCCGCCTGGCCTTCGAAGTTGAATTCGACGGTGGGCGAATCGCCGGTCGCGGACAGTTCTTCCGGAAACGTCCGCGGTTCGCTGACTGCTGAGCCGCGTCCCGAACGGGCGTCCGCTGCCGATCCCGCCACAATCTGATAACCGGACCACGGCCCGCTCGCCGAACCGCTCATCAGAATCGTGTGCGGTGTTCCGCTGCGGATCGCCTCGCGCCGGGCACGCTGCATGTCGAGCCACAACTGGTGAGCTTCCGTGCGAGCACCAATGTCACCGAAGATGGAACGCCCGTAACGCCCGACAACGGCTGTCGACAGGATGCCTGTCAGCGTCACAACGACGAGGAGTTCCAGAAGGGTGACTCCTCGTCGCTGTCGCAGTTGACGCGTGCGCTGGTCGCGTTGCATGACGGTCAAAGCCTCGCACTACCGGCTTACTGAGCCCGGTTCTTGCCGTTGAGCTTGTACTTCTTGTCCGTCAGCGGGTTCGTCGGGATGCCATCCGGGAAGTAGTTCGGATCGCTTCCAATGTCGCTGAGGTTGGCCTTCGGGTATTTCCCTTTCTCGAAGTACCAGCGTTCCACGGCGGCGTTGATCTCGGCAACGTTCTGCTTGTGAGCATTCTGCTTGGCGGTGTCGGCCGAAACCGAGATGCGCGGAATGACGACGACGGCAATGATGCCCAGAATCGTGACGACGGCGAGCAGTTCCAGCAGCGAGAAGCCTGCTCGTCGCTGACGTCGCTTTTGACCATTGCGGTGAAGTGTGACCATGTCTTTGCCCTTCAATGTTCGAGTCCACAAATAAGGCACGCGGCTCAACGATCTCTCCGCGTGCAATCTTCAAGAGGTCCCGCCACGCGCTGAGCGAAGCCTCAAATGCGATGACGCAACACCGTCACTGTAGGTCGCCGATCAGTCCCCGCTTGTGAATTGATGCCTCACCAGCAGCGGCGAATCCCTCGCCAGGGGTCGGCGACGACCGGCAAAACACCGGCGGAATCAGTCGAGTCCCGTTGCCATTCTCTGGTGCCACTCCACGCCAGGAGGCGATCTCTCTCACCGACGGGCAGAAGCTCTGACGCAGATCGCGATGCGAAACGGCACTCAGATGCGACGCCACGACGCTGCTTCCGTCGCGCTTCCTGAGGCGTGTTTCCGAACTGCTCTCCTGAGGCGCGTCTGCTGTGAGAGATGGTGTAAGGAACGTGTCGGAAACAGGCTCCCGATTTCGTTGTGTCGCAGCGGGATGCGAGCTGTCCGACGATCGAGGCCCGCAGAGTCGTCTCTATGAAAGCCCAGCGCGCAGCCCTGGGAAACGAGACCGTTTCTGAAATCCAGCCTCAACAAGGCGGCCCCAATGATCGCGCACGGACGTACTCGGACGGCCTCGTTGGGCAACGCCGTTAAGAACTGTGACGGTGGTTCTGGGCCAGCGGCGAAGCGGCGACAGCAGGTAGCTGCGGGTGTCAGCCCGCAGATCAGGCTTCCCGTTTTACAGTGGCACCTCGCTCCGCGAGGTAGGCCTGGCAATTGGGCTGGCCTCGCAGAGCGAGGCGCCACTATGGGGAAGTTGTTTCCGACACGTTCCTTAGTAGGGAAACCGTTTGCGACTCGTGCCTTATCGCGCGTGCTCATGAGCAATGACCTGCTCGCTCGCCGTGTCGAAGCGATAGGCCGTCCCGTCGACAGGGCAGACGGGCAGTCCGTCGGGGAAATAGTCGGCGTTGTTGCCGATGTCGTTCAGGTCGCGGGCCGGCCAGCGGCCTCGGTTGCGAAACCACAGCTGAGCCTGCACGTCGATGTTGCCTCGCTGCACATCGCAGGCCGTCACTTTGGTTTTGTACGACTGGTCTCCAATTCGCGGCACGGCGATGACTGCGATGATCCCCATCAGCGTGATCACGGCCAGAAGTTCCAGCAGTGAGAAGCCGCGGCGAGCATCGTGTCGAGGCCGTGCGTCTGGTGAGAGAGTCTGGTTCGTCATCAGTTCATCGCCCCGATCATGTCGAACATGGGCAGGTAGACGGCCAGCAGAATGCCACCGATTGAGATGGCCAGCCCGATTGTCATCACGGGCTCAATCGCGCCGGTCAGCATTGCGGTGTACCGTTCGACTTCGCGATGCATGTGTTCGCGAATCTGCCGGGTCGCGGTCGACAGCGTGCCGGTCCGTTCGCCAATGATGACGAGCTGTGTGACCACCGGCGGAAAGATGTTCGAGCGTTTCTCCAGCTCGCGGCTGAAACGTTCGCCGCGAAGAATCGCCGACTGCAGTTCCTCGACACTCGAGCGAACGACCAGGCTGCTGATGCCCTTGCTGGTGTGCGGCAGCGCGTCGGCCAGATTGAATCCGGATTCCATCAGATTGCCCAGCACATCGGTGAACTGCAGCAACGCGACACTTCGCAGCCAGGCTTCCAGAATCGGAATTCTGAACGCAATTCGCTCCAGTGCCAGGCGCCCGGCCGGTTGCCTCCAGACGGAGATGAGCACCGCCAGGCACCCGGCAACGCCGATCCCGACGGCCCAGCCATACGTCGTCAGGAAGCTGCCGACTTCGATCAGGAACTGTGTGATCGCGGGGAGTTCAGCACCCGATTCCGAATACATCTTTTCGAAAGTCGGGACCACGTACAGCAGCATGAACGTCAGGGCGCCTGTTCCGGCAGTTGCCAGCAGGCACGGGTAGGTCAGCTTTTTGACGATCGCCGCGCGAATGTTCGCGCCGTTCTCCAACTGCGCGGCAATGCGAGTGATGGTGTCACACAGCGAGCCGGATCGCTCACCGATCCGAATCTGGTTGATCATCAGCTCGGTAAAGCTGTCCGGCCATTCGCTCATGGCGGCGCTCAGTGTCGAGCCGTTCGTGACATGTCGCGCCATGGATTCAAACAGGTTGCCATAGCGTTTCAGAGATTTCTCTTCGCGCAGTGTTTCCAGCGTCTTTGCCAGCGACAGGCCGTTCGACAGCAGCGTCGCCAGATTGCGGAAGATGTAAACCAGGTCCTTGCGACGAATCTTCATCGCCGAGCCGCCGCCGATCTGGATCTCGGACAACGTCTGCAGCAGACCTTCCAGGCCCTGCTTCTTCTGTTTCTGTGTCTTTCGCGGTACGGCGATTGATGCGGACATGATCTTCTGGCTCTATCGGGTGGGGCGAGTCACGCGCGGCCGCCGGAGGTTCTCAATCCAACTGGTGGGCCTCGCGTTGCTCGACCCACCCTGCGCGCTGCCATCAGTTCCTAAGTGGTCGGTTTCGCAAGTTCGTACAGGGATCCCATTCGATCGTTTAACCCGAAGCCGGAGGCGACGGCGTTGGAAACCGGTCCGAAAACGCCGTCGCCTTTGGCTTCGGGTTAAACGAGACAACCCTGTCTGAACTTCTGAAACGGACCACTAGGTCGAAAGTTTGTAGTACACCTCTTCGACCGTCGTCAGGCCGGCGAGGGCCTGCTGCATGCCTGCCTGCGGGAGGACCGTCATGCCGTCGGCCATTGCGAGTTCGCGGAGCCTCGACGTTGGCAGTCCGGCTTCAATGCCCTTCTCAAGTTCCATCGAGACCTGCATGATTTCGTAGATCGGAATGCGACCGACGAAGCCAGTGCCGAGACACTTCTTGCAGCCGGCGCCGCGATAAAACTTCGCGTCGGCAGGCAGCGAGCGGCCTTCGAGCAGGTACTCGAGCATGCGCGGATTCGGCTCGTTTTCCTCGCGGCAGAACGGACAGACCTTCCTCAACAGTCGCTGAGCCATCGACGCCAGCAGGGCTCCGGCAATCTTGAAGTGGTCGAGGCCCAGGTCGTTCAATCGGGTAATGGCGCCGACCGCGTCGTTGGTGTGCAACGTACTGATCAGCAGGTGGCCGGTGAGCGCGGCCTGAACAGCTGCCGTCGCTGTTTCATGATCGCGAATCTCGCCCACCAGAATGACATCGGGATCCTGTCGCATCAGGTACTTGAGCCCGTTGGCGAAGCCCATGCCGTGTTCGTTGTTGGCCTGCACCTGGTTGATGCCCGGCAGCCGGAATTCGACCGGGTCCTCAATCGTCGACACATTCTTCTCGTTCGAATCGATGCTGGTCAGCATCGTGTACATCGTCGTGGTCTTGCCCGAACCGGTCGGCCCCGTGACGACGATCATGCCGTACGGCTTTGAGATCAGGTCGCGGCACGTATCGATCTCCTTCTGAGCCATGCCGAGCGATTCGAAGCCGTAGTCCTTGTTGCTTTCGTCGAGGACGCGCATGACGACTTTTTCGCCATCGACACACGGGATGCAGCTGACACGAAAGCTGGCCCGCTGGCCGTTGTCATGCACTGTCAGATTGCCGTCCTGAGGTCGGCGTTTTTCTGTGGTGTCCATGTCGGCCATGACCTTAATACGCCCGATGACGGCTTCTTCGCTGTCGTTCGGAACGGTCATGACCTGCTGCAGCTCGCCATCGACGCGATAACGGATTCGCATCTGAGGCTTGTGCGGTTCCAGATGAATGTCGCTGGCCCCGGCGTTGACCGCGCCGATCAGAATCGAACGGACCAGTCGAACAACCGGCGATTCTTCTTCGATTGTGGTTTCGACCTGCAGTTCGCCCGCGTCGCGCGCGGCTTCCAGCTCCGCGACGCGAATGTCGACCGCGGTCTGCCGGGCGGTGACCCGTTCATCAAAGCCGCGGTCCAGCGCCTGCAGAATGTCTTCCCGCAGTGTGATCGCCGGATCGATCTTGTAGCCGGTAAGCAGTTCGATTTCGGAGATGGCTTCAATGTCGTCGGGCGCTTCCATTGCCAGCAGCATCCAGCTTTGCCGCACGCGCACCGGGACAAGCCGACGGTTTCTCGCAAACTCTTCGGGCACCAGCCGGACGACCTGCGCCGGAATGTCCTCGGCAGTGATGTTCTCGTACGGAACTTCGAACTGTTCGGACAGCGCGGCACCGAGCTGCTGACGAGTCACCCAGCCGCGGCTGAGTAACGTTTCGCCCAGCAGTCCGCGCTCGGCAAGCGCCTCCTGCAGCTGCTCTGAGGTGAGCTGCCCGCGGTCGATCAGAATGTCACCCAGACGGCCTGCCATGTTCGATCGCTCCTTCCTCAGATGCTCCAGTCGAGATCCGTGGCCGCGAGATGCTCATCCGCCTCGGCCTCAGTTCCTCGTTGAATCGTCGGCACGGCCTGCGCGACGGCGGCCAGAATCAGTTCGTCGTCCGGTCGGACTTCTGCAGCATCGGATGTTCGATCAGCTTCCGGATCGACGCCCTCCAGCAATCGGGCGAGCTTCTGTTCGAGAGCCAGAGGGTTGTACGGCGTCAGCAGGTAGTCCCGCGCGCCGGCTTTCCAGGCACGCTCGACACGGTCAAGGTCGGCATCGGCCGAGAGCACAAGAATCGGGATCTCAGACGTCTTCACGTCGCTGGCGAACTGCTCCAGCAGACCGAAGCCGTCCAGTTCTTTCGCATCGAGATTCAACAGAACGGTGTGTGGCACAGCCCGGTCGATGGCTGGCCAGACCTCGGCTGCAGTGGCCGCCACGATGACCTGGTAATCGAGTAACCCGAGCCGATAGCTGGTGATGTCAGCCATCAGTGGCTCAGGTTCAATCAGCAGTGTTCTCAGCCCGGCCTGTGACATGGGTCTGCTCGTTGACGGTCTGCTCGTTGACTCGGTTCTGCGAGTGTCTGCGTTGCGTTCCGCCGTGGCGCGACGATCGCGCACGGTCGGCAGCGTTCGTCTGAACCTGGAACGGTTTGTCAGGACAGGCAATCGATTTCGGTCGCGCGAAGAAAAACGGGAACGCCCGCGGTCGGAACAACACGCAGCATCGGAGAGCGCGTCGATGCCCGCTGAGGCAAATCCCTGAAGCCGGCGCGAACAGCCGTCCGCCTCAGGATTCCGCAGACCGACCGGACGACAGTGACCTACGAGACAACAACGGGCGAGATCTGCGCGCGGAGATCTGCGCGCACAAGACGCCGCTCGGCCCGGTTTCCTTCAGGAGCGTTTCTCATGGTCCGGAGATCTCTGACATTCACGACGCTGATCACGTTGAGCGTTGCGGGCTGTTACCAGTCGTCGTCGACGTCGGTCGATCTGAGCGCGGGCTCAGCTGATCCCGCAGGTGAGATGTCGACTGTCGACGTCGATTCTGTTGCTGCTGACGCTGCCGACACTTCCCGCACAGCTAACACAGCCGACGTCGCACCCGAGTCGGCACCGACACCGGACCGGCCTGTCGCCGCGATCTCGACGAAACGATCCAGTCAGCCGGAGGTCGACTTCGTTCCATCCTTCCCGGAGAACGTTGATTTCTTTTCTCCGCCCGCGCTGGCACC
>Ga0070726_10001884_pt1 | contig 19851 bp, 15 predicted proteins | sample tdAd471_FD_67275 | JGI IMG/M metagenome (GOLD analysis project Ga0070726, IMG submission 67275) | Marine sediment microbial communities from the Atlantic coast under amendment with organic carbon and nitrate - tdAd47.1 | ecosystem: Environmental > Aquatic > Marine > Coastal > Sediment | place... | reverse complement strand
CATCTGTCACCTCTACCGTGAGATCATAAGATGCCGCAGTACTGCTACCCAGAGGATTAGCAAGACTTAGTACACCTGAATTGGAGATAGCGAAAAAGCCGCCTGTATTACCACCTATTATATTAAAAGCGTCCACCGTCCCATCGCTATCCGTTGCTACCACCTCACCTATGATTTGACTAGCCGAGGCATCTGCTGCAATGATAAAGTCCTGCGCGCTGATACTAGGTAGTGCGTTACTGACCACAGCTTCATTGATCGCAAAATTTTGGAAGGCAAAATCAATAGATTGATCGGCAGCTGCTCGACGTTGCGTCGTAAATACACCACTATAAGTCAAGGCTGCTGTTCCTGTATTGGTATCATGATCAACACCAGCGAAGTAACTAGTAGGTACACTTAGCGTAGTGCCCACCTGCACTTCGCTACCACCATCCACAGTATAAAACCCGGTCACTGTTCCTGCTACCGGGTCAAATAATAGTCGTAAATCTATAGAAGTAGTGTTGCTAGCAAAATTTCCTGAATTATTTTCCACCAAGGCAGCTGAACCAGTCAGGTCCATATTTTCTACTTGAAGCTGTATTTTTTGATTAGTATTACTCACCTTGGCCACCACTAGTTTTACATAGTGATCTTCATCGATTCCCAACCATATTCCTGCCTGCTGAGAGTTGTTGCCTTGGCTAGTCGAAAAGCTAGGTTGATTAATCGTAGTTTTAACCTCAAACAGATTTGAGGGGGTATCAAATCCAACGCCCAGTGCATTGATTTGAGAGTTCGTTTCGGTACTGTTAGGACTACCCGACAATTGGCTAAAGAATATACCTTTAGTACTAGTAATCACTAAGTTGCCTCCTGTTACGTTTAATTTGGAAGGTTCATAGCCAGGCACATTAGCATTAAATGGCGTACCATCCACGGCTAATCGAGCAGAAGGAGGTAATACCATGCTAAAACCAGTACCAGCTGCCGTTCCATCTGTAATTCCTCCTTCCGTTCCATTGAAGGTAAGACTAAACGGAAGCGCCTGTGCTACTTCAGCGCAAGTCAACGGACTAATAGGTGTACATTCCTGACCGGAACTTGAAAATGGAGATAAGGAGAGTGTAATAATAGTAATTAGTGTATTGAACAGGAGACTGTTCAATTTGGGCTGTCCAAAGTGTACCATGTTTGAATTAACTTTAACTAAGGGCTTATATTAATACTTGAGCAAAAAAATAGCAATACAATATTGTCACAAGCGAAACATTTCACTTGTAGAATAGTGACTACAATAAATTTTACCCAAGCTGTTAGAACGCTTGTTAGAAACACACACTAGGCATGCTTTCCATTTTTTATGAGGGAACATTATGTTGTACCTAGGGGGGGGAGAAACGGTACTAAAATCTAAAGGTAAAGCTACTGGTCGTTCACAAAACGAGCCAATAAATAGATATAGAGCAAGACCTTGGAGAGATCTACACTCGATCTGAAATATAAATTTTAGGGACTTTTTCTAAGAAATGAACTCTGATTGATCCATTACAGATAGTAAAGATTTCAAATGAAGTTCAATTTAATAGAGAGCGTTGCTAATAACATTTTTTCGACTGCGTAAGGCAATAAAACTTTGCTTTATATCTTACAGAACCCTAATGTATGACATTTTTTTTAAATTAAACAAAAATAACATAGCAAAAAAAAAGAGCTTTATTTTGGATTAAAAAAAATTAAAAACCCTCTCTTATTTAGAGTGGAATATTATTTTTTCAGTAAAATACTATACGATTTTTTATTTTTTTTGAAAGTTGAAAACTAAATTTTCTTTTTAATTCAGGATACAAATATAAGTTAACCTCAAAAAGAGTTGAAAAAAAATTGTTGCCTTGTATTCAGCCACTCGCCGCTGGGCAAAGGGATAAGTCAGCAGCTACCAAACAGAAGGCTGGTAGGGATGACAGAGGAGAAATCGGCTAGATATCAGGCAGAAGACCTACCTCAGCCGTCTCTTTCTTCGCTTCTGCCTTCTAAAGCTCTAATATAAAAAGATAGAATTTAACTCCGTAAATGGCCTTGCGCCTAATACTAGTGTTAAGTAAATGTAAACTCAATAGTAAAGCTATCACTAAGAGCATGTTTAGGCAATACCATTGGGACTAAGTTTAGTTTCAAGATAATTCCTTATCTTTGTGAGTGATTACTTACTTTTACAGCATGAATGATAGAAAAGAGAGGATTTTAGGAAGCGCTTTGGAACTGTTTGCCAATCAGGGATATAATGCCACTGCAACCATTAAGATAGCGAAGCATGCTGATGTCTCTGAGGGCTTAATCTTTAAGCATTTTGGGAACAAACGAGGTTTGCTAGATGCGATATTGCTGGAAGCACAATACCGTGCCGAGAAACTTATCCAGCCTTTTTTGGTAGAGCAGGACCCACAAAGATTGGTGGAAATGGCCATCGAGTTGCCTTTCAGTATAGGTCTAGATGAGTATGATTTCTGGCGCTTGCAATTTAAACTAAAATGGGAACAAGAATTTTACCAAGGTGATAAACTCAATCCGCTCCGAGAACGCTTGACTTGGGCATTCGAAACCTTAGGTTTTGCCTCCCCCAGCCAAGAAGCTCATTTACTCACCTACCTCATTGATAGTATTTCAACGGAACTACTTAGAGGAAATTTGCAAGAACAAGAAAATTTCAAAGCCTTTTTGCTAGCAAAATACCGGAAATAGAACTAGCGAAAATTAAGCAAAAAATATGCAGCTTTTGCGCCTCACTTCTATGATCGATAAGTTAGCCTATTTTTTTAGCCCATAAAATAAGTAAGTACTCACATATTATCGAATGGTCAATAAATAAAACTGTCACCATGAAGCAATACAACCGTTTACCTGGCGTAGATGCCAATGGCACTCCTAGGGAAAAACCGCCAGTGCCCCTTGACGAATATATTGCAGCAGTGAAGGCATGGGCCGAGGCGGGTGCACCTATTCCAGCAAAATAAAAGCATGTTTGGGCTAGGCTTTTGGAGATAAAAAGTATCTTTTTTTGTTTAGACAAAGCTCTTTTTGAAGCGCATCTCCTTAGATACGGGCAAAAAAAGGAACGAAGTATTAGCGAAAAAGGGATGTTTTTCCCCAGATGGCCTTGCCCAAACAGGCATTAATTTTAAATCAACAATTATGAAAATATCATTCACGATAAACGGGAAAGCTACGAGTGTGGAGGTAGATGGAAACACGCCACTACTTTGGGTAGTCCGGGATGTACTCGATATGAAAGGTACCAAATTTGGCTGCGGCAAAGCCGCCTGTGGCGCCTGTACCCTCCATGTAGATGGGGAAGCCATACGTTCTTGTTCCTATGCCGTTAAGTTTGCAGCAAACAAAAGTATCACGACCATTGAAGGGCTGTCCACTGGTGATCAGCTTCATCCGGTACAACAAGCATGGATGGAAGAAGTCGTACCACAATGCGGCTATTGCCAACCTGGCTTCATGATGGCCACAGCAGCAATGCTGGAGCAAATCCCGAATCCAACGGATGAAGATATCGATAACAACATCGCCAATGTCTGTCGCTGCGCTACCTATTATCGCATGCGTAAAGCCATCCATCGAGCCGCCGAAATCAAAAATGCTAACCTTTAAAACACCAGGTCATGACGAAAGAAAAGAAAAAATTCTCTAGAAGAAAATTCCTGGTACGATCAGCCATTGGTGTGGGTGTAGTAGTAGGTACGGGTTACTTAACCCGGCACAGGTGGCGACGATCCTTGGCAGGCTTAGTCAATACAGTCGAATCCCCCTATATGGGAGACACCAAAACTCCAGGTATTTGGTTTGAAATCACTGCTGATAATCAGGTAATTTTGCATAGTCCCAAGGTAGAAATGGGACAGGGCACGTTTACGGGCTTGGCACAAATAGCAGCTGATGAATTGGAAGTAACGATCGACCAAATGAAAGTTGTCCATGCCGCCAGCGCCTCTGGCAATATGGATGGCTTCGCGACGGGAGGTAGTACTTCTATCTCAAGTCTTTGGCAACCCTTACGTGAGCTAGCCGCTACGATGCGAGAGATGTTGAAAAACGAAGCAGCCAAACAACTGGGCACTGACGTAAGCGGGCTGAGCGCAAAAGAAGGTGTAGTTTCTGGCAATGGCCAATCGCTCACTTACGGCGAAATCGTCAAAGCGGTAACAGAATGGGATATTCCCAAGACTCCGCCACTCAAGGATATTAAATCCTATCAATATGTAGGAAAGCCTGTTCAGCGAGTCGATCTCAAAGATAAAGTACTGGGTACGCCTATCTTCGGCATAGATACTAGTTTACCCAATATGTTGCATGGCGCTGTAGTCAGGCCGAGCGCGATTGGGGCTACTTATGTGAGTGCAGATACTAGCGCTGCTGACAACATGCCAGGGGTAGTCAAGATTGTCAAAGAAAAAGACTTCGTAGGCGTCGTGGCCAAATCGCGGATGGAAGCTGAAAATGCGAAGAATGCCATCAAAGTAGAATGGAGCACCGCACAAACTTGGCAAAGTGCGGATATTGAAGAGATGATTGAGGTAGGCAAGGGAAAGGCTTTTGTGATTCAAAAAAAGGGCCAAGCCAAACGAGTCCTCAAAAACGAGGAGGGCGTCATCATTTCCGCCTATAAAAGCCCCATTGGCGCACATGCACAATTGGAACCCAATGGCGCACTGGCTCATGTAGAAGGCGACAAGGCGACCGTCTACATTTCTACGCAGGTCGTCAGCATTACTCGTGCTGAAGTAGCAAAGCGACTAGGCTTAAAAGCCAAGAATGTCAACATCCAACCTACCTTTCTAGGGGGAGGCTTTGGACGACGATTGCATACACCCAATGCTATACAAGCTGCTGTACTTTCACAAGCAGTCGGGCAACCCGTTAAATGCTTTTTCAATCGAAAGGAAGAATTTCAGAATGATACCTTCAGGCCCCCCACTCACCATATTCTCAAAGCCAAATTGACAGCAGAAGGTAAAATCAAGGCCATCGAGCACAATGTCTCTAGTGGTGATGTAGCCTTTGGTTCCCCGATGCTTCCAGGTATGGCAGAACCTATTCTGGGTGCCGATTTAGGGGCCTGGCGAGGAGGAATGATCCAATACCAAGGGATTCCGAACTTCCAAGCTATTTCTTGGCGAGTAAAGCTACCTTTCGCTACGAGCTGGTGGAGAAGCCTTGGGCTACTAGCCAACACCTTTGCCATCGAGAGCTTTATGGATGAATTGGCCCTACAAGCCGACAAAGACCCTGTACAGTTTCGCTTAGATCATATCCAGGATGATGATCGTGGCTATCGATTAAAGGAAGTGATTAAAGCGGCGGCTCAAAAGGCCAATTGGAAAGATGGTGTCAATAATGGTCGGGCCATGGGCTTTGCGGCTTCAACCGATGCGAATACGCCTTGCGCCCAGGTGGTAGAGGTTTCCGTAGAGGGTAAATCGATCAAAGTCCACAAAGTAACCTGTGCGATGGACCCCGGTTTGGTCGTCAATCCAGATCAGGTAAAAGCGCAATGTGAAGGGGCCATTATCATGGGCTTAAGTGCGGCTATGTTTGAGAAAATGACTGTTGTTGATGGGTCACTCCAGCCCACTATTTATGGCCCGTACCGCATGGCCTTGATGCGACATGCACCAAAGGAAATAGATACGATATTGCTGGAAAATGCCGAGACGCCAGGTGCCGTCGGAGAACCCCCATTGGGGCCTATCGGCGCTGCCATTGCCAATGCTGTCTTCCGACTGACGGGTCAACGCCTGCGGGAGATGCCGTTGACGCTGACTTAGGGTCGGGCGGTTGGGGTATTGCGGGTGTACAGCTCCTGCTGTCATTTATAATGAAAATCAAAAGCCTTGGCCCTGACTCCGTGTCTCGGTGCCCCTGCCTGTTCTGACGAACCGTCAGGCAGGTCTGTGTTCAATCAAAATCAAAAGCCAGGATAACCGCCAACCCGCAACTCACCTCAGCCCCCAATCAAAATGACAATCAAAATCAAAAGCCAAGAAAAACCGCCACCCGAGACTCGCCATAGTCCTATTCCGCCACAACCCGCCACACTTCCACCCCCAATCAAAATCAAAATGACAATCAAAATCAAAAGCCAAGAAAAACCGCCACCCGAGACTCGCCATTGTCCTATTCCGCCACAACCCGCCACACTTCCTGCCCCCAATCAAAATTAAAATGACAATCAACATCAAAAGCCAAGAAAAACCGCCACCCGAGACTCGCCATAGTCCTATTCCGCCACAACCCGCCATACTTCTGCCCCCAATCAAAATGACAATCAAAATCAAAAGCCATGCAATCGCCGCTTCCGCCCTTGGTACCGTAGCTCCAGCTCCGTACCTGTCCCTTCCTCGCCACCGACAGCTCCTGTTGTCATTTATCCCCCTCACCCGCAACCCCGCAACCCACAACTCTCCCTATCCCACTTCAGCAGCGCAATAAAACCTTAGAAGCTGTTTAATTCTTAGTAAATCCTTATTTTCAAGGATGAAAACACCGAATCTATCTACCATTCTTCCCTACGTAGTTGTATCTCTTCTATTAGCAGCTTGCGGCACGCAGAATCAGGGGCTGTACTTACAAAATCTACAGAAATCTCCTGAGCGCTTATCCATCAGTAATGAAATAGGACATAACTATCAAGGAGGGCATATCCAAGGCGTGCAAGTCTTCCACGAGGCCGCCGAGGATTTTCTATTTCTAAGTGCTAGCGCTAATGATCAATCCTATTATGCCATTGCTAGCCTACAGCAAAAGAAAGTGCTTTCCATCAACACTTTCCTCGATGACCCCTTCCGCCATGCCGGCGGCTTTCAAATTGCAGGCAACCTTTTGGCTGTCGGTATCGAAGACAATAGAAAAAAGGATCGATCCAAAGTGATGATTTATCAAATTATCGATCCGAGAAAGCCCGAACTTCGTTTACTCAAAACCATCGAACGAGCAGGAGAATATAAAAGGTACACCGCTGGTTGTGTAGCGATCACCGAACAAGCAGGAACGGTTTGGGTAGCGGTGGGCAATTGGGATACAAAAGATATTGATTACTATTCTATTCCAAAGACACAACTCAATGATCCAACTGTCGATTTCAAATTGGCGGGTAGTATCAGTACCGACGCATTCAATCGGGATGACTGGATTGAAAAGTCCTGGTTCTCCTATCAGAACATTAACTTCTTTCACACCAAAGAGGGGCAGCTTTACCTCATCGGTACGACCCAGGACAGAGTCAGGAGTCTAGAGATCATGGATGTTTTTAGTATGAATATTGATGGAGGTAGGCCTCAAATCATTCGGAAAGTAGCTCATCGGACCTTCCGCGCCCAAACAGGTACCACCCTCCGCTGGGGCGGTGGAATATATCAGGATGATCAAGGAAAAATTAAGGTTTATGCTACGGGTGAAAATATTGGCAACACCCTATTAATAAGGTGTTATGAGGAGAAGTAGGAATTACACCTATCGCAGGGCAGCACAAGACTTCAGAAGTGGATTGGTCGATAGTTCAATTATTGCTCAATATCCACTTCACCAAAAATGGATATTATTTTACGGATGAAAAATCGATTCAATTCATCGTATTATTATGTGATGTAGGCCACAAGCTCATGCTTGTAAGCCGGCTTAAGTTGCGGGCTCCTGCCCGCAGTCACTATACGGCGGGCGGGAGCCCGCAACTTAAGACCGCGAACGAGCAGAGCTCGTCTCGTACATCCAAAAATGGGGTCAATGAGAGGAAGTGTTTTCCAAACTATCGACCAATCTACTTCAGAAGTTTTCTCCGACAGGACTGGGGAAACTTCTGAAGTCTAAGCCATGAAATATTGACCGCTCGGGAATTATTTCGCACTTTCCTCAGTTGAGGTGGTATGAAAACTTCATAATACTTACCAGCTCATATAGCGAAGCAGGATTTCAGCAAGTTCCCTTGAAAAGACTTCTGAAGCCTAAGCCACCGCTATCCATTCATTTTCATTTTAATTTATTGACAGTTTAAAGCTCCATTTTATGGCTTTACCACCTTTCTCAGCGGAGAAGCAGGTCAAACTCTGCCCTTCCCAGCAAACCACCTTTGAAGGCTTACTACAACTTATACCCAAAAGTCCAATCGTCGCCTTGCTAGGAGACAATGCCTATGGCAGAACGGTTATCTTACGGCAGTTGCAGGCTCACCTCGACGCGACATACATTGGTCTAGCTGATGTTTTTGAACAGGCCAAACTATTGCATCCTTTACAATTGGAAGAAAGCTTAGAAAAAGCCTTGCGATTGGCTTTCGAAACAGCAGATTATATCATTTGCGACGATTTTCATCGTATTCGCAATCAGATCGGTAATGGTTGTTACGGGCGTGCCCGCCCCGACATCTTCAGCTTTGGCCTAAGTGGCCTACTAGAAGGCTTAGTACAAGAAGGAAAACACCTTATTATCGGCGATGAACACCAATGGATTGGCCAACCTTGGGAGTCCTATAGCTTGCAAGTAAATCTTTCGAGTTTTGAGGCTGCAGATATCCAATTTCTCTTTCAGCAGATCAGTGGCTTGCCCCTCTCTAAGATCGATTTTGAAAATGTACAGCGTTTTGTCCCCAATTTGAATGCGCATCAGATTAGCAAGGCCTGCATTTACCTACAAGCAGCAGATTACGCTAATACAGATAAGTTTATTCAATTTCTGGAATCGAATGCGCTGACCAGCAATGTAAGGCAAGAGGAAGTTGCCCAGGTCAGCTTGGATGATCTATACGGTATCGAAGACGTTAGAAAGCAGTTAGATATTCACCTGATTTACCCGCTTGAGCGAGATGATTTAGTGGCCCAGTTTGATATCCGACCGAAACGAGGCGTATTGTTATACGGCCCTCCCGGCACAGGTAAAACCACCATTGGTCGAGCCCTGGCCCATAAGCTGGGTAGCAAGTTCTTCCTCATAGATGGGACCGTAATTAGTGGGACACAACAGTTCTACTATAAGATTGAGAATATCTTTAGAAAGGCTAAAGAAAACGCACCCAGCATTCTCTTCATTGACGATTGTGATCTGTTATTTGAAAATGCAGCTGAAACGGGTCTATACCGCTACCTACTCACTATGCTTGACGGTCTAGAATCCAAAAGCAACCAACAGGTAACGATTATGTTGACCGCCATGAATATCGGCAGCCTCCCTCCTGCCCTCATTCGAAGTGGCCGGGTCGAACTTTGGCTCGAAACCAAACTACCAGGTTTTACCGCCAGACAATTGATCATTAAGCAACAATTGAAGGGTAAACATTTGCAATTAACCCCTGCAGAATTGGCTAAATTTGCTACCCTCGTCAAAGGGCTAACAGGTTCGGACATACAGCGTGTCATGACAGATGCCCGCAACCTACATGCATATGAAGTCGATCAAGGGCTAATTCAAAAGGCCCCATTCAAGTATTTTAATGATGCTTTTGTTCAACTGCAACAACAAAGGCAGCAACTCGCACAGGCTCCAGCCTTCACCGCTGCACACCGGCCGGGTAATGGCCAAATGCAACACCACCGGGGTAGCTAAAATGAAACAGCCCGGGCTTCGACAAAATCGAAACTCAGGCTGTTCTCGCTTAGCATTTATTAGAGCTGCTGTTCTCACAAGTTAGTTGGGATTAATACGCTTCCCAATACGTGAATCTTTCCCACTGCTGTTTATACAGCATTTTCCGCCTGCATTTATCGCATGTAGTGGCGACGAGGGATAGGAGGGAAAGAACAGCAGCATCGGTAATTTGACGGCTACAGGATTTCTTGTATTTTGGGTAACCAAACCATAAATACCATTCATGAAATATTTATTCCTGTTCTTGATAGGTCTAAGTGTAGCCTGTACTGATACAGCTATGCAAAAAGAATTACAGCTTACCCAAAGGCAATTAGCAGAAGCTCAACAGGCTCTGTCTGAGTTGGAAGCGGCCACAGCCGAGACAGGGAAATTGGTGCACATTGTGCTATTTAAACTAAAACCAGAAGCAGATCTAGATAAGATGATTGCGGAGATCAAAAAGCTGGAAGCGATTCCAGTAATAGAGGAGTTGGAAGTAGGTCCGTTTCAAAACTTGGGAGATGCGCGTGCACTATCTGATTATGCCCTCATTATGGAAGTAAGTTTCCAAGATGAGACTGCTTATCAAAAATACCAAGCACACCCCATCCACCAAGCCTTGAAAGAGAATACGCTCTCCCTTCTAGGTGGACCACCCGCTACTTATGACTATGTGAAGAAGTAAGAAGACTTGGAGTAGAAATATGCGTGCCGCTGGACCCTTATGGTTTATTAGATGAAAGTTGAAGGTTTATGGGCTTAATTCCTTAGTGTGGGACATCCTGAAAGCAAACCTAAACTTTCAACCTTCAACTTTTGGTTCTCTGACAATTTTTGTGCTCTTGAGTCAATTGAAAGCGAAAAGCACAGCTTCCGATGGTCGCTTTAACTTCTCACTTTCACTTAACCACAAAAATTGTCAGAGAAGGCAACTTTTAAACCTTTCCAAAGAAAGAATTATCGTTTGTATTTAACCTTACAGCGAGAGCAGGTCAGTTCGCTGCCATCCCTTTTCAGTTGGATTCCCGTAACATTGGTCTCCATAAACTGCTGAATAAAGGCCTTTTGATGTTGTTTGTCATGATTAACATTGGCCTTGGTTTGATCTTCCGTGAAGTTGACGAACTCGTCGGCATAGGCCTGCTGGCCCCAACAGTTGGGACAAACACCAGTATCCAATAACTCATCATCACTCAATAAGAGGTCTTCCCCTTTTCGAAACAATTTCTTTAAAAAGCTCATCTGATAGCTATTTTGATTGGATTAAACACCTGCATAGGCGATCCCCGTCAATCTATGCATGTCATAATCGAAAGTGGATAAATCGCTATGCTGGAATTTGGCAATATTATCATGACCACAGGCCCTCGCAACGACTTTAATCAATTCGGTGGTGGCTTCAAAATAGTTTTTCAACTGCTGTGCCGAAGCTTCAATAATCAAACGTTGCCTTAAGTGGTCTTTTTGGGTAGCGATACCTACTGGACAGTTATTACTATTACAAGCACGCATCCCTATACAACCAATCGCTTGCAAAGCAGCATTAGAAACGGCAATAGCATCGGCTCCCAACATCATCGCTTTAGAAAAGTCTTCTGCTACTCTCAATCCACCCGTAATGATCAAAGTAACATTTTGTGCGCCTACTTTGTCTAGGTGCCTTCTAGCACGGGCTAAAGCGGGAATGGTGGGTACATTGATATGATTACGGAGGATAGAGGGAGCAGAGCCTGTACCCCCACCGCGACCATCTAAGATGATATAGTCCACCCCGACTGCTAGTGCAAAATCGATATCGGCCTCAATATGACTGGCGGCAATTTTAAAGCCTACGGGAATTCCTCCTGTTTGGGTCCTCACTTCTTCCGCTACTCGAGCGAAGTCCTCCACGGTGAACAAATCAGGGAAAGCAGCCGGCGAAATGGCCGTTTCTCCCTCCTTCAGTCCCCTCACTGCCGCAATCTCCTTGGTTACTTTATTTCCTGGCAAATGCCCTCCTGTACCCGTTTTTGCTCCTTGCCCTCCTTTAAAATGGAAAGCCTGCGCCTTTTTTACTTTGTCCCAAGAAAAGCCAAATTTACCAGAAGCTAATTCATAGAAATACTTGGAATTATTGGCTTGTTCTTCCGGTAACATGCCACCTTCTCCACTGCAAATACCTGTCCCGGCTAGCTCTGCGCCCATAGAAAGGGCGATTTTCGCTTCCCGCGACAAGGCACCAAAACTCATATCCGATACGAATAAAGGGATATCAATAGTTAATGGCTTTTTCGCCTTTTTCCCAATGATCACCTGGGTACGCACAGATTCTTCATCCAATAGTGGTCGGGTGGCCAATTGGGCCGGTAAAAACTGAATATCTTCCCATTTGGGTAAAGTATTCCGATCTACCCCCATCGCTTCTGACGGACCATGATGGCCATAGTTTTTCAAGCCATTCTGGGCCAGCTCTTTGATAAAAGTGGTATAGGGTTCTGTGCTCTCTACATGTGTATCCGCATATTGTCCGAGGTATTTTTCTCTATTGAAAGGCTGTGGGTGTTCGGCTAAATAGGCATTAATTTCATCTTCCTCCACAAATACGGCATCTCCTTCTATACGGGATTGAAATTTGTGTAAAACTTCATTGTTATTGTATTCACTGACACCCGTATCATAGCGGTAATCCCAACCATGTACCCCACAGATCAAGTTATCTCCTTCTATCCGTCCATCTGCCATCAAAGCACCTCGGTGCAAACAACGGCCATACAAAACCGAAACTTCATCACCATATCTAATCACGACTAAATCCAGGCCGTTCACCTGTTTCCCGCTAGGCTGTTTCTCTTTGAGTTCTGAGAAGGAACATAATTTTAAGGCTGCCATAATAGTAACTTTCTTGTTTTCTAATGTGTGATGTAATTAAGAACTGCAGGACAACATGGAACAACCCACTTTGTGCCTAGCCCACTCGGGTCTTCTAGCAAACCACTTTTCTGCTGCTGGCTGCTCGGCATAGGGGCTTTTCAACACTTGGTATAATTCTTCAATGACACTGTAATCTCCTTGATCTGCTGCATCAATTGCCATTTGTGCCATATAATTACGCAGTACGTATTTTGGATTAACTTGCTTCATTTGTGCTTGTCGTTTTTCATCGGACGCTTTTTCCCCCTGTATCCGAGCCTGATAAGCTTGCAGCCAATTTGTCCACTGGCTTAAAATAGGCCCTTTCACTTCTTCTTTTTGGTAAAAGGCCTCACCTACTTTTTCTAGCATGGTACTTGGACTATCAGCCGCCTTACAGTTTGAAAGTTCACGGAAAAAAATGGTCATATCCGTTTCCGTCAATTCCAGTATTCTTTCCAATTGCAAAATCAGGTTTTCATCTCCATCTTCCTCCTCCGACAAACCCAACTTGGCTCGCATCATTTTTAGTCGGGCCAATTCAAATGCCAATTTATAGCGCCCTAAAGCCGCTTCAAATGGAGCCGTTTCTTCTACCAGCAAATAGAGTGCATTGGCCAATTGATAGAGATTCCATTGCGCAATGGGTGCTTGGTTTCCAAATCGGTACCTCCTGTGTTGCCTATCGGTTGTATTGGGTGTCCAGTTGGGCTCATAGCCCTCTAGCCAGCCATATGGGCCGTAATCGATAGTGAGGCCTAGGATGGACATATTATCCGTGTTCATTACCCCATGTACAAAACCAACCCGTTGCCAATGCACGACCATCTCCAAGGTGCGATCCAGTACCGCATTAAAAAATTCCACATAGCGCTGTTTGGTCTCAACTTGTATAGCAGGAAAGAAATGCCGGATGGTATAATCCGCTAGTTTCTTCAAGTTGAGGGTATCGCTACGACTAGCAAAAATTTGAAAATTACCGAAACGAATAAACGTAGGAGATACTCGACATACTATTGCTCCTTTTTCATAAGCTGAGTTACCATCATAGAGCATATCGCGCAGAACCTGATCGCCAGAAAGGCTCAAGGATAGCGAACGAGTCGTCGGCACCCCCAAGTGATACATCGCTTCACTGCACAAATGCTCTCGAATCGAGGAACGCAATACTGCCAAACCATCGGCCGTACGCGAATAGGGCGTTTCGCCAGCTCCTTTGAGTTGCAAGGCCCAGCGTTGCCCCTTGTGCACTATCTCTGTCAGGTTGATGGCTCGGCCATCGCCCAGCTGCCCCGCCCAATGCCCAAATTGATGTCCCCCGTAACACATCGCATAGGGTTGGGTATCAGCCAAAACTTGTGCTCCGGTGAATACCTCAAGAAAGGTTTGGGTCTTCAAATCTTCTTCTGATAAGCCCAGCTCTTCCGCCATTTCCTTAGCCACATGGAGTAAAACGGGTGCACTCGGTTTCCTTGGCGTTACATAGGAAAAACAGGCTTCAAAAACTTGTCTCCGTGTATTAGTGAGGTGCTTGTCCGCTGGCAATTCCTGATTGAAGGTCTCGTCTATATTGAGTTTCATGATTTACACTTTTTCCCTTTTCTGCAATTGCTTTTCAATTTGTTTCTCGTTGGGATTTCGCAGTTTTTTTCCATCAATAATCAAGGTAGGAAAATTGAGCTTTCCCGACGCATACAAGTTTCGCAATTCGGCGGCATAAGCTTCATTTTCTTCTACATCTAAAAAAGTAAAAGCCAATTGGCGGTCAGTAAAGTACTGTTGATAGTACTGGGTTTTATGACACCTGGCCGCTCCGTAGATTTTGATGCCCAAGTCTTGATCCATTCATAAGTTCTTTTAATAAAATGAGTCGTGGCCATCCACACAACTGTTACTGATGGCCGTTTAATTAAAGTCAGGCTTGTAACATACAGCTTATTGCCACACTTAAATCAAACTCACATCAGCAATCACTTCCAGCAAGGCTGGTCCATCATGTTCCAATACCTGCGTCATCGCTGCTGCCAGGTCGGCAGTTTTCGTTACTCGTACACCTAAAGAGCCACAGCTCGTCGCATAAGCCGAAAAATCAGGATTCACTAGGCTAGTAGCCCAGACATCAAACTCACCGGCTCGTTGTTCTTTAGATATTTTCCCCAATTCGCTATTATTCAATACAATCAACTTGATGGGCATATCGTATTTCACTACCGTCGTCCACTCGGCGAGGTACTGACAAAGACCACCATCGCCAGCCACCGCAATTACAGGACGCTCATCGCCTACGGCCGCCCAGGCGCCCATCGCCGCTGGCAAGGCAAAGCCGATGGATCCCAAATAACCCGACATGATGAAGGATTGATTCGTAGATTCAAAGTAACGTCCGAAAGAATAGGCATTATTGCCTACATCAACTGTCATGACGGCATTGGTCGGTGCTTGTCTGGATAATTCATCAAATATGGCAATAGAGCTTAAACCCTGTCCATGCGTTTCCTGTAATCGCTTCTGTTTTTCGGCTTTCCACAAGTCCCAGCGTTCTACTATTTCTGCCGTTCGATCTTCTTTGTTGTCAAAAGTGCTCAATTGATCTTGTAACATCCCTACCGTCACTGAAATCTCTCCCCAAACCGCTGCATCTACTTTATGAAATTTGCTCAGCGCTAAAGGATCAAAATCGATTTGAATGGTAGGCTTATGATCCGTAATACCCGTATGTTTGGAAAAGGACGCGCCAATCACTAATAGCAAGTCCGATTCATTCATAAACCAAGAGGCAATGGGCGTACCACTTCTCCCTAAAACACCACAACCTAAGTGATGGCCATCCGGTATCTGCCCTTTGCCTTTGAAGGTGGTCAATACGGGGCAGTTCAGCTTTTCGGCCAAGGCAATGATCTTGTCCATATGAAAGCGGGAACCATGTCCCACAACAATGACTGGCTTGGAAGAAGCCTCAAGCATTCCCAGGGCTTTCTCGAAGGCTGCCTTGGGTGGGGCGATTGTCATGGGTGTCAGGCGTCCTTCTGGGGTTTGGGCCTCTTCCTTTTCGTCCTTTGGCAACACCTGGACTTCATCGGGGAAAGTAAGGTGAGAAACATCCCTGGACAATATCGCATGCTTGATGGCCAAGGTCATTAGCTCACTATGCTTACTATTGTGCAAAACCCGGTGGTTAAATGCTGCTACCGAATCGAAGGCACGTACCAAATCTAATTCTTGAAAATTCCCAGTTCCTACGACTTGGGTATCGACCTGGCCCGAAAAAGCCAATAAAGGTGCTCTATCGACCTTTGCATCCCACATCCCCGTATACATATTGGTAGATCCTGGCCCAGCGATGCCAAAACAAGCTGCTGGTCGTCCGGTCAATTTCCCATAGGCAGAAGCCGCAAAAGAAGCTGCCCCTTCATGACGGATACCGATGAATTTCAAATTTCCTTTCTCCTCTTGGCGACGCAGTGCATCGGCAAATCCCAAATTCGAATGCCCCACCATACCGAATATCTTGTTTACGCCCCAGTTGATCATGGTTTCCACCATTAGGTCGGATACCGTCTCAACATGTTCTTCCTCTTGCTCGATCGCCACGTAAATCGAATCTCCGTCCTCTTTCACTTCAAAGATATCCACTCCATCATCATATCCACCAGGAGGCATACCCGTACAAGGGTGAAAGTCCCATCCGTGCCAAGGGCAACGCAACATGCCATTCTCTATCGATCCTTCTCCTAATGGCCCACCTTGGTGCGGGCATTTATTATCTAGGGCGCAGAATTTTCCTTCAAAATGCGTCAAGCAGATGCTGGTATGTCCGGCCGTCACGGTCATCACCCGACCTTCTACCAATTCATTTTTATCCTCAAGTACTTTATGCCATTCTAGTTTCTTACTCATTGTTATTGCTGATTTTGAAGTGATTATCTTTTAAAAATCGTCAAGCCAGCCCGAAGTTGACACCCATGTAACAATATTAAACAAGGCCCCTCCCCTAAATCCAGGTAGGCCATCTTCCCATCTTCCGATGTATAATATTGCAGCAGGGCAAGGTATTGTTCGTAATGGCTAAAGGTCATTTTTCGCAGATAGATTTAATTTTTTCACCAAAGCTCCTAATGAAAGACCTTGTACTAGTATGGAGAATATGACTACGATAAAAGTCAGGAATAATAGGGTATGTCCATAAGTTTCGGCTGGAATACTCAAGGCCAATGCAATCGAAATTCCGCCCCGCAAGCCTCCCCAAGTTAGTACCAAACTAGTTTTCAAGCGATCTCCATCTGACTTCAGTAAGGCAAATGGAAGAGAGATAGAAATAAAGCGAGCGAGCAATGCCATTAAGATAATAATTAGTCCCAGACTAAACTGCTTCAGATTGGGGCTAATTAAATGAAGACTCAAGCCAATCAGTACAAATAAGGCCGTATTGAGGCTTTCATCCAGCATTTCCCAAATCTCATTCATCATATTTCTGGCTTTTCCATCAAAATTGGGGTTGTTAGTGACATTCCCTAGAAACAACCCACTGACGACCATGGCTAATGGGCCGGAAGTCCCCAACCTACTAGCGATAGCATATCCACCAATCACGAAGGCGATAGAGAGCATCGTAACTAGCTGGCTATTTTCCTGAATAGATTTAAGTAATAAAGATGCCACCCAGCCCAGGACAAAGCCCAACACAATTCCGCCCACTGCTTCCACTAGAAAGATATGTCCTATTTCTTCGCCAATATTTTCGGTCTCTCCAGAAGCAATCAGCACCAAAGTGGTAAAAACGACGACCCCAATTCCGTCATTGAACAGCGATTCTCCTTCTATTTTCAACTCGATGGACTCCTTGACCCCTACCTCCTTTAAAATGCCAATCACGGCAATAGGATCAGTCGGAGAAATTAGTGCCCCAAAAATCAAGCAATAGATCAAGGGGAGGTCAACGCCAAATAGGTTGGCTAGGAAATAAAGCGCCCCACCAATTAAGAAAGTGGAAATCAATACGCCAATCGTAGCAAACAAAATGATCGCCCACTTTTGCCGCTCCAGCGCATGAATATTGATGTGCATGGCACCAGCAAATAGCAATATACTCAGCATGACATCCAATAACAGTGTACCAAAATCAGCAGATAACAATGTATCACAGAAAAACTGATAAAAATCAGGGAAAATATCTTCCGATAAAATCACTCCACCCGCCAATAGCAGCGCAAGGATCATCGTGCCAATAGTAGGCACCAGCTTCAACCATTTATAATTGACAAAGCTAAGCAGTGCTGCCAGCAAAAATATGATGGAAAAGGAATTGAACATAGGCGGTTTATTATGGGTTTGAGGCCATTTATTTCCGAAGTTTAGAAGGCTTGAAAATGGGAATACCGATTGATCATTGAATCATCAGCGCTTATAAGATTTAATTGTGATAAATATCAGTATTAAGGTTGTTGGTTCATGTAATATCTTTAGTCGTTTGACAAAATTAATACTTTGAGACTCAGAAAGTGTCGCAATTGTGACACTGGGTGGCGGGTGGCTTTTTATTTCGGCATCGGGGCTAGAGGGTCACGGACGGGCGGGGGGGGGTATTTGAACACGGAGGCACTGAGACACGGAGGTCTGAGGGGCACGGACGGGGCGGGGATTTATTTGAACACAGAGGCACTGAGACATGGAGGTCAGAGGGGCACGGAGAAAAAAACTCAGTATCTCCGTGTTCATCAATTATTTGATGTGAATGCAGACGCCCCAGCAGCGACAGCAGCGATGTCCATGCCTTTTCATTTTGATTCACATTTTCATTTTGATTGATATTTTCATTTTGATTGATATTTTGATTACAAAACACTCGCCCAATCTTGCAGAAGCTTACAAGACTTATCATCTTTGCGATCCCTAATCTATTAGAACCATGCAAGAAAGTTATATCATCGATGGTGTGCGAACACCTTTCGGCAAATTTCGTGGCAGCTTATCCACTATCCGAACCGACGACTTGGGTGCCATTCCCATCAAAGCCCTAGTTGAAAAACAATCCAATATTCCGACCGATGCCTATGATGATGTCATCATGGGTTGCGCCAACCAAGCAGGGGAAGACAACCGCAATGTAGCGCGCATGAGCCTACTGCTAGCGGGCCTACCCTGGTCTGTACCTGGCGAAACCGTCAATCGACTATGTGCTTCCGGCATGTCTGCCATTATTCATGCCAACCGAGCTATTAAGGCGGGAGATGGAGATTTGATCATCGCTGGCGGTGTAGAGCATATGACGAGAGGGCCCTGGGTCATTTCAAAAGTATCCGCTCCATTCGGGCGGGATGCCCAGATGCATGATAGCAGTTTTGGCTGGCGTTTTGTGAATAAGAAAATGAAAGCCCATTATGGAGTCGATGGCATGGGCGTCACGGCTGAAAACTTGGCAGCCTTGTACGGTATCAAGCGAGCAGACCAAGATCAATTTGCGCTATGGTCACAGCAGAAGGCTGCTGCGGCTCAAGCGCGTGGGCGGCTTGCCAAGGAGATTCAAGCCGTAGAAATTCCACAGCGAAAAGCAGATCCGATTCGCTTTGATCAAGATGAATTTATCAAACCTAACACGAGCTTGGAAGTGCTGGGCAAGCTTCGGACGGCCTTCAAGGCAGAAGGCGGCACGGTTACAGCGGGAAACGCTTCTGGATTAAATGACGGTGCAGCGGCCGTATTGGTCGCCTCCCAACAAGCCTTAACGCAATACGAACTTAAGCCATTGGCGAGAATTGTCAGCTCGGCTGTCGTGGGCGTAGAACCGCGAATTATGGGAATTGGCCCAGTTGGTGCTTCGCAAAAAGCCTTGAAGAAAGCCGGACTTAGTCTAAGCGATATGGATATCATCGAGTTGAATGAAGCTTTTTCTGCACAAGTCTTGGCTTGCACCAGAAACTTAGGATTGGCGGATGATGATCCGAGAATAAATCCAAATGGGGGAGCCATTGCTATAGGACATCCACTCGGTGTATCTGGCGCTCGCATTTTGCACACCGCAGCTTTGGAGTTGCACGAACAAGATAAGAAGTTTGCTTTAGTAGCCATGTGTGTGGGAGTCGGGCAGGGATATGCGACGGTGATTGAGCGGGTTTAGGGGGAGGGGGTTGTTCTTGGCTTTTGATTTTGATTTTAATTGTCATTTTGATTTTGAGTGGGAGTGCTGCGGGGTTGCGGGTTATTCTTGGCTTTTGATTTGATTGTCAGTGTAAATGACAGCAGGAGCTGTCGGTGGCGAGGAAGGGACAGGTACCGAGCTGGAGCTACGATACCATCGGCGGAAGCAGCGATAGCATGGCTTTTGATTTTGATTTTAATTGTCATTTTGATTTTGAGTGG
>Ga0070726_10001878_pt1 | contig 19895 bp, 12 predicted proteins | sample tdAd471_FD_67275 | JGI IMG/M metagenome (GOLD analysis project Ga0070726, IMG submission 67275) | Marine sediment microbial communities from the Atlantic coast under amendment with organic carbon and nitrate - tdAd47.1 | ecosystem: Environmental > Aquatic > Marine > Coastal > Sediment | place... | reverse complement strand
CGGATGCTTTTGGCACTAGTAAAGCACTTTCTATCTCACCACTTGACCTTTCATCTGGATAGCTAAATTTTTTCGCTATATCATCATAAATTTCACCATCCTCAACCCCTTCAAATTCAGGCGGATCGTATATTACCAGTGGACCACGTCTGCCCAATGCTTCTTCTCTTAGGTAATTCCATTCTTTATTCTTTCCATCCCATTGCCATTTTGTTAGTTGCAATACATTAGTACTAGGCAGCTTAGTTTGCTTTTTTCTTTGCCCAATACTTTTTACTAGTTCTTCTTGTTTATCCCCTGTATTAGCCGGAGGGGAAATACTTATTCCCTTGCTGGCGGAATTATTAGCTACAGCTGCATTTTGGTCTGTTTGGTTTCCATCATGAATTTTTCGCATAATTCAAGTTTTAAGCAGTTAACTTTCCTTCCTTCCGCATCTCCCGTCTTATTCCTTGCATAATATCCTTGAGGTTTACTTCATTAGTTCCTCGTTGTACGGCAGTCAAGGCGCAGTAGCGTAAGATATTGATGATAGCGCCACCTGCCAATTCATAATCCTGGGCAATTTTTACTAAGTCTACGTTTTCGGCGAGTGTCAGGCCGCTATCAAAGGCATTTTGCCAGAGCCGAAGGCGTTGTTGGGCATCAGGCATCGGGAAATAGATCATCGATTGGAAGCGACGAGCAAAGGCTTCATCGATATTCCCTTTGAGGTTGGTAGCGAGGATAACGATACCGGGGAAAACTTCGATGCGTTGCAGTAAGTAGGCGATCTCTTGGTTGGCATATCGATCTTTGGCATCTTTGGTACTGGTTCTTTTGCCGAATAGGGCATCGGCTTCGTCAAAAAAGAGAATCCATTTATTGTGCTCGGCTCGGTCAAATACACTGGCCAAGTTTTTCTCTGTCTCGCCTATATACTTACTTACGATTTGCGATAAATCGATTCGGTACACCTCATGACCGGTACTTTGGCCCATAAGTGAAGCAGTCATTGTCTTACCAGTACCAGGTGGGCCATAAAATAGTGCCTTATATCCCGGTTTGATTTTATCGCTCATTTTCCAATCGTGCAGGATAGTTTGGTGATGTTCAATCCAAGCCATAATTTCTCGAATTTCACTCAAGATATCGGGGGCCAATACCAGATCATCCCAACCTAAATCTGTATGTAAACGCTTGGCTGGAAAACTAGCACTATAGGTAGGTTTGTAATTATCGCCAGTAGTGAAATAAGCGAGGTATTCTTGGCTGATAGAAATGGGACTGCTTAGGAATGGCTCACCGGGCTTTGTACCCGTCAATCGCAGGATATTGTGCCGATAGAAGTAATGTTGATCTTCAAACTGGTGCATCAGCTGCATACGCATCAACATGTCATCACCGGCTAATAGGAACAAGGCCGTTTCTCCTGTCGGCAAGAAGCCACCATGTTGTTGGCCAATGATCCCACCAAACTCCGTATATCCTCGATCATAGAGACTATTTTTAGTAAAAAACAGGTCCAACATTTGTGGCTTCAGATGGGGAATCAAGGCTAGTAAAACCGTTAATCGTTCCGGTATTGACATCGGATAATGCCCCACTATTTGGGCATATAAAGAGCTGCCACCCTCTAGGCTTGGAGCCGGGATATCATAGATTGACTGAATTTCGGTTTCTTGTTGAAAATAAATCCGAAACCGTTCTTGCAGTACCCGCTCAAACCAGGCCAATTCCTTAGCTAGCGTAATCGCATTTTGTTCTATTAAGGTGTTGTCCGCCATTCTACATCGATTCTTTTTTGCATCCAGGGTAAATTAATCATAGAAATCGTCCAGGGGAGTGAAGATAAAACCAAATCAAAGGGCTTATGTTCAACGTGCAAATCCCAGCGGTCCTTTTCTTCTAAAAGTCTACCTTCTCTGAGGAGAAATGATCCACAGAGGTTTTCTATGGATGAATTTTTCATTATCTCCCAATTTTGGAGCACTGCATTTAATAATGAAGCAGAAAGATCCACTTCTTCCTGCGTAATTTCAATGGCTATGGGAATGGGCGACTCTATGGGTAGAGCGCAAAGTATTTTATTAAATACTAAGAGATGCTCCGCCGTTTCTGTTTGTCCAGTTGCCAGGTATTGCAGTAAATGTACTGCCCGAGTAGCCGCTTCCACATCCTTAAAGGCTTTGTTTCTCAGCATCCCCAATGTCTCGAAATAACGAGGTAAAAAAGGTGAGAGGAGTATTAATCCAGCATTAGAGACAAATACTGCCTCTTCTAGTGTTTCTCCTGCTGTGTCTACTGTTTCCAAATTATCTTTATTCTTGTTAATCACTTCATTTCCTAAAAGACGATCTTGGATCGCAGGAATAAGCTGCCTTAAATAGATGAAACGCTGAGCTTCCTGTTGTTGTATCATCTTTAATTTTTCCCGCCATTGCTGGAGCGTAGGTTTGTTTTTTAGTGCTATAAAAACGACCAGGTCTTGCGCATAATTCAAGAGCAGGAACGCTACCTTACTTTTCCGAAAAGCATACTGTAACAAATGTTGATATTGAAACCAATCTAGGGCTTCCTTTGTGAGTGGAAGCTTGTATTCTTTAACAAAAAAAAGAAGTTCTTCCCAAAAGAAGACAATATCAGTTGTTACTTCTGGATATACTAACGAAATAATTCTAGGCCGATCTTTAGATGGAAGCAAGAGTAACAACCGCTTGACTGGTTTTTCTTGACCTGCTATTTCTTGTAAAAGCGTAATGGCTAAGCGGGTATGTTTTTTAAACAAGAACAATAATCGCTGCACTATATATTCTCGGCTCCAATGTCTGTACTGTGGGGGCAAACTTCCATACCCTAGGTAGTATGCAATGCCTGCTATATCGTCCTTTAACCTCATTGGGTAAGAAGGTGGAGTAGAGACTTTCTTCCCCTCTATATTCGTAGTATCTTTTGATATTAGTCCTTTTTTCGGTGCCTTATCTTTGGGTGATTCCCAATCTCTTAAAAGTTCATACAATCGGCTATAATTGATCCCCTCTGTCGCATTTTTTTTTGCTGCAACTTCCTGGAGAGCCGGAAGAAAGAGAGGAATGGTTTGCCGGGATAAGTGCCTAATTTCATTTAAATAAGCCTCCATATAGGCTGTTGTACTAAAATCTCCCTTCTCCTTTATATTCCAAAAAACCATCGCCCATAAGAGTTTTGTTTTTTTTGTCTCTATCCAATTGGGAAGCGCTTCTCCTACTATGGCTAAACTTCCTTCCACAAAAAAGCTGAGCGGTCCTAGACGATGTTTAAGCAATCGGATGGCTATGGATTTCGGCCAAGAAGCACTAAGCGCTTCGTGGTGTTTAGCCCAATTTGCTATTAACAATTGGTATAAGGCTTCTGGTTTGTATTTAGCAAATGGAAGCAGTATTTCGAGGGTCGTTTCCGATTCATCATCCCACCAAACGGCATCTTTTCGGGCCTGTTCTGGTAGCAACCGCAATTCCAGTCGATCGAGCTGTGTCCTGATCCAAAGCGGGTCAAAAGCTTCATTTTTCTCTTGGGTAATAGAAGTGGCGACCTTGTGTTTGGCCATATTACTAAGCACCCAGGTTTCCAATTCTTCCTCTTCTTCCTGACTCAGCGTACCACTTACAATACTTATAGCTTCAAGCATCTCTTTCGAGTAATCTGAAGCATCTAAATCTCTCAAATTCGCTTTTAGGATAGTATAAGTAATTCGCTTATCCAGCGCTATTTGTTCTAATAAAAACTTTAGGAGGCGAGGAATATCTAATGCTTGTTGCAAGTGATCAAAGGCCCAACTAAGCAATAAGCCCAAAAGTTGTTTTACATCTTTCTGCCCCTTAAAAGAGAGATATATTCGTTCAAGATCGCCTAATAAAGGCTTTATCACTTCTTTTTTATACATTCCAGATAGAATGTTTATCTGTACATTAGTATCAAAATAGGTGTTCAGCCGCACAGCAATATTAGTAGTAGGGCTCACCGACACCCAAAAATCCAAAAGAAACGCCTCCTTCTCTTTGATTAAGGTGTTTAAAACCTGGGCCATTTCTTGACGCGAGAGGCGAGTGGTAGGAGAACTAAACCGGCCATGTTGTAGGAAGTAAATAAGACTCGTTTCCTTTGTACTTAGATCATGTTTAGCTGCTTCAATCGTTGCCGAAGGGGGTATCTCCAATATTTCCTTCAATGGGCTTTCTAGCATCTCAAGTAAGGTCAAATCCTTGGCTTGCTGATGGTATATCTGTGCTATTCTCTCTTTAGATTGTGAACGAAAATTAGCGAAGTGATCCTGCCATTTCAACCAAAAGAGTGAGAGCTCAAAACCCTTAGTCACCAATAACTCTAGGAGCAATTGGATACCCATTTTCTCTATCTGCTTTTTATCGGCTTCTTCCCAGTGTAATATGCTAAGATCGGTCAATAAGCTACAGATACTGGGCCATTGATCACCTGATTTTAATTGCGCTAGTAAACGGAGTACTTCTGTATCCAGGTTCTGCAACCAGGCCGCTCGAAGATTTTCTTTCTCAAAAAGTCGCCCCAGTTCCTTTTCAACTACAGGCTCTGATTCCGCAATTAGCGATTGGAGCAATCTAATTACCTCATCTTTTTTTAGGGTATCGGTTTTTTCGGTCTTTCCTTCTTCCTTCAGATAGGATAACAAAGTGGCATATTGTTTTTTATTTCCTGTTTTAGGTTTTGTCCGATTTAGTCCTAAATGCGGCCAAAGCAATTTTCGTGCTTTTGCTGTGCTTGGTAAAGTATGAATCGCTAATAGAAATCGGCTTTTTAACTCATCAATTTCTATTTGAAGTGTTTTGGCCAATTCCACTAAGATAACAGGGAGCCATTCCTTTACCAAAAAGTGTTCTTTCTTCTCTGCAAGGGCTTGAATGAGTCTCTGTAGAATTACTTGCTGAATTGATTGTTGACTACTGATCACTGTGTAGACAAATGAAGTAAGTCCTGCCATTGCCGATAACAGTTTCTCTTTCTCATCAGCGGCTAACAATACTACTATGGCATAAACGCTAGCAGGAGATAGTTGTCGCCATAATCTTTCACGAGCGATAGGGTTTTCTAATATATCCCAAAGTAAAGACCGAAGTACCTCATCATTTTCTTCGGCTAGATCCGCGATTTGTTGTTCCATACTGTGCAGATCATCAAAATCAGTATTGAGTAAGAGATATCCCTTTTCTAGGTAAAAACGGAAGCATTCTATCAAACTGGATCGAGGGATAGGGGTAGCAGTAGTATCTTCTAGAGCATACCGGCCATTTCGATCATGAATTTCTTCGCCATATTTCTTCTCAAAGTTCCGTAATGCCGACCGAAAGGAAGGAAGTTTAGCTTTCCGCTTTAGCATTTCCTCCAGGAGAAAGCGATAAAGCGCTCGTTCTTCAATATGTAATACCTTATTCTTTTTATTAGTACCAATGCTTCGTTGTAGTTGCCTAGCTAAGCGTTCAATTTTTCCTCCCACTAGCGTCATCAATACCTGCTTTATGAAGTAGCTGGGCAGTTGAAAAAAATGTTGAAAAAAAGTGTCGACTCTAAGTTGCTCATAAAATTGATTCCTAATAGCGCTGCTAATTGTGTTCTGCTTTAGCGCTATAGGCAAAGACTTATATTTGAGCCCTGGCTGATTTTTTTTCAAATCTTTCATTAGGTCGGCAAGATCAATCCATTTCTTGGCTGATGACAAGCTTTTCTGATCGTTTCGTAGAATAGCAGACAAGGCCTGATCAGGCTTAGGAGAAAGCTGCTTACTCGCTTGTTTGATGTGACTAATCAATAATTTAAGATCAATGGCTATAGCTGTTGAAATATAACTCAATAGCGCCAAATAAAAATTCTGAGAGCCAAAATGAAATCTTATTTGGGGAGAAATCAATAGTCTAAAAACGCCCATTTGAATAGCCCTTTCCAGCTTTTCTGTACTCGTAAATGGATAGGCTCTTTGTATGGATAGAAATATACTTACAATTTTACATACCTTTTGGTATTTATCCGAAAACAATCGTTGATTTAGCCATTTAATACTATCCCCTGATAACTGGTTCTCTACTCGCGCCAATACAGATTCAGTGGATAAAACCATCCGCCAGCTCTCCTTTGAAACCATAGAGGCTTGCTTATCAGCTAATACTTCTTGCAGCAATTCGTCAATGGAGGTGGCTGTTCTCTCACTTTCCCACCAAGGTAAATACCCCTTTTTCAAAAAGAATACAATGCTATCAAACTTAGTTTTAGCGGTAGGAATTTGTTGTTTCTTTAGTGCGGTATCTAATTGGCTATCTTGGTTTAGGTTTTTAAATAAAAAGGAGAGTTCTTGTTCTAGCTTGAGTAAAAATTGCGATTCAAAATCAGATGCCTGAATTTTGCCTAATTGCAGCACTACCTTGTCTAATCGAAGCAGTAGATCCTCCTTTCCATGTTCTCTCAGTACCTTGTCAATTATTGCGGGTAATTTCTGTTTGCTAAGGTGGCTAACCACTTCAAATAGAAAATCTCCTTCTGCTTGAGATTTTACATTTACCTCAAGCCTACATTTTCCGATGATATGTTGTTGTATGGCTGGCATTAGACGATAAGAATGCCAGAATTTTTTCGAGCCAAAGCCAGTACTTCAATTTTAGCCGGAGAAGTTCCCTTTTTGCCTTCACTTGGCGGTGAATTGAGTTCTTTCTGCAGTTTTATCAGTTCTTCCCAATTGGCTTTAGTTGCCAATTCTGCCTGTTTGATCCAGCTTTTAATCTTGGCTCTATGGATTTGATACGTTTTCTCTCCAAGATGCTGTCGGAGTTTTTCGCCGATAATATTTTCGCCTCGTACCACGATTTTAGCCCAGGAGTTGATGCCAGATTGTTTTAGCGTTCTTTCAATAACTTCTCCAATTCCTTCAATGATCTGTAAATCATCTTCTCGAAAGTAAATACTGTATTGGTACTTAACAAATAGGGTATCCTCGATTGCTTTAGGCAATTGGTCTGTCGTTTTCTTAGCCCTTAAGATAGCGATTAGCTTCTTGTGCTCATCTTCGACGGCTAGTATGCCGGACAATTTAATGGACAGATCATCTAATTCTCGTTTATCTGGTGTAGACCCACTTTTTACAGCCAACCAATCTTTATAGGTTGTTTCAAATTCTGTCAGTTGATGAACATTCATCCAGTGAAAATCGACCAATATGTGAGCAGGTAATTGCTCCCCTACCAAGCCTTCAAAAAATGAACGGATATCTTGTTGCTGAAAAGATTTGATCCAGTTTGGGATTATGATACTTATTCGATAAGAATAAAAATCGCTACTCAATTGGAAGCCTTGACCTGGCTCGGGTTTGAAATCGATCCAATTATTAAAGGTTTCCCAATTTTCCATTTCATTCCCGTCTTTCTTTTGTTTAATCAAGGCTACAATTTTCTTGGTTTCCATTTTAGCGGCTGCCTCAGTTTTGAAATTCGCCTTGGTAACCAGTATAGGCTTTCCATTATCCTTGATAACTATGAACCACTTTTTATCAGCTAGCAAACAATCAAAGTTAGATGGATTCGAAGCAATAAGTAATAAACTATCGCTGATGCTTTTCATACTATCCAGCGTATCATACCGAAAACTCTCAAAGGCTATATCTAGTTTCTCCTCTTCATCATCCGCTTGAATATGGAACCTCAATTTCCACCCTTTTGGCTTCAATGGGCGCAGCAATACATGTTCTAGTAGAAAAAAGCCTTTCCCTTCTTTATTGATTGTCTTCAATTGATCAATCAGTTTTACTTTTAGGTTTTGGCAGGCCGATTCCTCTTTTGATTCAAAGACTAATCGTTCTTTATCTTCGCTCGCTGGCACACAAAAAAACAATTGGTGCAAATCTTTTTCAATCTTATTTATTTGGTAGTTTCCTTCATCGATTCCATGAGACAGCATTTGCAAAAAAGGCAGCGCAATTTTTTCCCCGGCCTTGTTGCCACGTTTTACTTCTAGCTCACCTAAGTTCCAATATTGATGGGGTAATAGGCTTCTATCTTGTGCTTTTTCAATATTCATCAAAGCGCAAATACGTTTTTTAAAGCCTGAAACATTATCACTAGCCTCCCAAGATTCCTTGCGATAATTAAAACCTCGCCCTCTATATTTGCTTAGTTTAATGTAATCCTGCAGAAAACTGGTTTTGGCAGCAATAAGGGTCTCGGTAATACCTTCTGTTTCTTCTAATTCATGTATTTTTTGTAAAAAATCACTTTGAAAAGACTCTCCAAAACGAGCTAAGAGGTGATCTAAAAATCGGTTCTTCCGATTTTGTACCTGATCAAATTTTCTCACAAGCTCTGTCAGTTTAGCCTGTGCTAAGTCTAATTTATCCCCCTCTCCTGAAACCCTTATTAAAGGATCTAAATCGGGGACATCATTAGGAAACTGAACAAAGTAGCTTTGTTGCGGTGATTCTTCCTGTTTTTTCGCTATCGTTTCATCTTCTTGCTCCGCTTCCTTGATTCTTTCTTCTGCTTCTGTAATACCAATTGAGAATAAGTCCCGCACATGCGTCAGTTGAGCAAGATAGCTCGATAAAAATTGCTCAAAAATAAGCAAGTACCCCTTCAGTTGTTTGGCCTGTGCCTTCCTCAAGGAATCTGCATTTTGTGGCACACCAAACTCTCCTAATCCATATACATGCGGCAGGTAACGCTGAAAGGAATAGTAGACTCCAATATCTTCTAAGCGCTTTCTAGAAAGCGGAACAATATCATCTAGATTTACTTTCATTTGAAAAAGCTGACGCTCTTTCATGGCAATAGCCTGATACATCTGAATAACTCTATCCAGATTCGTCATGACTTGGAAATCCCCTTTATAGAACTGGATAGGGTAACTTTTAGCTATAGAAAAGATATCGCTTGTTGTTTTTAGGGCTGGGTTAAGTACAATAATTGTATCTGGTGGTACCGCGATTTCATCTCTATTACTAGACTTGCTATTCAGTTGAATTTCTAAAAAATGGATTGCCTGTACACCAGGAATTTTTAGCAATAATTCCCGAATCTCCGATATGTAGATAGCAGTAGTTAGCGGTGGCAAAAAATCAGGAAGGATAAAACCATATTCAGGTTTTGGCCCATCAAAAATCATACAATAATCATATCCTTTCAAGCTCAATTCTTGCTGGGTATGATATTGTACTTTAGGGTTCAAAAAGGATTCAACCTGATACAGAATTTGCGCAAGTACCAACTCTTCGGAAGCATCTAACTCCAATGCAATTTCCCCTTTTATATCCAGGTATTCCGTTTGTAAAATAGTCACCGCATTGATATCTTCCGTCAGATTGCGGTTGGCTGCCATAAAATCGAGCACATCTGCTATAATAGTTTGTGGAGCCTGTGAATTGAATTCATCATTGAGTTGCAGCTTGATATCAAATAGACCTTTATATAAGCTGTCTTTTGCCGGCCCTATCCAAACGTTTTTAATAGCATCAAAATGATCTATTAATAATCGTCTATAATCCAAGGTACTCAGTGGGGCACAGGGAAGGATTGCAGCAGGAGAGAAAAAAGCGTTACTTGCAGCAGCTGTATTGTCGGCTGTCTTAGCATAGAGTAAATCTTCAATCTTAAAGTTAGTTCGATACCCTAGGTCAGTGATGGCATAGCAGAGGTATTCTAAAAGAGTAATGCCTGGATCGTGGTCATTGTAGTCCGTCCAAATGGCTCCAGAATATTGTTGTGCGAGCCGAATACCTTCCTTCTTCAGAAAGTAGTAGTCCATACTTTTCTGAGGTGGTGTATCTCGATTTATTGTAATCGGCTTAGCCATAATTTTGTAAATACTTATATTGCTCTAGAAATTGTTTTTGCACAACTTCAAAGCTTAAAAAGGAACCGGAGTACCTCCCGACCGCATGCCAAATGCAAAATATGTTGGTAGTTATCCGGTTCCAAAAAAGGGGGGACTAGGTCCTTATTTGGTCCCCTCCAAAGTATAACCCTTACTTTTTAGTCGAACTATTATTCGCCTCTTCATCAGAAGCGGTGGCTTTCATTTTTGCCAAAGCCGCATCAAAATCTCCAGCATTCCAGAGGCAATTTATATGAAACTTGATTTTACTGACACCCAAGTCGGGGTGTGTATAAGGTGATCTACTACGAATCTGCAGAGCGTAATTATAAGTATCGCCCTCCCACCTCAAATCAATTTTATCCCAAAACCAAGACCAGAATAGTAACTTGCGATAAGTTGCTTTGAGTTGATGGATACGGCTAAAAGATTTCCCATAAGCGCTAATCGCTATGGCGTGTGTAAGCGCATATCGTCCTTTTTTAGGGGCTCCTTCTATTGCGGCAAAAATTTCGAAAGCTTGTAAGCCACTTAGGTAAGGAATGATTGTATGCCATTCTCCATCACCATCTACTTCGCCCATTGCATAAGTTCCTATTCTATTCTTAATACCAATCGTACCGTTGACATCCAATGTGGTTTTGGGGTCAGTTTCATGAATTCCTACCTTTCCATTTTCACCAAGAAATAATACACTTTCAGTTACACGGTTGCCATCATAATCTTCTTTGACGAAGTCAAAACCTAAACCTTCTACTGTCTCATCTTCCCTCAGGCCGACTTGCCATTTAGGCGTTTCATCAGCCATGTTTTCAAAAAAGCTGATTAGGCTATCGGAGTTACCCTGCGGTGAAATCTGTAATCCATTCGTTTCTGACTTATTAAACCCATCATCTATCTTATTGATCGTAGAATCTATCAGCGCTGAAAAGTGCGCTTCTGAGGGGAAACGTCCTTTTTTGAAAAAATTCCTTAATGTTTCTCTATTAAATAGATTCATAATAGTGATCTTGTTAAATTGTAATGAACCATTCATCTTCCGGATCCGCTTGTATCGACTTTGCTCCAACAATGGTAATGGTCTCTTCTTCTTCCAGTTCATCTAAAACAATGAAATCGGTACCCACTCTCATATTCTCAATAGCAGTAACTTCTGCTACCTCATAATAATCTTCCTCCAAGAAATTGATCTGGTGTTGAACGATCGGCACTAAAGCACTCCAAGGTTTACTTGCTCTAATAGTATCTAGGGTTTCACCTGGCCTTGCGGTATCTTTAATCGTAAATTGATCTTGCCTTTCTTCATAAACCTGTACCACAGAAAACCGAGTAATAAACCGTATATAGGATCGGTCCTTTATGAAATGTAAAATATCATTCTTGGCTATCTGACCACCTAATGCTACTGGACCTTCCTTGGTCCAAGGGCATAAAAAGGCGAGTAACTCTTCATGTAATTGCTGCAAGCGAAACCCTTTTTCTTGCTGTAGGCCCGGCCGCAATAAAACACTGCAGATTATTTTCAATTTCTCATAGACTGGATTGATGACTTCTACCTGAACAAACGGACTAGTTATTTTTTCAAGGTATTCCTTAATTTGTTGTAAGGTGTGAAAGCCGAGAGCTGGCTCTGACTCTCCGGTTTTTGCCTTTGGTATAACGACAACTTTGATGGTCCCAGGATTTACATATGCTCGATAATTGGAAACGCCAATACACTTTACCTGCTGCACAACAGGAAACTGACTCAACACCAAGTGTTCAATATCCCAAGCTGAAATGGCTCTTCCTTTATGACGCAATCGCTCACTTACCCTCGTATAAAGGTCAAGGAGCTTCTCAGGCCCTTGCAAACCGCTAAAGTCAATCACTTGCTTGACTAGACTAATTTCGGCAAGTGGTTTTACCAATTCCTTTATCCTAGGCAGATTTTCTAGGCTGTCATAATGTGCCAAATCTCCATTATCTACCCACTGAACAGGGACAGCATGAAGCTGAACATCAATCATGCGGCCAATATTAGCTAATCCACCACTCACACTGATACTTAGCCAATGTAAGTGTGCAGGTAAAATCGAATGGTTTAAATTGATATCTGCTGGAATATCCAGCAATACAATCCCACTAGTTGTAAATCCAGCAGTTGCATCAGCCAGTACCTGAGCTTCCGTAAAGTTGATCCACTTATTATTGGCCAGGTATCGCCATTGTATAGCTATGGGAGTAAGACTCTGCGCTGCCTTACTATCCTGAATATGAAAAAATAAAGACAATGGCTGTGGAGCTGACAAATGAGACAAGCCGATATAGAGGTAGCCATCTTGATCAAATTGTGGCAGTAAAAATTGGTCTTTGGCCCTTCCCTTTTCAAAAATAGTTTCGGTTCCAAACGGATGAATGCGAAAGATCTTTTCTTTTCGATCTAATCGGTTTGTCCAGGACTCTAGGTCTTTTAAATTGAGCGTAGAGCTGCTTCGATAATCGACGGTAATTTGGCGAAGTACAGGTGCGAAAGGTTCTCTTGGAGGGTCTTTAGGCTCTCCTTTCCCAGGCTTTAAGTGTGCATTGGCCATCATTGTCCTGGCAAAAATCCGTTGATAATCGCGGTGACCAAAAAGCATAGAGGGGCTATTCAATTGTAAGCGTAGATAGCCCGATCGAATTTTATTATCAAAGGCTAAAAGTTCTTCAATTTGATAATCGGGTTGAATAGCCAATTTCTCTAAATCTACCTTGCAAAATGAAGTTAAATGAGATAAAGTATTAGATTTTTCTTCCAAAGAAAAGAGGGCAAGCGTTTCTCGCTCTTTTGTTACAGTTGGAAGGAAGGAATAATTGGATAAAGCACTCAACTCGCAGGTAAAGCTTGCATTGGCTATGGCTGCTTCATTGGGTTTGGCATAATCCTCAAAATAAGTTGTAAAGCCCCCCTCCTCATCTGGCAAATTATTCCATTCCAGGTTTAGATTTAATTCAGTAATCGGCTTAGTAAACAATTCCACATTGCCGATAAGTAAATAACTATTTTTGGTCGGAATGGGCCCAAAGGGAAGAAATGGGGCGGTATTATCAAGTAGCCCAGCATCATTAATCAGTGTCAATGACTTCAAGCCTGTGACAGCAGCCTCTATTTCAATGGATTCTAATTCTAAATCTTTTAGGAAAGAGTAATTATAAATAGACTCGCCACCACTAATTAAGAGCTTAACAATAGGCCAGTCGGTTTCATAGTCGTACGGAAGTACCCCAGGTGGACAAGCCACCATGGCTCGATCATTGATTGATAAATTTAGTTGTAATGTAATTACCCCATCGCTCCAATTACTAGGAGCTGTAACCAGGTAATTATCAATCAAAAACCAGCCTTCACTTCCTGTTCCATATACTTCTATGGCATTGGCAAATAAGCGATAAAAAACTGTATCAATCGGAATAGACTCATTGGTGCTAATATCTTCAATCAACTCTTGGAACAGCCTCAAAGAGGGAAGGGTCATTTTGAAGTGGATATTTATTTCCCTAATCCCTTCTTCTAATCGCAGCACAGGAGAACTGAGCGCAAAACCAATGGCTGCTGCCTCCATACGCTTTTCATCTGTCGATTTATCCAGTTGCTCCTCGCCAAAAATTGGCCAGGTTTTATCATTTCCTAAAAACTCGCCACCTTTGCCATCGCCCGAATTGGCTACAGTCGATTGGTATATATTAGAAACCAGACTATAGGAACTCCCCACGCCAACCAAAGGGTTACGGCTGACGAATATTGTTTTTAGTTGCTCTATTTTGGTTTGGGTGATTACCAGAGATTGTAAGGTCGCATAGTGCGACTCCAATCCTGCTTCATTCGTCCCAGCTAGTAAAGGTGTCCCCCCTTTCAACAGATAAGAAGATACATGCTTGGCTAATTCAAAACATACTATTGTATGATCTAAAGTAGGTGCTTTGGGTTTTTGCTTTAAAACATGGAAGTAGTAGTGGTTGAGGTGTCTTTGGGTTATCGTATTCAAATGAGCCTGAGCATGGCCAAATAAATCTAAAAAACTCAGCAAGAGCCCTACATCTGGCTGATGATGGTCATTATCGGATAATGATTTCTTAAAAAACTGTTCGGCCTGGATTTTCAAATAGGAGAAGGTAAGGTGAAATCGCTCAAAAATTTGATTCAACTTTGTAACAACTAAGTCTATTTTTTCTGCTGGTGTTTTTTCAAGAAAAAGAAGCGTTTTGTCTTCTCCCTTAGGCCAATCCTTAGTTAGCGTTGTCATTTTCTTTCCCAACTCATAGTCCAATTGAATCGAATCATCCGCTCGACAAATGGATACAATCCGCCGGAATAGTTTCAATTGGGCACCCAACTCCCCCTCCACCGCTCTACTAATGATCCGTTGTAGAGGGTTGTCCATTTCATTTAGCATAGCGGAACGAGAGGAAACATACCAGTCATTTAGTAGGGTAAACATCTTGACCAACTCATCCAGGGCCTGAGTTAACGTATTCTTTTTCTCCGCTATGGTTTTGTTCTGACGTGTAGCTCTTAAATACTTTCTTACATTCTCTACCAGAGACTTCACATCCTGCGTCATCACTTGAGCTAAAAAGGCACTCACATCATGGGTTAGAAATGGTGTCCAGTCCCCTATCGGTTCATCATTTTCGTTATAATATTGGATGAGTTCTGCAAAACGTACTGCCAAGGCTAATAAATCAGCTGTAGATCTATCATCAATAGGAGCAAAAGAAGGATTTAGGGCTTTGCCTGCCCGGTCCGTTCTTGCAGTCCCGAAAGACCTTGACCCCTTGATATTTCTAGAATGATCCATGTTTATTATCTATTCGACAAATTGGTACCCTCCTTCAGGTAAAATGGGAAAACCATATTACTTCTCGAATTGGTTGTTCTTACCGTATAGTCCACTAGAATTAATAGCGTCCCATAGTCTTCACTGCTTACCCGTACATCAATTTCGTTGACATCAACTCTCGGCTCAAATCGCAAGATGGCCATAGCCACCATAGAGATTATTTCTTGGCGCAAACTTTGGGAAATCCGTTCAAAAACCAAGCTATTGAGGTCACACCCATAGGAAGGGTTCATCAGACGTTCATTAGGAATCGTAGCAACCAATAAATAAAGACTTTGATGTATATCTTCATCTTCTGCTACCATATCTACGGTACGTGTCTGTAAGCGGAAAGTAGGTGGAAAACTCCAACCTCTCCCCAAAAAAGATCGATCAAGTACCCGTCTCTCTTCCGCTGGTTTTTTGAATAGTTCGTCCATTAGCTTTGTCGATATCATTAGTTGTGATGAAGAAAAACGATCAATGGTTTTACTAACCACCTATCATTACCGTTGGCGCTCCCAACACAATAGAACCACCGTGTGCAGTGGTATCCCCCATTCTAGCCGCGGGCTTTCCGCCAATCATTACGGTGGCTGATCCTTTCACGATCGAATCAGGAGGCCCTACACAAGTACACATATCTCCCATTACAGCTGCTGGCATTTTTGCAATCAATACAGTGGGTACTCCAGGCCCTATAATAGGTCCGCCTACATGTGGAATGGGAGGGAGTCCCGGCGTAACCATCGGGCAAGTATGCATATCTGTTAATCTGGCTGCTGGTGGCATATTTTTTTATTTAATAGACTTTATGTACGCAAATTATCCCCATTTTTAGTTGATCATGACCATCGCTCCTTTGACTGTAGTTTGACCACTCGCTTTCAACTCAGCAGAAGCAGAGCCCTGTGCAGAGAAAGCTACTTGGGCCTTGGCGTTTACATTTAATCCTTGTATGGCTACATCTCCGCCAGATGATTTAGTAGTAATATTTTGATTGGCTGTGATATCAATTTTACCTGCAGCTTTTAGGGTAATATCTTTGGAGCTGTCGATCAAAATACCTTTATCATCTGTCACCATTTTGTTGCCATTCTGGTCTTTTAGAGTAATCGATTTATCTGCATCGGACAAGATAAATTGATTCCCAGCTGGCGTTGCAATGGTCAAGATTTTTTGGTCATCATCAAATTCGATTTTTAGCTCATTTTTAGTCACGATAGCCTTAATCTTGTTATCGGGGTCTGCAGTATAAGGAGGAGCCAATTTGCTGCTATAAAGGGAGCCCAAAATAATGGGGTGACGAGGATCATTATTAAGAAAACCCAGCACTACTTCATCACCTATTTCTGGCATAAAGAAAACGCCCTTGGCATTAGTCGAGTAAAAATTAGAAAGCCGTGCCCAAATACCATCTCCCGATTTGGCGATAACGGGAACATCCACTTGGATTCGGTGTTCACCATCCGGGTCTGCATCAATCTTCTTTACCGTAGCATTGACCAAACCATGGGTGCTAGGTAATAATCCACCCGCGGGTGGCGCATTTACCTCTCTTTGCTGATAGTACATTTCTGGTGATAATCCATAGGAAATACTGGTTTCCCAGTTTCCTTCCTGTACTTCGTGCGTCACACCTGTGATCAGCGCATCGCCATTATATCGTTTACCAAAACCGGCTAGTTCTATTAGGGTATTTAGGGCAGGTTTTGCGTTCCCGATAAAAGTGATGGATCCTCTTTTAGCGGCCAGTCTAGCTTTGAGCATTTGAGCATTAGCCCAGTCTTTCAATTCAGCCTTTTCCAGGGGCCCTGTCACTTCCGAATCTGAGGTGCCCAATGAAATATCAGTCCCCATTTTATCTCCATCCAAATTACCTAAGGCACTTAAGGTCGGAGATTGAGATTGTCCTTCAATTAGGTCTTGGGTTTTCATATCCCAAGCTTTACAGGTAACACCCGACATTTGGAAACGAGATTCCAGACTTCCATCAAATGCCAAAACATCTTTTCCGTAGGTCAATACTAGTTCTGCTGCACCGCTAGACAGTGGTTTTTTGGCATAAACTTTATCTTTTTCCGTGTACACAATCAAACCGTTGGCCTCAGCTCGACTGAGTATAAAATCCCAGTCAATGCTTTTATATTGAATCAATTGTTTGTGCTGATAGGTCGTAGCCTCCACATCTGCGGTCAAGCCTGCACCTGAAATAATTCCTGATAAAATATCGCTATCCTTTTTATCTTTGAAATAGGTGCTTTTTCGGCCCATTGCTAGTTGTATTGCCTTATGGCTACACTTCATCACAATTGTATTTTCACTATTCGCTCTACCTCTGATACTTTGTGCAACAATAATTCCTTCAAAAACTTTTTCTTCATTGGAATGATAACCTATAGATATTTCGATCGATTTTCCGGGTACATACAGCTCCTTTTCCGTTAGTAGAAAAGTTTTATCATCTCCCGTACCAATCGGGAGTACTAATTGTACTTCAGCAGTAGCAATTCGATTAACCTGCTTGTCTACTCGAACAGAAAGAATACTCACACTATCATCTATCTGTGTACCTTCGATTTTTACAACTACAGTTACATTATCAATAGCCCCTTGTAAAGGTGAAATCGGCATATCAATTATTTTTCTAGTGGTGGAAAATATATCCGCTGTCCTGGTTTTAAATCTGTAAAATGTGCCAAGCCATTAGCTGCGGCTACCTGCAAATAATAGGCCGGGTCATCATAAATCTGGAAGCATAACAAAGGCAAGGTATCTCCTGCTTTTACGATCCGGCTATGCGTGAGATCAGGGGACTGTTCGTTCTGAACCTTCGCTTTTAGATTGCTGTCTACAATTTCTGAAAAAGCGAGTGTGGCTTTAGCTCGCAATGGCAAGCCATCCCGACTGAAGTATTGATAATCGATCGAAAGACTCGTCAGTTGGCCAATAAATCCTGGTAATCCATTATAATCCAAATCGCCCCATAAAATTTTAACATACCGAGTAGAATGTATACTTCCATCGTAATACACCAACAACTCCTTTAGTTTTTTGAGTTGATCTGCAACCGGATCACTATCGGGGATCGCCCCCGTTCCATCAAACCAAAGGTCAAAGCTTAGGGTTTCTGTAAATTCGATGACCTTAGAGGGTACCGTTTTTCCATTCACGTCTTTCTTCCTACGTCTTCTCCGTCTTTTTTTTCCTGTTCCTCCGCCACTAGAATGAGAGGAAAAAGCACGCGTATAACTGGCAGGGTTAACGGTTACCTTCATCTCTTTCCTATCAATGAAACTAGCCGTTCCATCTTGCGCCACCTGTAGTTTGTAAGAGATGATTTTCATCTTGACAAACTCCGAGGATAGTGCTTCCAGGGCCTGCATCGCCTTGCCCATAGTAGCAGCAGCAGCCGTCTGTGCGCTTTGTGTAGCGAAAGACGTAAGGTTCGATTTCACTTTAATCACACTCATCTCAATCTTCTTTCTTCGAGTTGTTGTCGGATATAATCTTTACATTCAGCCAAGATACTGGCCCGCATCTCTTCCAATTCTACCGAAAAATCTTCTTCCTCTTCTTCCTGAGCAAGGACGGCAGTAGAATCAGCTTTTTCCTTTTGCTGAGCTACAGAGGTATCTAATTGAGCCTGAATGACTAATTCTCTAATTTCTACCGGCATACCAAATGAATTTAATCTGATAAATAAGTGGCACCAATCCCTTCTACCGTTTTGAAATAATTGTAACTAAAAGTCAGATTCTCCACTACAATGGAGCTATCCTGAGACTTAAACTCACTTACCTCCCACTTGATAGGTAGTGCACCCGCAAAAAACCAAGCCATAATTGGTTGTTTGCTATTGGCATCTAATAACTGAACCATGATATTTTTTGGACTCAGCTTATCCGTCTTCTTGATATTGTTCAAGCTATTGGATAGGCGGTATCGGCACCAAATGCCCAAGGGTGAAGGCCAGACGACCAAGCCACGTTTTAGCACCAAATTATCGTACTTAACGCGGCCAGGCACTTTATAAGAAAAGCGATTCTCACCTCCTTCACTAATCTCATCTGTCTGCCATTCAGCCGAGATGCCCGACACCTCCTGAAAGGCGGCGTCCATGGCAGCTCCAGCTCCGACTTTTTTATCCAAAATATTCACGGCAAAATAAAACCCAACCGGTGGAAGGTAATTATTCAAGGCGTTTGGTACTCCCATGAATTAATTAAGCTTTTTCAAAAGTTAATCCTTCATGCGCCAAAGTCATCTCCTCAATGGCTACCTCACTATTCTGGGCATTCATATCTGTACTTGTCACCTTCATTGGGAAGGCATTTTTGAGCGTCCAAGTAAACATTGGTGCATGCTCTTCATCCAATAATTGAATAGTGACCGTTTCCCGTTTGATCGTATTCATCTTAACCTGCATGAAATAATCAAACAGCGCCGTATCATCCTTGAACATGCCCTTTTTGAGTGAAATGTCGCTAGCTTTTCGTAGACCTGGCATTTTCACCGTGGAAAAGTCTACACTATTTCCAGCGCGGTATTCAATAATATCGTGCTCAGTGTCCAGACCTGAGACTTCTTGAAAAGCAATTTCGCCTACTCCCCCGAGGGTTACTTTAAAATGAAACTTCGGTACGGGCCACGGGGATTCTTGTTTTTCACCTGCCATAATATTTTATTTTATTGGAATGGAAGAACGACTTCTCATTCCATCGTTTTATTAATGATATTAGTAGTTGAATAATCCTTACGATTTCTGCATTTGTTGTTGGAAAGTAATGACGATAAATTCTGCTGGGCGTGTAACCGCTACTTTTACAGTCATTTTCATATAACCATCCAAAATATCAACCGGAGTCATCGTTACTCCTAAGCCAATATCTACGCTGAACGCATCTTCGGCTGTAGCACCCGCCAAAGCGCCTTGCTGCCATACATTGGTCAGAAAGTTGGTCACTAGGGCTTTCAGGTTAGTCCAGGTAGAAGCGGTATTGGGTTCGAATACGTAAGCTTCGGCAGCAATTTTGATCGATTGTTCAATGAAGATCATTGTTCTTCGCACACTGACATATCGCCAATCCTGGCTGTTTCCATCCAAGGTACGCGCGCCCCAAACTAGCACCCCTTTTCCAGGGAAGGTACGAATAGCATTAACTGCTTTTCCATTGAGTGGGATATTGAGGTCTTCCTGCTCATCATTAGTAAGAT
>Ga0070726_10001875_pt1 | contig 19919 bp, 18 predicted proteins | sample tdAd471_FD_67275 | JGI IMG/M metagenome (GOLD analysis project Ga0070726, IMG submission 67275) | Marine sediment microbial communities from the Atlantic coast under amendment with organic carbon and nitrate - tdAd47.1 | ecosystem: Environmental > Aquatic > Marine > Coastal > Sediment | place... | reverse complement strand
CCCCCCTCATGACGCAGGGTGGCAGCGTGGTGGCCATGACCTATTATGGTGCCGAAAAGGTCCTGCCGAACTACAACGTCATGGGCGTGGCCAAGGCGGCCCTCGAAGCGTCCTGCCGTTACCTCGCCAACGACCTCGGACCCGACGGTATCCGGGTCAACTGCGTCAGCGCCGGCCCCCTGCGCACCCTCTCCGCCAGTGCCATCGCCGGCATGCGCAAGATGCTCAAGGCCAACGCCGACTCCGCGCCTCTTCGTCGCAATACGACGGTGGAAGACGTGGCCAAGAGTACGGTGTATTTGCTTTCCGATATGAGCTCGGGCGTCACCGGTGAAACCCACCACGTGGATTGCGGCTATAACGTCATGGGCCTCACGCTCACGGGCGAAGAGACTGAGTAAACGCACCACACATCGTAACGAAAATCAGGCGGATTCGACCCCTCGGTCGGATCCGTCTTTTTCTATTCTGCCGGGCTCCCTGTTTCGGGTAACGGCAAGGGTGCCAATGACGGCAAGTGTGCCACCCTCAAGCGGAGGAGCGAAGCGGGGGAAGTTTGTGGGTGTAGAGATGTCGTGCACCCGGGGGATTGCCGATTCGAAGCAAGCGTGATGTAGACAATCATCCGAGCATGTCATAGACACCAACGCAGCGTTGCGGTATGATGCCGGGAATCTAACGCAACCCGACAATCAATTGGAGTCCTATTCCAATGCCCTCAATCAACGTCGAGGCCCAGGGCCTCATTTACAAAAACCCCATTCCCCACGTCCGCAGTGTCCACGGCTACTTCCCGTCTCTCGCCACCCTCGACAACGGCGACCTGCTGTGCAGCGGCGTGCTGGGTGAGGCCTTCGAGGCCCACAACTGTCGCACCCACATCTTCCGCTCGACGGACCAGGGGCAGACCTGGGAAAACGAAGGGCCCATCTATCCCGGGCCGCCCCATCCGTCCATGTCGGACTTCTCCCGCATCACGGCGCTGGGTGACGGCAAGGTGGTCGCGATCATGACCCGCCACGATCGCCAGGACCTGCCCGACGACGGCCTCTCCAATCCCGAGAACATGGGCTTCGCCCCGGGCGGCGTCTACATGCTCCGCTCGGAAGATTACGGCAAGACCTGGACCGAACCCGAACTCCAGACGCCACCCCTCGTGGGGCCGTCCTTCGAATTGTGCTGTCCCATCACCGTCCTGCCCGATGGACGGTGGGTGTGGCCCACGTCGACGTGGTTCGACTGGGAGGGCAACTGTCCCAACGGACTCCGGATGATCGGATGGATTTCGGAAGATGAGGGGAAGAGCTGGTCTTCCTATATGGACGTCATGCACGAGAAAGATAACCAGGCCTTCTTCTGGGAGTCCAAGATTGTGGCACTGCCCGATGGCCGTCTCCTGGCCGCGGCATGGGTCTACGACAATGTCACCAAGGCCGACCGGGAAAACCAATACACCCTCAGCAGCGACGGGGGAAAGAGCTGGTCCGCCCCGGCGTCCACGGGACTCCAGGGCCAGACCCTGACGCCCATCGTCCTCGATGACGGCCGTATCCTGAGCGTGTACCGCCGCATCGACGAACCCGGACTCTGGGCCAACCTCAGTCACCTTGACGGGGACAGTTGGGTCAACACGGAGACCGTGCCCATCTGGGGCCAACAGGCGGCCAAACTGACGGGTGAGACGGAAAATATGTCGGAAAACTTTGCGGTACTTCGCTTCGGTGCGCCCTGCTTGGTGAAGCAGGAAAACGGCACTATATATGGCGCATTCTGGGGTTACGAGGATTGTGTGTCTGTTTTGCGTCGGTTTGTGTTGTGCGTAGGATGACCTGTAAGCGATTTTAAGGACCAAAAGGACGGAAAGGACCTAAAGGACAGCTAGCTCCAATCGGCATTCTTGAAGGCAATCGTCCGCCTACGGCGTGGCGCGTTTTCGAGACTTCCAGGCGTTACGCAGCGAACGCCGGTCGTCCTGCAGGGCCTGGGCAAAATTGTCCTTTAGGTCCTTTTCGTCGTTTATGTCCTTTCAATTTGAAACATGTTGTTTTATGAGCCAAAGAGGGTGGTAGATTGAAAAATAGAGTCTTGATAAATTATTGCTATATCGTGTTTATGATGCTTGGGGCCTGGTTTTCTGCCGCCACCCCCGCCCAGGAAATCAGCCTCACCAAGATCCACGACGACGGCACCTACAACGCCTTCACGGACCTCGCGAAGTTTCAGGGGCAGTACTACTGCACCTTCCGAAGCGCCATCTCCCACGGCGGCGCGGGACACGATGTCCTCGGGGAAATCGTCGTAATTCGCTCGTCGGATACAAAGCAATGGAGCGAAGTTGCGCGGTTTTCGTCGGTTGGTGTAGATCTGCGAGACCCCAAGCTACTGGTCACGCCCACCGACATTCGGGTCTACGCCGTCGACTGCCGCCTCCGTCCGAAGGGCGCAATCCAATATGCCAACTGCGCGTGGACCAGCATTGACGGAACGACGTGGAGTGATTCCCAACCCATGGCCCCCGGCTATATCTTCTGGCGCCCCAAAATGAACCAGGGCAAATTTTATGTGCCGGCGTACGTTCGTCGTCCGGGGTATTGCGGGGTGGATGTGTTGGTTTCTGATGATGGTTATGACTGGCACGTACAGTCGACGCCCATCCCGCCCACTACGGTGAAGGGCGAAACCCTGTGGGCCAACGAGACGGAGATTCTTTTCCTGGAAAACGGCAAGGCCCTGCTCTTTGCCCGCCGAAATTACACGGGAACCCCGAATCCGGAATTGGCGAAATATGGCGGTTTTCGTTCGGGTATCGTGCTCCAATCCGACGCCGCCACCCTGACGCAGTGGGAGGTGTTGGACGAGAGTTTGTACTTTCACTGTCCCGCCGCCATCGAGCACAATGGACGCATCTTCCTCGCGGGCCGGGACAAGCTGGAATTGGACGATGGGCGCGTGACGGAAACCGGTCGTTTGTGGGAGTTTGTGGCGGGAAAAGGCTTCGCCGAGATACAGCACTTGAAGACCCATGGCGATTCGAGTTACATGGGTATCGTGGCCGAGGGCGACGCGTTGCTGGTCAGCTACTACTCCACCCACGAAGGGGAAACGGCCTATTTTGAAAAGCCCGGAAAGGCGGATATTTACCTCTCGCGGGTGCGCATTGTGGAGGAATAGGTATGAAGGGAATACGAAAAGCATCTATCGAAGACTTCGACGCCATCTGGCCGTTTTTTCGCGACATCGTGGCAGCAGGGGAGTCCTATCCCTATCCCCGGGACACCAACCGTGAGCAGGGTGCCCACTATTGGTTTGGTGTGCACCAGGTGGTCTATGTCTACGAAGAGGCCGGTGTGATTCTGGGGACCTATGCCCTCAAGCCCAATCAGCCCGGACTCGGCAGTCATGTCTGCAATTGTGGCTATATGGTGGCCCCCGAAGGTCGGGGAAAAGGTATCGCGACGGCCCTCTGCGAACACTCCCAACAGGAGGCCCTGGCCCTGGGCTACAAGGCCATGCAATACAACCTCGTGGTCAGCACCAACGAGACGGCCATCCGCCTCTGGCAAAAACTGGGCTTTGACGTGAAGGCCCACCTTCCCGGTGCCTTCCATCATCCCACGGCAGGCTACGTGGATGCGCTCGTCATGTATAAGTGGCTCGCCGACTGAGTTGGGTCAGCGTTTCGACGCTCCCGGCGTTTCACCAGTCTCCTCCGTGGGGGAGAGGCCGGAAGCTTCCCGGGTGTTTTGGGTTTTGGTCTGGGCGTCTTTGTTCTCGACTTCCGTCGGTGGTTTCGTCGGTGGAGCGGCCCGATAGGCCGGGATTTCTCCGGTCAGGCGGATGCCGTTTGGAAGGGGCAGCTTGGCGGATTCCTTGAGGTAGACCGTCAGATGGGGCAGTGGTGCGGGCTTATGGGGAAAACGCAATCTGGCCATCGCGGGGTCCGGAATTTCCAGTCGGACGGTGTAGGCATGTTCCTTGCCTTCGAAGTCGCGGGCATGCGCGGTTTCTGCGAGGCGCGTGACAGGGTGCTCCTCAACATCGATTGCGGCGAATGCCTTCAGCAGGGTGGCCATGGCGGTGGGGTCCGCCATGAAATAGATAGTCTCGGCGGCATCGGACTGGCGCCCGTAGACCCGTGTCGGATGTCGGGCCAGGATTTCAACCCCCTCAGGCCACCACGATTGGGCTGCCGCGTCAGGCTGGGGTCCGACAACTTCAGTGACCAAGGCGTCGGCGGACAAGGCCGTTAGCATCATGAGCACAAAACCCGTCAGCCCTGTAAGCCCAAATGGACATAATCTGCGTGAAAACGACATAGGCGCCAGGATTCCTCGAAAATGGGATTGCCGATTGCGGCGGCGGAATGCCCACTATCTACCGTACGTGCATAGCGCCGCGAGGTTCATTTCCAAGGGCATCCAGTTCCAGTAACACCGCCATGGCCTCCTCCGTCACAGGCCATTTGGCGTTCATCTTGACGAATTCCACGTGCCCGCCGGCATAGAGGACGTTGCTGCCGCCGGGAATGTGGGCGAGGGGACGCTCGATGAATACAGGAATTTTAGACAAGGCCTCATTCGTGTCGGTGATGCCTGGGATGTCCTTACGCAGGCGTGGTATTTCCAGGGAGATGCCCCCGTCACCCATGGTGCTTAGGTCCTCATCAAAAGGCTTTCCCGCAGCGATGCGGGCGCGGTATGCCACGGCAAACAGTTCGAGGGTCGCCTGGTCGGGGATGGCATAGCCCAGGTACAGGTAGCTTTCGTCGTTCGACGCCGTATTGAAGGACGGTGGCGGTGGGTCTTCCCAAAACCAGCGCTTAGTGGGGCGGCGACTTCCTACGACGGGGCAGGTAAGCATCGAAAGATCCGTGAGGTATTCGGGATGGATGCCCGGGTAGTCCGGGGCTTCGCGAACTGCCAGCACGCCGGGCGTCGGGGAGAGTTCGGGGAAAACGTCATCGTGGTTGTCGGCGTACATCTCGAAGGCCAGAAATAATACCTTGAGATTATTGGGGCAGGAGTCTCCGTAAGGGTAATATTCGTTGTCCACACGTGCCAGCCACGAAAAGAGGGCAAGACCCAGCAGGAGATACATGACGGATACCAAGAGGACAGAACTCAATGTCCAGCGCTTGGTGAAAACGAGTGGTTGTGATTTGGGTTTGGGCATCCCCATGCTTGTCCCCTCTTCCGTTTTGATTGCGCTGTACAGCGCTGGCAAACTCACAATCCAATGCTAGCACACACGTCCCGCCTACGGCCTTACTTTCTGCGCCTGTGTGGGGAAGGGGGACGGCCCCGGACGGTGCGTTCATGCGGGAAAACCCTATGGCGTTGGCTTGCCAAGACATCGTGCCGAGTTCATAGCATGAACAGGCCCGGGGCAGTCCCCGCGTCCGCGTCCCTGTAGTCCCTGCTGTCCCTCAACTCGCCGTAAGCTCCCAAATACTCTGCTCAGAAAACAACTCACCCCGCTTGAAGCGACGTCCGGTATCCGTGGTGGCATTATCCAGCGCCACCTTTTCCAGAGACGCGGGCAGGAGCCGAAAATCGAGACTGACCCGGGTCGTGTCTTCGTGGTTTTCTGTACCGCCGTGGAGGCAGTGGGGGTCGAAGAGCAGCAAATCGCCTGCCGTCATGGTCACTGGAGCGCAGGCGGCGGTGATGGCTTCCGCAAAGTGGGGATCTCTATCCCACGTGTCGTAGAAATGGTGGAGGGAATCGGCAAAGGGTGGGTCGGTGGGGCCGAACTGCTCGCGGTACGCATCCAGGACTTCGAGGCTGGTGTTCCGCGATGCGCATTGCAACGCGGCGGACCCCGTGCAATCGGTGAGTGCCAACCACCCTTGCATCATCTCCGGGGGATGGCCGCCGAGCAGGTCACTGTGCAATTGGCGGGGCAGGCCTGTGGTCGTTTTCATGGCCGCGTGAAAGGGCACGGGAAAGTGGAAGCGGACAAGGGGTTGGGCCTGAAATAAAAAATCTTCGGAAAGGAGGGGGCGCACGCCTCGAACAAGAAACGCGTGATAGGCCGCCAGGATGTCGTCGCTCACAGGATAGAAGGCTCGGCTTACGGCGTTGGTAAAGTGCTCATTGAAGGCCATGAGCTCGGGAGGGAGGTGATGGTGCAAGGTGGCCAGTGACGACGCCCTTGTTCCAAAGCCTAAGTTCGTGAGCTGCGCTTCGACGGCGTCAATGAGCGCCTCAACGCCGGGCAGCACCATGTGCACCGCAAAGCCGGATTCATCCCACATCCTCGTCGTCCTCGTGCGGGTGGCTATGGCGCGACGCCGGCTCAATGTGCACCAGGACATCGTGAATGGCCGGGTTATCTGCGCGGATGGCATCCTTCACATCGTGGGCGATGAGGTGGCCCTGCTGCACCGTGAGGGTGTCCTCCACGCCCACATGGATGTCGACGAAAAAGCAAAGCCCCATCTTGCGCACGAGGCAGGTATCCAGGGACTTCACCTTGTCTTGCTCCAAGGCAACGACCCGCACCCGCGCCTCGATTTCCGGGTCGGGTGCGGCGTCCATGATTTCATCGACGGCCGGGCGGAGCAGGGTCAGGCCATTCCAGGCGATGATGCCACAGGCGAGCAGGGCGGCCCATTCATCGGCGGTGCGCCAGGCCTCGCCCCCCACCACGGCAATACCGATGCCCACGAAGGCGGCGACGGAAGTAATGGCATCACTGCGATGGTGCCAGGCATCCACCTTGAGCGCCGTGGAATGGAGCGCGCTGCTGACGCGTGACAGATAGCGGTAGAGGACTTCTTTCAGGCCGATAACCCCCACGAGCACGAGGAGGGTATAGGGTGCCGGAGCCTCATGAGGCACCAGCATGGCCTGCACGCTTGATACTGCAATGCCGATGGCCGTTACGAGAAGTCCGCCGGCCACCACGACGGCCGCGAGGGATTCGGCCTTGCCGTGACCATAGGGGTGGTCCTCATCGGGGGGGATGGTGGCAATGCGAATACCGCCCCAGATAATGAGTCCACCGAAAACATCCAGCAGGGACTCTACCGCGTCGGCCACCAGGGCGTGGGAGTGGCCCAGGATACCGGCGACACCCTTCACGACGGTGAGCACAATATTTGTCCACAAGCTGAAGGTGGCATAGCGGAGGACCTTGCGGTCGCTTGTCGGGGGTGATTCACTCATACATTCACACGGTTTGTCATGGAAGCGCGGGAGCGTTCCCCGTTGCGTTCACAGGTAGGGTTGCCGGTCTTGATGGGACTAAGCAGTATGTTGGTCAGGGCGTCTTTTGCGGTACGCGACTTAGATGCCCCGTTCTTTATAGCTGGCTTCCTGCTGGGCCATGAAGGCCTCACTGCCCGTGTGCACACTGCGATAGATGGTGGGCTTAATCTCTTTTTGTTCCAACAGGTCCACCGCATGGGCGTGAATGGCCCAGAAAATAAAGCTGGCGCCAATGCCGCTGAGGGGACACATTTTCTCATTGTCTTTCACGGGCAGCACCGCATCGCCCACACCGCCACAATTGTCGATGAAGCACTCGGTTACCTGATCCAACTTGCGCTTGCTCGGGTGCTGGGACTCACAGTGATCCATCTGGAGTTTCGACGCGAGGCCGATGGTGTGAATACCCCGCTCCTGGGCCTGGAGGGCTACCGCGATAACATTGGCGGAGCGTCCGGAATTGGAGTTGATGAGGAGCACATCGCCCTTTTTGAGTTTGCTTTTTTCCAGGGCGAGATGGACCGTCTGGGATTCCAGGGCGGCCGCTTTTCCGGGGGGCAGTTCAATCTCCCGGTGCTGGAGGTCGGCGTTCACATTCAGTTCATAGCTGAAGGGTGTGATGCCGACCATGCCGCCGGCACGCCGGATGGCTTCCCATTGGAGCATGTGTCCCGTGTCCATGATGAACCAGCCCCCTTTTTCGGCAAGGCTTTCTGCTACGATGGTCGCCGCCGCTTCGATTTGTTCCCGCTGGGTGTTTTGGATTTTGGCCACCAGGCCTTCGATGACTTTAAAGTATTGGTCGAGATACATGTACTACGTGTTCCTTATAGTGATGTCGCGCTGGAGTAACCGGATGAGTCCGCTGATCGGTTCGAGCACGACCGGGTGATAGGCAAAAAGATAGGGAGAGCGGGAGAGGGTCGCTTCGATGGCGGAGAGCACCCGCTTGGCATGAAAGACGCCTCCGGTAAACACTAAGGGAATGGGCTCCACATCAAAGTCGGTGCGGGCGGCCATGTCGATGACCAGATTCCCGAGGTGGGTGCCGGCTTCCTCCAAGATGGCGCGTGCGGTCTTATCCCAATCGGCAGCCACGCCATCCACCGCCGCCGCAAACTCGGCCACCCGGGGCGCTGCTATATGTCCCCCCGCCTGGGCTTCATCCAGGAGCTGCCACGGCGATTCAATGTGATAAAAATCGCGTGCCGCTTCCAGGAGCTTCGTTTCTTCGCCCCGTTTTTGTTCCGCACGAAAGGCCGCGCGGAGTCCTTCTCGTCCAATCCAATAGGCACTGCCTTCGTCGCCAAACTGGGGTCCATAGCCGCCAATGGCACTACGGGTGCCCTGATGATCAATGGCGTGGCAGCTCGCGCCGGTGCCCGCAACCAGGGCGATGCCTTCCTGGAGATCATAGCGGGCGAGTCCAAGCTCCCCTTCGCTGTGCTCGATGCGGGGCACCCGGGGAAGACGGTGTTTCAGTGCGGCATGGATGGACGCGCGGTCTGCCGGGCCAGCCAGGCCCACCACCGCGATGGCTTCGGGAATGACGCCTTCCGCCTGGAGCACGCGGTCCAGTGTTCCCGCGAATTCTGCCTGAAAGCCATTGGCATCCCGGTAGAGGGGACTTGCCGAGCGACAATGGGCCTCGTGAAGGATCGTTTCATCCGGACCGGCCAGGGCCAGACGGGTGCCGCTTCCGCCGCTTTCTATGGCCAGACAGGTCATGTCGTTCTTGGTGTCGATGGTGCTACCCTCCTGCATCCGATACTGAGCCTCACTATAGCGAATCCGAGGGGGAAGGGTATAGTCATTCGATCACCCATTTTCCGTGACAGGGGCATGTGCGGGGGGCGCCCATGTCCAAAGCGCTGGCGGACGCCGATGGGGTGGCGCGGGGAATGGGGCGTTGACAAGTCCGGTGTCGATGGGGTCTACTAAAGGGTAAATTCAATAAAAACTATGCATTTATCTACCGGAGAAAACACCATGCGCCTTTACTTATTCCTGCCCGCCATTCTTTTGCTGGCACTGCTTGCCCCCGTTGCCTTGGCTGACACGGTACCCATTTTCCCCCCCCAGGAAAAACACGTGCACAGCAGCTCGATTGTGGAGTGTCCCAACGGGGATTATCTGGCCGTGTGGTTCTATGGCTCCGGGGAGCGCAAGTCCAATGACGTCCGTCTCCGAGGTGCTCGCCTGAAGAAGGGGGAGACCCAATGGGGTCCCGTTTTTGAGATGGCGGATACGCCGGACCTGCCGGATTGTAACCCGGTCATGTATATCGATGCCGACGATAAGCTCTGGCTTATCTGGCTGGTGGTTCACACCAACCGGTGGGAGCGCGGCATTCTCAAATACCGCACCAGCACGGACTATATGGGCGAGGGTGCACCGAACTGGGAATGGCAGGACATCATTCTGCTCAAGCCGGGCGAGGGGTTTGGCGACGCGCTGAAGCAAGGCTTCAAGGAAATTGGCCACCCGGAACCCATGTGGTCGGAGTATGCCGGCTCCTATACCCGAATGCTGGTGGAGAGCGCCTCCGACCCGGTGAAAACCGACATAGGCTGGATGCCCCGCACGCCGGTCATCACGCTGAAATCCGGCCGCATCGTGTTGCCCCTCTATTCCGACGGGTATAACGTGTCGCTCATGGCCTACTCCGACGACAAGGGGGCCACCTGGCAATCCAGCGCGCCCGTCGTTGGTCTGGGGAATATTCAGCCCGCCGTGGTGGAGCGTTCCGACGGCACCCTCAAGGCCTATATGCGGGACAACGGCGCCATGCCCAAGCGGATTATCGAAGCGACTTCCACCGACCAGGGCGAGACGTGGAGCATCGGCACCGACATGGAATTCCTCAATCCCGGTTCCAGTGTTTCGGCCTGTGCCCTTCAGGGGGGACGCTGGGTGTTGGTCTACAACGACGCCGAGCAGGGTCGTCACAACCTCGCAATTTTGCTCTCCGAAGATGAGGGAAAGACGTGGCCCTACAAGAAGATGCTGGAATCAAGCGAAGACCGGTCCGAGTCCTTCGGTTATCCCACCATCATGGAAGGGAGCGACGGTCTGATTCATCTCTCCTACACCTACAAGAGTCCCGAAGGTAAGACCATCAACTACAGCACCTTCTCGGCGGACTCGATTAAGAGCGAGTAGCCGCGGGAAATCAGATCCTATTCCAGGTATGCCTTCAGTAATCTCCGACTGGTCCGGTCCAGCATCGTCCAGTCGGGGATTTTGTATATATCGCCTGCAACGTCGGTGATAAGCAGACCGTTGGGCGGCAGTCGGTGGGGCCAATCCTCTTTCGGGGTTTGAAAGCGGCGCACTCCCTGCACACATTCTACTTCCCAATGGCGGATTTCAAACTCCAGTTTGAGGACCCGTATGGCGGTGATTTCAAACGAGAAGTTGGCTTCCCGAAGTCCCTGCTCCAATACGCCACGACTTTCCCCATCGAGTGTGGCGGTGTCCTCGATGAGGGCCACTTCCACGTTGTTGTCATCCCGGAGCGACACGAAGGTGCCGGGTGCGGTCCAGGGAAAACAGACGCTGATGCGGACGACCGTGCGCACCCCTGCAGACAGGGCTTCGATGCGGCCATCGGGCAGGCGACTGAGTTGAAGGCCGACGCTTTCTGGTTGGGTGGTGGATTTCATCACTCATTCTCCCCGCTATGCGATATACATTTCGTGTAGTTCCTGCTGCATACGGACCAGGCGACTGTAGACGCCGTCGTCGTTGGCCAACAATTCGGCGTGGGTACCTTCCTCCACGATGCGCCCTTCATCGACGACGAAAAGGCGGTTGGCCCGCCGCAAGGTGGAGAGCCGGTGGGCAATGGCGAAGACGGTTCGGCCTTCCACCAACTTGTCCAGGGCTTCCTGAATCTTGTGTTCCGTCTCCGTGTCCACACTGCTCGTGGCTTCGTCGAGTATGAGGACCCGCGGGTTGCAGAGCAATGCCCGGGCGATGGAGATCCGTTGGCGTTCTCCGCCCGAAAGGGTGTGGCCCCGCTCGCCCACCGTGGTGTCGTAGCCCAGGGGGAGCTGACAGATAAAATCGTGGGCGTTCGCCACGCGGGCCGCCTCAATCACGGCCTTCAGATCGGCCTCTGGCATGCCATAGCGAATGTTGTCGAGGATGGACCCGTGAAAGAGGTGGGGGTCCTGTAATACGATTCCCAGTTGCCGCCGATAGTGCCCCAGCGCCAGATCGCGCACATCCACTCCATCAATGGTGATCTGCCCATGGGTCGGATCGTAAAAGCGGGCGATGAGATTGGTGATGGTTGATTTGCCCGCCCCTGATGGTCCCACCAGTCCGATCATTTCACCCGGCTGTACCTCGAAGGAGATGTTTTTCAAGATGGAGCGCACGCCATCATAGGCGAAGCTGACCTTGTCAAAGCGTACGTGTCCGTCGACCGGTTCGAGGCGCGTGGGGGTGTCCGCCTCAACAATGTCGGGCTCACTATCCAGAATCTCGAAGACCCGATGGGCCGAGCTGGTGGCGCGGTTTAAGATAAAGGTCAGGCGTCCCAATATTTCGATGGGGTGTAAATACATCCCCATGTAGAGGGTGAAGGACACGAAGACACCGACAGTGAGTGGGGTGGCCGTCGGGCTATAGCCCAGCAGACGGGGCATGGCGAAAAACCAGACGGCGAGTGTCATGCTTTGAATGCTGAACCACAGGAAAGGCCAGAAACTGGTCCACGTGCGATGGATTTGATTAAAGCTCGTGCATACCTCGGTGTTGCTGGTGCCGAAGCGATCTTGCTCCCGGTGTTCTTGATTGAAGGCCTTGACCACGCGGATGCCCGGAATGGAGTCAGCCAACACGGCGGTGAGTTTGCCCCACCGACGCCAGGCGTTGCCGAAGAGCTGATGCATTCGGCGGCCGTACAGGTAGAGGATGGTCAGCACCACCGGCATGGGCAAGGTCATGATGAGGCCCAGTCGCCAATCGAGATAAAGGAGGACGCCGGTGAGCCCTATCAGGGTCAGCATGGATACCAGAAAATCCACCAGGCCCCACGCCACGAATTCCCAGAGCCGGTCGGTGTCGGAGCTGACGCGACTGATGAGACTGCCGGTTTGTTTGGTCGAATAGAAACTGAGGCTCAATCGCTGTAAGTGGTCGTAGGCTTCCTTACGGAGATCGCGGGCGACAAACTCGCCCAGGAGGGCCATGGAACGCATGCGGACCCACGCGACAAACTGGGTTCCGGCATAGGTAATACCGAGCAACAGGACCAGCCAGAGGGCCGTGGGCCGTGCGTCGATGGCGAGTTGGGTGCCGGACTCCACCGGGCGCAGTACCGAGTCGATCAGGTAGCCGGTGAGGTAGGGGGGTACCAACTGAAGCAGGGCCAGCAACAGTCCGGAAAGGATACCCGCTGTGAAACGTTTCTTGTAGGGGGCCATGTAGCCGAGCAGGCGCAGCAGAAGTCCGGTGCCATTCTCCGAAACGGCAGCCTGCGCCTCCTCGATGGGGCGCCACAGTCCACGTTGGAAGAGGGCGTCGGGGGTGGCGCCCGGTGCCTCGGCCTCGGGTTCCTCGAGAAGATATTTGATGGACTCCATGGCCGGGCGCTGTCGGTGACTGAAGCGGAGGGTTGCCAGCAACTCCGTGTGTTCGCCCCACATTCGCAATTCATTGCCGCTGAGTCCCACGGTAAGCGCAACCTTTTGGACGGTGTCCCGGCGAAAGGTTGTGGGTGAGGCGGGCGCGGGGGGGACGATACAACAGTAGCGGGGGGTCAGCACGCACCAGGTTTCCGCCGCATGAAGGGAGGGGTCTAAATCGGACAAGCCATAGAGCACCTGCGTCGACTCGTCGGTCTCTTGGGTAACGACGCGGGTTATCGATTCTGGCAGCGCCACGGCATGCCCGGTGTAATGCTCCAGGCGTTTGGCGCGTTGACTGTTGGGGGTCATGGTGTATTCCCGAGGGTGTCGATTAAAAACAGGGGTACCTACTAATCGATACCATGCGCACTTTTGGAGCCATGAAAACTAAAAAGGCCAGGGAGTAAGTTTAAACCTACCACCTGACCTTTGGGAATCAGTGTACGCGTCAGCCTTGGCTGATAAAGAACCGTCGAGCGCTTGACGCGTTCAAGTGCCCAGTACTACCAACACTTAATATTCGCAGACCCGCACCATATAGGAATACCCGGGAAACCTTTAGACCTCCACCGAGTCGTTTCGGCTTCCGGGGGTATGCGGACATGCTGCAGTTGTTTGTCTTCGACGATGTGAAAAAGTCTGAGAAACCGGACCGGGAAACCCCGGAGCCGAAAGGAAAATCAGACTGTCCACACGATACACGGATTAAACTGTTTCTAGAGAGATGCGAAGCCGATTAGGCGGAACGCACTTCCTGGGCTTCCGGCCCCTTGCGGCCCTGGCCGACTTCGAAGGACACGCGCTGACCTTCGGTCAGAAGGCCTTCGGCCGGGTCAACGTTGGAGACGTGGATGAACAGGTCATCGCCGCCATCGTCGGGGTTGATAAAGCCAAAACCTTTTTGCTCATTGAAAAATTTAACGGTACCTGTGGGCATTTCTAATTTCCTTTAACATTCTGGTGATTTCATTGTGAACCAATAATCATCGGTGTGGGTGGAGGCACACTCCTGATTCATTGCGGGTAGTGTAACAGCATTATCCACGGGTTACCACAATTTTTTTTTATTTTTCACCCTATGCCGATCTGGGGGTCGGAGGGGTTAACGCTCGGAAATCGGGGGGACGGGCCGGGCTTTTGGCCCCTTATAGATGCTCAAGGGTCGGTAAATTCGATTGTTTCGTGCCTGCTCGAGGATGTGAGCACTCCATCCCGTTACCCGTGAGGCCACAAAAAGCGGGGTGTAGAGATCCAGGGGCAGGCCCAGCAGGAAATAGGTCAAACCACAGGGATAATCCACGTTGGGGTAAATTTTCTTTTCTTCCGTCATGGGCTTTTTGATGGCATCGTAGATAGCCATCCACGTTTCTTCGCCCTTCTGAGCGGCCAGCTTGCGGAGCTTTTCTTCCAGAATTACCGCGCGGTGATCGCCCTGCTTGTAGACGCGGTGACCAAAACCCATAACCTTTTCTTTGTTTGCCAGGGCCTGGGTAATCCAGCTGCTTGCTTCTTCGGCGCTCTTGAAGCGGGCCAACATTTCCATGGCTGCCTCATTGGCGCCGCCGTGGAGCGGTCCCTTCAGGGCCCCAATCGCCCCAGTCACGCCGGAAACGATATCGGAAAGAGTGGAGCAGATGACCCGCCCGGTGAAGGTGCTGGCGTTGAAGTCATGTTCGGCATAAAGGACGAGGCTCAGGTCAATGAGCTCTTCTGAAAGGGCATCGGGGATCTCGCCGTGGCACTGATAGAGAATCTGGGCGGCGTGGCTCAGCCCATCCTTCGGTGACAGGGGTTCCTGACCGTTGAGCAGCCGATAGCGGGCCGCAATGATGCCACCTATTTGTGCGGTAAGCCAAAGAGCACGCTGTCGGTTAGCGGCTTCGTCGTGTCCCTCGATGGGGTCAAAATGACTGGTGAAGGAAACCATGCTGCGAAGGACATCCATCATGGGAACGTCATTGGGGATGGCGCGAAGCGCGCTGATGAGTGGAACCGGCAGGGGGCGATAGTTGGCCAGCGACTGCTTTACGGTTTCCAGCTCACCCGCGTTGGGCAGGGATTCGAAGAGCAGCAGATGGGCGACCTCCTCGAAGCATACGGTTTCTGCGAGGTCCTGGATGGTGTAGCCGCGATAGAGCAGCTTGCCCTGATCGACGCATCCGATTGTCGTTTCACCAGCGATCACACCGGCCAGGCCGGGACTGTAAGGGGGTTCACTCATCGTGCTCTCCTGTTAAGGGCGAAAGTGCCCAAAATCCTATCGCGCTGTCAGACGATTCCGTAGTGGGCGCGAGGGCCCACGGCTATTTGTTCACCGTTCCTGTGTATCCGATTAGATCGTAAAGTTCTTGCCGCGTTTGCATGTGTTCCAGGCACGCATCGACGTTGCCCGAGGCGCGCAATTCTTTGAGTGTCCGTTCCATGGCATGCATGGCGGCCCGCTGTAACGTGACGGGGAAAATGACAAGGTTGTATCCCATGTCTCCCAATTCCGAGGCCGTAAATGAAGGAGATCTACCAAACTCCGTCATGTTGGCCAGAAGCAAAGCATCGACATCTCTTGCGAAGCGGCGAAACTCCTCCTCGGTCGTAAGGGCCTCCGGAAAAATGACGTCGGCCCCGGCCGCCAGATAGAGATGGGCGCGCCGTACGGCCTCATCATAGTCTTTGACACCCCGGGCATCCGTGCGGGCGATCAATAGAAAATCATCGGAGGGCTTGGCGGCTGCGGCGGCCGCGATCTTTTCGCAAAAGGCTTCCGCAGGAACGAGTTCCTTGCCCGCAAGATGCCCACACCGTTTGGGGAATACTTGATCCTCCAGATGAATCCCGCTGGCACCCGCTGTCGCAAGGGTCTCCACAGTGCGAACTGTGTTGTCCACTTCGCCGTATCCCGTGTCTGCATCGACAATGAGGGGCAGGGTACAGGCGTTCGCGATGTGCCGGGTGTGTTGCTCCGACTCGGTGAGGGTCATGATGCCCACATCGGCGCGGCCACCCACGGAATTGGCCAACACGGCGCCAGACAAATAAACGGCGTCGAAACCCATCTTCTCTATGAGCCGTGCGCTGAGCGCATTGATTGCGCCAGGAAGCACCACCGTTCCCTGTGAAAGCAGGGTGCGCAGTGTGGCGGTGCGTTCATGGGGGTCGAAAAGCATCGTCCTTTCTCCTTCAATGTTCAGAGGGCGGGATTCGTATCAGACTGCCCTGCGGGCATGCGATCTGTCAAGATGTGGGTTATTAAACTTTTCAATAATGACTATACACGAGCTCTGGCAACGGGGTGTTCATGTATAGAAATCTATTGGAGTGGCGAGAAATGAATTGCGACTCGTGGTGCCGGCGGTTATTTAGCGCGGCGCTCCAGAGACTGGCCACAGGGGCTGGAGATTGTCAGGGAATGGAGGGGCTTGAAGATCCTCTTCTAATGCCTTTCCATGGAATACATGGTCAGCCACATTCAGCAGCACGGAGAAATCTTCGGAAAGCTGGTCGTGGTTACCCGCACGGAAATGAATTAGATTGTTTTTGGGTACACCCAGGAAATCAAAGACAGGCTGCGCGGCGCGCCAGGCCCACTGTGTGCCGGGGGGATTACACCATTGGTCTTCGAAGGCATCGGTGCTGAGAATGAAGCGCGGGGCTACCAGGGCGCGCAAGAAATGTTGGTCGAAGGGGAGTGCGTCTTCCCGATCGCCAAACTGGCCAAAGTCGGCCTGAAACCAGCTCTTGAATCGGCTCGGTCGCATGATGAGTTCCAGCGTCTCGACTCCCTTCGGTGGATTGCGAAACATAGCCGCCCCACCACAGCCGGATCCATTGGGCACCACGAGGGCGAAACGTTCGTCCAATGCGCCTGCCAGCAGGGCCGCTTTGCCGGTGCGGGAGTGACCCGTGATGACGGCCTTCGTGGCGTCAAAGCCGTCGTGGGCTTCCAGGTAGTCCAGCACCCGGGACGCGCACCACGCCCACACCGCGATGCTGCCCCAATCGTAGTCGGGATAGGCCGCCTGTGCGGGACCCAACACGTCGTGCCCCTCCGTGTCCGGGTCGAGGCTGGTCTGCTCAAAGCAGACGAAGGCGTAGCCCCGTTCGTTTGCGGCCCGGGCGTGCTCGCCGCCCAGACCGAAACGCAGAATGACCGGGAGAGACTTGGAAGCGCCCGTGGGGGTATAGCAATCCACCCGCGTCGTCAAACCATGATTCGGCCCGAAGGCCAACTGAAGCGAGAAGAGTGAGGATGTCCCTTCGAAGACCTCGCCCGATTTCAGCGGTCTATCCACAACCACATTGCCGGGAGATGGCGGGACGCGCCCATATTCATACTGAGAAATCAGTTCTACAATTTCGCTGCGCCGGGTAGACCATTCGGCAGGCGTGGAGACACGGTGACCATCTCCGAACACAAAGGGGTCGGGCAGTTCGCCGATGACGGGAAGCTGGTCGAGTGTGTTCGCGGGGGCCGGTGCGCAGATAAGGGCTAGAAGGCAGAGATAGAAGGACACGGTGAATTCCTGTACGTTAATGTCGATTCGGGGGAAACGACGAATAGAGCCGTAGACTCATAATAGCGTAAATGGGCGGTGGGGCGACACGTTCAGGGACTGCCTGCACGACACAGGTGACCGTCGGCGCGGAGACGACCGTGTGCTTTCCTGGATCTCGGTGAATGGGAACAGTGCGTTGATCCGTGAGGCTGTCCCGGCAGTACGCCATGGCTTCGGGATCGCTTTGTTACCTCACGCTGCGACGTACTGCCGGTACAGCCACTGCTCCGCCTTGGGCGTAGTAGATGGCAGTCCCTGTGAAAGCTCGTCCTCGGTCAGCGGGCACCTCTCAGGTCCACGTTACGCCAAAATCTCCTTGATCACATGTCCATGCACATCAGTCAGTCGTCGGTCGATGCCATTGTGTAAGACCGTGAGCCGTTCGTGGTCGATGCCCAAGAGGTGGAGCACGGTGGCGTGAAGGTCATAGCCATAGGTCACGTTTTCCTGGGCCTTGTAGGACCATTCGTCACTGGCCCCGTGGATAGCCCCGCCCTTGATGCCACCGCCCGCGAGCCATGAGGTAAAGGCGAAGGGGTTGTGGTCCCGGCCGGCACTCCCCTGGCTACAGGGCATACGCCCGAATTCGGTGGTCCAGATCACGATGGTGTCATCGAGCATGCCCCGTGACTTCAAATCTTTCAGAAGGCCGGCGGCGGGCTGATCCATACTGGCGGCCATTTCACCGTGGTCCTTTTCTATATCTTCGTGGGAATCCCAATTGCGCCGAGGGAAGGCGTTGTCTGCACCACTCCAAACCTGGACAAAACGTGTGCCTCGCTCGAGTAGGCGGCGTGCCACAAGGCAATTGCGGCCGAAGTCTTCGGTGACCGGACTGTCTAAGCCATAGAGCTTTTTGGTCGCGTCTGTCTCTTTGCTCAGGTCCAGGACGTCGGGGGCAGTCACCTGAAGGCGAGCAGCCATCTCATAACTTTGTATGCGTGCGTCCAAGCGCGAATCACCGGCCCGATCGGCCATGTGCATGCGATTGAGTTGGGCCAGGACGTCAAGGCCCTCGGCGTCGTTTTCCGGGGTGACATATTCGTCTTGGGGCGGAAAAAGGTCAGCGATGGGGTTTTTCTTTGCGGGCTGAAAGAGGGTGCCCTGAAAATTGGACGGGAGGAAACCAGGTCCCCAATTCTTGGGGCCACCAGGCCCGAAACCACGGGCATCGGGGAGTACCACGAAGGTGGGAAGGTTGTCCGTCTCACTGCCGAGGCCATAGCTAAGCCAGGAGCCGATGCTGGGGAATCCAGGCAACAGGAAGCCGGTGGTCTGCATGAAGGTGGCTGGGCCATGTACATTCGACTTGGCCACCATGGCGGGTAGAAAGGCAATGTCGTCGACACATTCCGCAAGGTGGGGGACCAAGCCACTCATCCACTTGCCGCTTTCACCATACTGCTTCCATTCCCAAGGTGAAGGCATGACCACGCCCGCCTCACTCTGAAAGAGTTCCACCTTGCCGCCCGGGTCGAAGGGCTGTCCCGCCCGTTTAATGAGTTCGGGCTTATAGTCGTAGGTATCCACCTGGCTCGCTGCTCCCGACATGAAAAGCTGGATGACCCGCTTGGCCCTGGGTGCGTGGTGGAGCCCCTTTGGGAGCGCAGGTGTCGCAGCGGCAATGCGGCCATCCCGATTGAGGAGGTGCGCCAGAGCGATGCCGCCGAGTCCTCCACCGGAGTTCCAGAGGAATTCCCGACGGCTCATGGGGCGGGTGGGGGGATGTGGTGACTTGCATTTCATACTATTGAAATCTCACGTTGTTAGGGTAGCGTCGGGGCGGTTCGCCTGTAAAAAAAGAATTTTTCACCACGAAGAACACGAAGCACACGAAGGCGGAGAGAGGGCGATAAGACCATATCTCTGCCATGGGCTTGCAGGTGTTCGTTTATTCTAAACCGATTTTCTCTCTCCTTCATTTCTTTCTTCGTGTTCTTCGTGGTAAAGTTTGCCTGTCCGAATCGGTTGTTCAAAGTACCATGCGCTTTATACCATCCTTGAGCCGGATTACATTGAAATTCATCAGTAGCCCGGTCGCCTTTCGAGATAATTTCATGTAGGTTAAAAGTTGTGCTTCATGAATCGGTAGCAACGACGAGACACTCTTCAGTTCTACTATCAGGGCGTTATCCACGAGGATATCGATTCGGTATCCGCATTCGACTTCGATTCCCTTATAAAACACCTTCACGGCGGGCTCAACCGTGTGGGGGATGCCTTGGAGGCTTAGCTCATGAGAAAAACAGTTCTTCTAGGTGGATTCCAGTAAACCAGGACCGAGCTCTTTATGAACTTCGATTCCACAGCCGATTACCTTGCTGGACAATTGGTCGAATTCCATAATGTCCCCTTTTCTGATCTAAATATTTCAACAGGAGTCAACGTTACGCCCGATTCAAGCCTTACCACGAAGGACACGAAGCACACGAAGGCGGGGAGAGGGCGATAAGACCATATCTCTTCCATGGGCTTGCAGGTGTTCGTTTATTCTAAACCGATTTTCTCTCTCCTTCATT
>Ga0070726_10001873_pt1 | contig 19936 bp, 18 predicted proteins | sample tdAd471_FD_67275 | JGI IMG/M metagenome (GOLD analysis project Ga0070726, IMG submission 67275) | Marine sediment microbial communities from the Atlantic coast under amendment with organic carbon and nitrate - tdAd47.1 | ecosystem: Environmental > Aquatic > Marine > Coastal > Sediment | place... | reverse complement strand
CTCGACAAGGCGCGCCGGCTGCTTTGGCCGATCAAGCAGGCCTATGGCAACAAGATCTCCTGGGCGGACCTTTTCATCCTGGCAGGCAATGTCGCCATCGAATCCATGGGGGGACCGATCTTCGGTTTTGCCGGTGGCCGCGCCGATGTCTGGGAACCGGAAGAGGATGTCTACTGGGGCGCCGAAGAGGAATGGCTGGAAGCCAGCGGCGGTGAAAAGAGCCGCTATTCCGGCGAGCGCGATCTGGAAAACCCGCTGGCGGCGGTTCAGATGGGCCTGATCTACGTGAACCCGGAAGGCCCCGATGGTGAGCCGGATATCCTGGCTTCGGGGCGCGATGTCCGCGAAACTTTCGCGCGCATGGCCATGAATGACGAAGAAACCGTGGCGCTGGTCGCGGGCGGGCACACTTTCGGCAAGGCCCATGGGGCAGGGGACCCGGATCTCGTAGGCCCCGAACCGGAAGCCGCGCCGATCGAAGCAATGGGCCTTGGCTGGATCAACGCGCATGGCAGCGGCAAGGGCGATGATACCACAACCTCGGGGATCGAGGGCGCCTGGACGGCGAACCCGACGACCTGGGATAACGGCTATTTCGACCTGTTGTTCGGGTATGACTGGAACCTGACCAAATCGCCTGCGGGCGCCCATATCTGGGAGCCGGTCGGCGTCACAGAGGAAGACATGGCCCCACAGGCCCATGATCCTTCGAAAAAGGTCAAAACCATGATGACCACCGCCGATATGGCGATGCGCATGGATCCGATCTATGGCCCGATCTCCAAGCGGTTCCACGAGAACCCGGAGGAGTTTGCCGATGCGTTCGCCCGCGCCTGGTTCAAGCTGACCCATCGCGATATGGGGCCGAAATCCCGGTATCGGGGAGAAGATGTCCCGGCGGAGGATCTGATCTGGCAGGATCCGATCCCGGCCTCGGAAACCAACCTGTCCGACGCGGATGTGACGGCACTGAAGGCGGCGATCCTGGCATCGGGCCTGTCCGTCAGTGATCTGGTCAAAACGGCTTGGGCCTCGGCCTCGACCTTCCGTGGCTCGGACATGCGTGGCGGGGCCAATGGTGCCCGGGTGCGTCTTGCGCCGATGAAAGGCTGGGAGGCCAACGAACCGGAAGAACTGGCCCGCGCTTTGGCCGCGCTTGAAAAGGTGCGCGCCGATTTTGGCAAGCCGGTGTCGATGGCTGATACCATCGTTCTTGGCGGCTCTGCCGCGATCGAGAAGGCGGCCAAGGATGCCGGTTACGACATCACCGTGCCGACCACGCTTGGCCGGGGCGACGCCACCGACGAGATGACCGACGCGGAAAGTGTTGCGATGCTGGAGCCCCCGGCAGACGGGTTCCGCAACTGGCAAAAGACGGCCTATACCGTCTCGGCAGAGGAATTGCTGGTCGACAAGGCCCAGCTTCTGACGCTGACCGCGCCGGAAATGACCGTGCTGGTCGGCGGGATGCGGGCATTGGGCGCCAATCATGGTGGCTCGAGCCATGGCGTTCTGACCGAGCGTCCGGGGCAGTTGACCAATGACTTCTTCGTCAACGTTCTGGATATGGGCACGGATTGGTCCGCCAAGGGCGATCATTTCGAGGGCACCGACCGCGTGTCGGGCAAGGCGAAATGGACCGCAACGCGGGTCGATCTGGTCTTTGGTTCGAACTCGCAATTGCGCGCGTTGTCCGAAGTCTATGGCCAAAGCGATGCAGGCGGGAAATTCGTGGCGGATTTCGTGGCTGCCTGGACCAAAGTGATGGATGCGGATCGCTTCGATCTGGCCTGAGCCGGGTCAAAGGATGAAAAACGAAGGGCGCGGCCGTGATCGGCTGCGCCCTTTTTCATGGGGCCGGGGGCGGGGGATACCCCTGGCCGCCCCGGCCCCGGTCGGCCCGGCAGTGCTCCGGGAAAGCTCTGTAATTCTTTCGTGGCAGTTGTGACTGCCCTGTCGGATCAGTCCTTTGACGGATCGCGCCGGACGCCGAACAATTCCATCTTGTGCCCGCGCAGATCATAGCCGAGGCGGCGGGCGATCTTTTCCTGCAAGACTTCGATCTCGGGATCGCAGAATTCGATCACTTCGCCGCTATTGATGTCGAAAAGGTGGTCGTGGTGATCGCGGCTCGCATCCTCGTAGCGTGCGCGGCCATCGCCGAATTCCAACCGGTCAAGGATCCCGACTTCGTCAAACAGTTTCACCGTACGATAAACCGTGGCGAGCGAGATCGCGCTGTCGATGGCGCTGGCGCGGGCATAAATCTCTTCAACATCGGGATGGTCTTTGGCGTCTTCCATCACCTGCGCGATGATCCGGCGTTGCTCGGTCATTCTGAGACCCTTGGCCTCGCATCGTGTTATGATCGTGTCTGTCGTCACCTGGCCCGCCCTGTCGCACCGACTGTTGCGGTCTTCTAGCGGATCGGGGCGGTCCATTTCAAACGGAAAACGCGTGGCCCGCGTGGTACCTGGTGGCTTGACAACGGGCAGGGTTCGCGATCTGACCGGGGCAGGGAAAGGCGGCTTCATGGAACGCAAGGATCATATCGACCTGTTCGGCGGTACGGCGTTATTGCTGATTTCGCTGGTGCTGGGATTGAATCAGGTTGCAGTCAAAGTGACCAATGCAGGGTTGCAGCCGGTGTTCTCGGCCGGGTTGCGGTCGGTGCTGGCCTTTGTTCTGGTGCTGGGCTACGCCCTTTGGGTGCGAAAACGGTTGAGTGTCCGGGACGGCTCGCTGTTGCCCGGACTGATCAGTGGCTGTCTGTTCGCGGTGGAGTTCATTTTTCTGTTCCTCGCCCTCGACCACACGACAGTGGCGCGGGTGTCGATATTTTTCTACACAATGCCGGTCTGGATGGCGATCGGGGCACATTTCTTTGTGCCGGGTGACCGGATCAACCTGCAAAAAGCGCTGGGTCTTATTCTTGCCGTGGCCGGGGTGGTCTGGGCCATGTCCGACCGCAGCGACGGCGGCGGCGGGGTTCTGGGCGATATCCTGACCGTGGTCGGCGCGATGTTATGGGCGGCAATCGGTCTGATGACCCGAACAACGGGTCTTGGAAAATCGGTGCCGGAAATGCAGCTTTTGTACCAGCTTGGGGTCTCGGCGGTGATCCTTGTTCCGCTTTCGCTGGCCTTTGGCCCGCTGATCCGCGATTTCCAGCCCATCCACTTTCTGACATTCGGCTTCATGGTGGTGATTGTCGTGTCCATCGGATTTGTCGTCTGGTTCTGGGTTCTGTCGATCTATCCGGCTTCGGCCATGGCCAGCTGGGCGTTTCTGGCGCCGGTATTTGGTGTGATTTTCGGCTGGTTGATCCTTGGCGAGGAAATTGGCCTGACGATTGTCGGGGCTTTGGTTTTGGTCTCGGCCGGTATCGTCCTGATCAACCGAAAACCACGCAAAAAACCGTGACGCACCGCATTTTGCGCCCGTTTCAAAACGGGTTGTGAAAAGACGGGGGGGCGGATCAAGGCGAATTTGCCGGGTTTGCCCTTGAAAGCAGCCCTATGGGGCGCTAAATCCGCGCGTCAAAGGGTGATTAGCTCAGTGGTAGAGCGCTTCGTTCACATCGAAGATGTCAGGGGTTCAAATCCCTTATCACCCACCATTTCCCCGATAGGGCTGAAAAAGATGTTCCTGGAAGTGCCGCCGATCTTTCTTTTGCGCCATGGACAAACCGATTGGAATGCCGCGCGACGGATCCAGGGCCAAAGGAACTCCGATCTGACCGCCCAGGGCCGGGCCGAGGCCGCAGCGCAGGGTGCTATTCTCACCCGGCTCGGGGTGCGTGCCGACACCCATCGGTTTTATTGCAGTCCGTTGCGCCGGACCCGCCAAACGGCCGAGCTGGCCCTTCCCGGCCATGATGCGGTTTTCGACGACCGTCTGAAGGAGATTTTCATGGGCGATTGGGAGGGCTACCTTTACGCCGACGCGGAACGGGTCTGGCCGGCCGAATTCGCCCGTTTTCCCACCACGCTGGACCGCTGCCTCGGCGCAACAGGCGGTGAGGGCTGGCAGAGCGTCAAAACCCGCGCGACGGCGTTTCTGGCAGATCTCGACACCCCGTCCGTGATTGTCAGTCACGGCGCCATCGGGGCGGTGATCCGGGGATTGCTATGTGGGCTTGACCGGACGGCAATGGCAGTGTTGCAGGCCGAACAGGGCGTGGTTCTGGAGATCGCCGCCGGTCGTGAAACAACACATCGCTGACGGGGGCTGTCCCTGCGCCGAGGTCGTCCCGGTCGGGCCACAAGGTGCAATTTTTGGGCTTGCCTTGGACTGCGAAACGGGGTTAAACGCGCACCGGATCGGGTCGTTAGCTCAGTTGGTAGAGCGCTTCGTTTACACCGAAGATGTCGGGAGTTCGAGCCTCTCACGACCCACCATTAAATCAATCACGTAGAAGATTTTTGCGAACTGTCCTCGGTTCACTTGCCCTGGCACTGCCGACTTCTTGCCAGGAATGCCCACTTCTGATCTTGGTGATCGTTGATCTGGAGACGCCGTACTCCTCAGCGATTTGACCGTGTGTCCAGCCCTTGAGGTGGGTTCGAGTGAACCGCAACTGGCGGTTCGTCATTTTTTGTGGGCATGTGTCGGCCCCTTGGCTTGCCGTCCTTATCGCGGACGCGTGGGTCGTAGATCAGATGATAGAGGCGGATACTGACCCACAGGCGCTAACGTCAGACAAATGGAATGAGGTTGGTGACGGGAATATCCCGTAACTACTGTGCTCCAAAGGCGGAACTGATGCTTGCGAGACCTAACCAAAAGAAAATCAACGCAACAACTGCCGCCACTACTGAGATTATGGTCAAAGCAATCGTGACAATAAAAAGAGATTTGGTTCTGGAGGTGCTTTCAAGATATGGCCACTCCCAAATATGTTTGAAGGAACTTGCGTGCATTGTTTGCACATATGATGTGAGGTAGGCGAAGCCCAGCGATAGGATGGTGAAAACTAATCCATAGCCGAACTTCGTTGTGGCCAATGCGATTTCCGTGATTGAAACCGGAGTAGAAAAAGCATCCAACGTAGATGCGAATCCTAGCATTGCAACGGCCGCCCCCCCGTTAACCAACAAGAGTGCCCTCAACGCGGCAAGACCATAATCGTGAGATGAATTGACGCCCAGATCCTCAAGGCTTTTCATCCTCTCATGGGAGCGAAGTGCATGCTCGCGTTCGATGTCCTGAATGCGTTGGGCTTCGGTAACCTGTTTTAGAGTTTCATCGCTAGAGCCGCTCATGTCGTAATCATACGTTTCTGGCGGGTAAAAACAATCAGCCGATTGCGTGGGATGGAAATGAAGCACCTGCGCAGCCGCTCGACGCAACTAATGATTGCTGAAAACACGAAGTGTTCCCTAGTTCATCGAACCCGGATGAACCGGGATATATTGGCCAAACCGAGAACATTGCCCTTTTACAAAGCGTTCTATTGGCGACACATCAATAGCTTGGCGAGGGGACGCTTCGTTTACACCGAAGATGTCGGGAGTTCGAGCCTCTCACGACCCACCATTCCCACTCACAAGGGCCCGCTTGGGTGCCGGTTCATCCGGTGAATGCGCTTCTGGCGCGGATTGTCTTTGCTTGCGGAAAGTCTGCACAACCTTCCAGCAAGCAAGGGACAGGGCACGCAAATAACAAGAACAAGAATTCCAATTCTTATTGACGGCGCGCGATTTTCTTTCCATCCTGTCAGGAAGGACAGGAAAATCCGCTATGCACATCCAAGGACAGTTTCAGGCGATGGAGGACGTCCCGGGCGTGCGTCCGGCGGGCCAGAAGCGCAGTCAGGTTTTGCTGGACAAATTCACGATGGCCGGCCGAGAGGTGTTGCGTCACACGCGACTGGATGACATGGCGATCCCGGACCTGGCCCGGGCGGCGCAATCTTCCGTCGGTGGTTTTTATTCCAGATTTGAGAACAAGGACGCCTTTTTCGACTATCTGCGCTTGCGGATGCTTCGGGACCACATGGCGCTTTTTGCCGAAGATCTTGACCCGGAGAGGCTGGCCGAGGCCGACCCGTTGACGATCAGCGAGGCGACCATCGATGCCATGCTGAAGGTGTTCTCGGGCCCCTGGCGGGGCGTGTTGCGCGAGGCCTATGCTGGGATCACGGATCGCCCCGAAAGCTGGGCGCCGATGAACCGGCGGGGGCAATATGTGCGAGCACGGATCACGCAGCTTTACGCGCCCCATTTTCCCGGCGATCGGGCGTTGGAGCAACGGATATCCCTGGCGGTTCAACTGCTGTTTTCGGCGCTCAACAACGAAATGATGAACCCCCACCTGGCCTTCAGAATCGAAAACCCTGTGTTTCGTGACATCTTGATCAAGACGTTCGACGGAACTGTCGCAGGCCGGTTTGCCAGCCCTTGAAGGAGCCCTCCATGACTGATCTTGCCTCCCTTTCCGCCAAATTGGACGCCGCAACGGCCAAAGCCAATGCCGCCGAGGCCGCGCGCCTGCCGCTTGGCTTGCGCGAAGATTTTGAGGCCGCCGCGCGGGGCAAGATCGCCGGGGTTCCCGAAGCTGGCATCGACAATGCCCATGGCCGCAAGGCCTGGGACATGGCTGACTGGGATTTCCTGAAAAATGAGTGTCCGGCCACGGTGAACCCCTCGCTTTGGCGAATGGGGCAATTGAACGCGCATTCCGGCCTGTTCGAGGTTTCAGACGGTGTTTGGCAGGCGCGATCCTTTGATTATGCCAATATGACGGTGATCCGTGGAAAGACCGGCTGGATCCTGGTCGATCCGCAGATGACAAAGGAAACCTCGGCTGCGGCGCTCGCCGTTGTGAACGAAACCTTGGGAGAACGGCCGGTCGCCGCGGTGCTGATCACCCATACCCATCCCGACCATTTCGGTGGGTTGCGGGGCGTGGTGGACGCGGAAAATCCCTGTCCGATCTGGGCGCCGGAAGGCTTCATGGAATATGCCGCCTCCGAGGGGGTTCTGGGGGGCAACCACACCTCGCGGCGCGCCATCTATCAGTTCGGCATCACCTTGCCGACTGGTCCAGAAGGGTTGATCGACGGTGGTATCGGAAAGACCGTCAGCAAGGGCGAGCGGACCTTCGTGGCACCGTCGCATTTCGTCGCAAATACCGGTGACGAGCATATCATCGACGGTGTGCGGTTCATCTTTCAGATGGCCAGCGGCACCGAGGCGCCGGCGGAATTCACCTTCTGCCTGCCGGATCATCGTGTCCTCTGCATGGCCGAGGTTTGCACCCAGACCATGCATAATGTCCTGACCCCGCGTGGCGCACAGGTGCGCGACGCCCTGCTTTGGGCGCGGACCATTGACGAGGCGATCACGCTCTTTGCCGACCGGGTCGATATTCTCGTCAACAGTCATAACTGGCCGGTCTGGGGCCAGGAGAATGTCCGCACCTATATGGCCGAGCAGCGCGACATCTACAAATACACCCATGACCAGACCCTGCGGCTGGCCAATCAGGGTCGTGGCCCGGATGAGATTGCCGATGAGATGGCCGAGCCGGACTGGCTGGCGGAGAAATTCCATGCCCGCGGCTATTACGGGACGCTGAAATTCAACGCGCGCGCGGTGTATCAGATGTATTACGGATTTTTCGATGGCAATCCGGTCAATCTGGACCCGCTGCCGCCCGTGGCGCTGGGGTCCCGGTTTGTCGTGGCGGTCGGGGGGGCCGGGGCGGCGATGAAGATTGCCGCTGAGGCGATGGAGGCAGACGATCTGCAATGGGCCGCGACGGTTCTGAGCCATCTGGTTTTTGCGGAACAGGGCGGTGAGGCGGCGCGAAAGATGCTGGCCCTTGTGCACCGCCATCAGGGGTATCGGGCCGAAAGCGGAATTATGCGCAACTTCTATCTGATGGGCGCGAAAGAACTGGACGAGGGCGTGAAAACTCTGCCGGCCGTCGGAGGGCGCAACGCGGATCTTGCCGCAACCTTGACACCACAGGACTGGTTTGACGCCTTTGCCCTGCGGTTGAACCCTGACAAGGCCAGGGATGTGACGCTGGTGATTGATTTTGACGTCGACGGGCAGGACGTCAGCCTGACCGTTGCGCGACAGGCCGAGTTTGCCCGGATCAACGCCCGCCACCCGTCGCCGGATGCGCGCTTGCGGATTCCGCAAACCATGCTGGAACAGATCGCCGCCGGCGCGCTGAGCTTGGACGGGGCCCTGGCCGGGGGCGCGGTCGTCGAGGGCGATGGGACGGCCGTTGAGGCCTGGCTGGACTTACATGACAGTTTTGATCTCTGGTTCAATATCGTCACGCCGTAAAAACCGGGCCGGGGCGAACAGGTCTTAGAACCACTGTTTCAGACCTCGGTTGGGAGCAATGCTGTTGGGCGGACGGCTTGCGCGTTTGCGTGGCTTGTGATGTTCTGGACGGGGTTCGGGACCGGCTGGACACAAACTGCGGGGGGCCGATGGCTCAGGATATTCGGATTGTCACGGAGAACGACCTCAAAGGGGCCGTAGGGCTTGACCTGACCTTGGTGGATGTTGTCGAGTCCGCCTTTGCCGCTCTGGCCGACAAGCAGGTCATCATGCCGCCGATCCTGTCGATGGATCTGGCTGCGGTAAATGGTGAGGTGGACGTTAAAACAGCCTATATTCAAGGATTTGAAGGCTTCGCGATCAAAGTCAGTCCGGGGTTTTTCGACAACCCGAAACTGGGTCTTCCCAGTTTGAACGGGCTGATGATCCTGTTTTCTGCGACCACGGGGCTGGTGCAGGCCGTGTTCCTCGACAATGGCTATCTGACCGATCTTCGCACTGCGGCAGCGGGGGCTGTGGCGGCGCGGCATCTGGCGCCGGACCGGGTCGAAACGGCCTGCGTTTTCGGCACGGGCGTGCAAGCGCGCCTGCAGATGCAGGCGGCTCATTTGGTCCGCCCGTTTGAGCGTGTATTGGTCTGGGGCCGGGATGCCGCGCGGGCCGAGGCCTGTGCCACGGATCTGGCCCGCTCCCTTGGGGTGGAGGCCGCGGCATTTGCCGATCCGGCGGCAATGCTGGCCGAAAGCCAGTTGGCGGTGACGACCACCCCGGCCCGCGCGCCGATCCTGTCAGCGGAGTGGTTGCATCCGGGCCTTCACATTACTGCGATGGGCTCGGACCAGACCGGCAAGAATGAGATCGACCCGAGATGCCTGGCACAGGCCGACCTCTATGTCGCGGATCGTGCCCAGCAATGCGAGGTATCGGGCGAGTTGGAGGCGGCCCTGGCGGCCGGTCTGTGGAGTGGAGGCACGCCGGTGGAACTGGGTCAGCTTGTGACCGGAGAGGTGGCCGGGCGCGGTCGTGCGGAGGATATCACCATAGCTGATCTGACCGGCACCGGAGCACAGGACACGGCGATTGCCTCGCATGTTTTTGGCCGGTTGGGGTCGCTCGGACTACAGATACGGGCCTGAGGTCAGACCCCTTCAAGACAGGCCACCACCCGCGCCATGACCGCGTCGTCCGCCACCCGGATGCGCAGGCAATGGGGCAGGCGCGCGGTTGGCTGGGTGAGCGTCACAAGGCCTTCGGCGCGCAGTATCTCATCAGCGCGCAAGGCTTCCTTCATGCTTGCAAACGGGACCAGAAGGAAATTCGTGGCACTGTCCGGGACGGCAAAGCCCATATCGCGCAATTGGGTGGCGATGCGGGTCCGCCTTTCCCGGATCCGCCATCGGGTTTGTTGCAGATAGGCGCGATCCATCAAGGCCGCCGTTGCGGCCGCTTCGGCGGTCACAGACAGGGGGTAGGGCGGCAGGGCTTTGCGCATTTCCGCGACAATGGCGGTTGGTGCATAGGCCCAGCCTGCGGGCAGAGCCTGCAGGCCGCAAACTTCGGTCAAACTGCGCAGGATGACGGTGTTTTCGCGCGACACAAGGGGCAGGGCTGACGCATCCGCTACGCCGGCAAAGTCGACAAAGCTTTCATCCACGACCAGGAGAATATCATCGCGCAATTTGTCCCGCAGTCGGGTGATCTCACCAAGCGGGAGCAACGTGCCCGTCGGATTGCCGGGGTTAGAGATCAGTACGATCCTGGTGTCCATGCGGACCTGCTCCAGAAGAACATCGACCGAGACGGTATAGCCGCTCTCTTCGGCGAGCCGAAAAGGCGCGCGGGTCAATTGACAGGCAGTCTTGAAATGCGGTGGACAGTTTTCTGTGGCAAGAACGGCGTTCTCCTCGTCCGCAAAGGCGTAAAGGACCGCCTGCAACAGGTCATAGCTTCCCGTGGCGCACAGGATCCGATCCGGCATCAGCGCGTGTTCCGCCGCAAGTGCTGTTGTCAGTCTCGTGTTTTCGGGATCCGGCGCTTGCGCAGGTCGGGCGAGCACGGCGGCGACCGCCCTGGCGACGACGGGCGCGGGTGGGCTCGATGATGTTGTGGCCGCGAGGGATATTTCGCCCTCGGGCACAGGCACGAGGGGATGCGCCGGGATCGCGGAAATATGAGGGACCGGCAGGATCATCGCCTTCCATCGCCCCATCAATTGACGGGGTCGCAAGTCTGCTACTGCCGCCATAGGTCCGTGGGTGTCATTCGGTCTAAGGGAATAGTTCATCTGAGGCCTCATAACACGCATAAGAGGATGATTCGATAAAAAAAGCAACTTAAACGGGTGTTTGGGACATGGCGTCCCTTCTGCCAAATTGCCGGGATGCCGGAACGCGTTTCGACAGGAAAAGGCGTTGTGTGTGGGCGATAAGAATCAGATTTTAAAGCATTTTTATGGACACCGGGCTGGTCGCACACCAGCGGCAAGACATCGCGACTGAGTGTGGCAGCCTGAGATCAACCGGCGGGTACGGCCCACAACCCTGCCGTCAAACTTAAACTGCGCGAAGCGCGTCGACGTTATCACAAAACCAGGCGTATGTTTCGGCAAGCCCCTCGGGCAATGGCGTCGCGGCCTGCCAGCCCATTGCGCTCAGGCGGCTGACATCCATCAATTTGCGGGGTGCCCCATCGGGCTTTGACGGGTCGAAATTGAGTGCGCCTTTGAAGCCGGTTACCTCGGCCACCATGGCGGCGAGTTCGCCAATACTGACATCTACGCCTGTGCCAAGATTGATATGGCTGAGCATTGGCTGGGTTTCGGCGGCATATGCCTCGCGCGGCAGATCAAGAACAAACAAAGCGCCGTCGGCCATGTCATCGACATGCAGAAACTCACGGCGCGGGGTGCCGGTTCCCCAAATCGTGACCTCGGACAGACCGTCGCGTACCGCCTCGTGAAACCGGCGGATCAGGGCCGGCAAGACATGGCTGTTCTCGGGGTGGAAATTGTCGCCGGGCCCGTAAAGGTTGGTCGGCATGACCGAGCGATAATCGGTGCCATATTGCCGATTATAGCTTTCACACAGCTTGATTCCAGCGATCTTGGCGACGGCGTAGGGCTCGTTCGTTGGCTCCAGCGTGCCCGTCAGCAAAGCCGTCTCGCGCATTGGCTGTTCGGCGAGGCGCGGATAGATGCAAGAGGAGCCCAGGAACAACAACCGCTCGATGCCCGCACGATGGGATTCGTGGACAAGATTGGCCTCAATCATCAGGTTTTCGTAAATGAAATCAGCCGGGAAACTGTTATTGGCGTGAATGCCGCCAACCTTGGCGGCCGCCACGATGACCTGTTCGGGTTTCTGGTCTTGCAGGAAGGCGCGCACAGCCGCCTGATTTGTCAGATCAAGCTCGGAACGCGTGCGGGTGATCACATCCTCACCGCGTGCCTGGAGTTTCTTCTTTATTGCACCTCCGACCATTCCGCGATGTCCCGCGACAAAGATGCCCATGGCCTGCCTCCTAGTTTTCCTGGGACACGGGTAAATCAAGCCCATGTTCTTTCAGCAACGCGTGACGGCGCGCGGCCTTCAGGTCACTTTCGACCATCTCGGCGCACATCTCGCGGGCCGAGATCTGTGGTTCCCAGCCGAGTTTTTCCTTCGCCTTGGTTGGATCGCCCAACAGGGTTTCAACCTCGGCCGGGCGGAAATAGCGGGGGTCGATGCGCATCACAACCTGCCCGATCTTGACACCAGGTGCCTGTGCTTCATCGACCGTTTCGACAATTCCAACCTCGTTCAGACCTTCGCCTTCAAACCGCAAGGACATGCCCAAATCCTCGGCCGCCCAAAGGATGAACTCCCGCACGGAATATTGCCTGCCGGTGGCGATCACGAAATCTTCCGGGGCGGCCTGCTGCAGCATCATCCACTGCATCCGGACATAGTCCTTGGCGTGGCCCCAATCGCGCAGCGCGTCGATATTTCCCATGTAGACACAGTCATCCAACCCTTGCGAGATATTGGCCAGGCCACGTGTGATCTTGCGGGTGACGAAGGTCTCGCCCCGGCGCGGACTTTCGTGATTGAACAGGATGCCGTTGCAGGCATAAAGCCCGTACGCCTCGCGGTAATTGACCGTGATCCAATAGGAATAGAGCTTGGCCACCGCATAGGGGCTTCGTGGGTGGAAGGGCGTGGTCTCACGCTGTGGGGTCTCCTGGACCAGGCCATAGAGCTCTGATGTTGAGGCTTGATAGAATCGCGTCTTGGTTTCGAGCCCGAGAAACCTGATGGCCTCCAGCAGGCGCAATGTGCCCATCGCGTCGACATCGGCGGTATATTCGGGGCTTTCGAAGCTGACCGCCACATGGGATTGCGCGCCGAGATTATAGACCTCGTCCGGCTCCACCTCGCGCATGATCCGCGTCAGGTTCGACGTGTCGGACAGGTCGCCATAATGCAGGTGCAGGGCCGGGTTGGGATCATGCGGGTCCTGGTAGATATGGTCGATCCGCTGCGTGTTCAAGGACGAGGCCCGGCGCTTGATCCCATGGACCTCATAGCCTTTTTCCAACAGGAATTCTGCGAGATAGGACCCGTCCTGACCGGTGATGCCTGTGATCAAAGCGCGCTTTTTCATGATGCCGTTCCTCATCCTTGGGCTTATATGCAAATAAGCACAGATCAAATGCAACACGGAACCCGCCATCAGGGCTGGGATTTGGCCAATTATTCATTGAGAGCTCGGTCAAAGAAATGTACATTGAAGACATGTTCGCGGCTGTGAGGTGCAAGAATGGGTCCAGAGCCCTCAGAACAATGCCCGGTCTGGGTCATCAATCTTCGCAGTTCCGACGACAGGCGCAAGGCGATTTCGAACAGTCTTGACCGGCTGGGTGTCGCGTTCCGGATTTTTGATGCCATTGACGGGCGGTCGGGTCTTGGGCAGGAACATGATGCGCTGGTCGACCGGGTTGCGGCCCAGAAACGGCTCTATCGCGCGCTCAGCGATGCAGAGGCGGCGCTGCAATTGTCGCATGCGTTTATCTATCAGCAAATTGTGGCTGAAGGGCATTCCGAAGCGATCATCCTGGAAGATGACGCAATTCTGGGGGATGGTTTCGCGCAATTTGCAACAGATCCCGAGCGAAAGAAACACGACATGATCCTGTTGGGCCACGAAAAGGCGCGGGCCTACAATCGACCTGTGGGCCATCTGTCGTCGGGGGCGGATTTGTTTCGGCTGCGCGGACCCTGTCATCTGGCGGTTGGCTATTACCTTTCCCGGCGCGGCGCCCAGTTCCTTTTGGAGGCGGCACTGCCGGTGAGCTATGTCGCGGACTGGCCGGCGGATATTTCTGAGATTGGGGCGGTGGCCGTCTCACCCGCCTTGATCGGCCACCCGCTGCCGGCCAACGCGGCGACAACGCTTGGCGAGAACCGCCAACAGATCAAATCCGCATCCCGGCGCGGGAGACACGCCCGATTTCTGACGCGGGCCTATTGGAAAAAGAAGGCTGACGGGGCCTTTGGCAAGAGATTGGTGTCCTCCTCGCAAGTGGAACAATCCATCCGGCAAGAGATGCTTTGAAGATGTCGCCAGCATCCCGACCGTTGCAAGAGAGACTATTTTGAAAACACGTCTGATTACATTTGGCGACGGCAACCGGCATTTCCAGGCCGCGGTTCGGCGCGTCGTCTCACAAGCGGAAAGCTTTCAGGGTATTGACGGGGCGACAGGGTATTTTGCCGACAATCTGCCGCCGGACTATGCCAAGACATTCCGTGATTTCCCGGCGCGTTTTCCGAGGGGATATGGCTTGTGGTCGTGGAAACCCTTCCTTGTGCATCACGTTCTGGCCCAGCTTGATGCGGGGGACGTGCTGATATACCTTGATGCTGGAAGCGAGATAAACGCATTGGGTCAAGGGCGTTTCCAGGAATATTTGTCAAACGTGCAAGACCAGAAGGCGCTGTTTTTCCAAATGGAGAACGCTCACGGCGACTGGACCAAGGATGACCCGCTTCTGGTGTCGTCGGATGCGATTGCAAAACGCGGCCAGATTGCTGCAAATTGCTTCATGGTTTCGAAAACGCAAGAAAACCTGGAATTCATGCGAAGATGGTTGGAGTTGTGCGCCGCCAATGATGGTGACTTGCTGAAAGACCCGGACCCATCCTCCGAACAACGGCCGGAATTCAAAGCGCATCGGCATGATCAAAGCTGTCTCAGCCGGATGGTTTTTGATGCCGATTATTGCCTGTTGCCGGATGAGACCTGGTCCACAAATTTTCAAGAGTGCGCGGACAAGCCGTTCTTGTCCCTGCGCAACAAAACAGGGCGGTCAAAAATTCATAAAATTTTCCCAGTTTGGCAAAGACCTGCCATCTTCGCCCGGGAGTTGGCGCGTGGAAGGGGGATTTACAGGTGATGAGCAGTGCAGGAAACGACGTCGAAAAACCCGTTATCCGGGTCGCCTTTGTGGATTTTTGGCGCCGTTTTCAACCTGAAAACGACGTTCTTTATCACGCTTTGGCCGCGCGTTTCGAGGTCGTCATCGACACTGTGCGCCCGGACTATCTGTTTTTTTCCTGTTTCGGACGGGCTCATATACATCCACGATACGAAAAAACTGTAAAGATATTTTTCACCGGCGAGAACCTGGTGCCGGATTTTAACGACTGCGACTATGGCATTGGCTTCCAGGAGATCACTTTTGGCGAGCGGTATTTGCGGTTTTCACCCTTCGCGGCGAATGACACGGCGCTCGTCCTGGATGAGCCGGCCGTCGATCCAGACGCCCGGGCCAACCGCGAAAAATTTTGCAATTTTATTTTCTCGAACCGTGACGCAGATCCGATACGCGATCGGTTTTTTCAAACCCTTTCGGCCCGCAAGCCTGTTGATTCCCTCGGGCGGCACCTCAACAATTCGTCGGATTTGCAGGACTACCGCTCACCCGCGTCCCGGTCGCAACAGAAGATCGAAGTTCAAAGCCGCTATCGCTTTTCAATCGCTTTTGAAAACTCGACTGCGCCCGGATATACGACCGAGAAGATCGCCGATGCCCTGGCCGCAGGCACCGTGCCGATCTATTGGGGCAATCCGCTGATTGGCAAGGAATTCAATCCCGCCCGCATTATCAATGCACATGATTTTGCAGATCTCGACACGCTGTGTGATCACGTATTGGAGGTTGACGCGGATCGGGCGCGTTTGCGGGATATCGCGGCCGCACCGGTGTTTCTGCCAGAGCAAAAGACCATTCAAGACAACCGCGCCGATCTGGAACAATTTTTGGCCGATATCGTCGCGCAAGGCCCGGTCGATGCCCGCAGATTGCCGGATTACGGCCGGGGCGCAATCCTGCGACGCAAGAAACGCCGCCTGTTTCGGCGCCCGTGAGACGCCGGGACGAGAGAAGGTAGATACGCCCGCTTAGGACTCGTCACCCTCCAACCGCCCCTGCAATTCCGCCAAGACGAACAGCCGGATCGCGCCGGCCAATCCGGTCTCCAGACCGCGCATGGCGTCAATTTCAGCTGCGAGCGCGTTGATGGGTTGGCCCTTTTCGGCGGCAATATCGCGAAAGGCGCGCCAGAATTCATCCTCCAGGGAGACGCTGGTCCGGTGACCGTTCAATGTGAGCGAGCGCTTGAGAGGGCGCATATCAGACGTCGCCCCGTTTGTGATCGTCGAGATGACGTGAAGCACGGCTCGCATCCGCCTTTTCGCGGTGTTTCTGTGCCTTGGTCCGCCCGAATTTTACCGTGTTTTCATCGGCTTGTGCGCGGGCCTTCCGGCGTGTTTCCGCCTTGCGGGCCTTGTTCAGATTGACAACTTGCGCCATGTCCCCTCCGGCTTAACTGGCGACATCATCCAATATTTGCGGCAATTCGCCAAGATGCGCGATGTGGCGGAACCGGGGGGCCGAAACTGGCAGGTCTGCCTTTTCGATAACCCATTCCAGGTCATGCGGCACATGCACGCCCCAATGCCCGGCCTCGATCGGCGGGATGACGTCGGATTTCACCGAATTTCCGACCATCATCGCGCTGCCCGCTGCCTGTCCTGCAAAGATTCGTGCATAGGTCTCGGTTGTCTTGTCGCTGACAATTTCAACCGCGTCAAAAAAGTCGCCCAGGCCGGATTGCGCCAGTTTTCGTTCCTGATCAAACAGATCGCCTTTGGTGATCAGCATGATCCGATAGCGCCCGGCGACCTGAGCCAGCACCTCGCCCACATGGGGCAACAGGTCGATCGGGTGGGACAGCATCTCGCGCCCGACATGCAGGATCTGGTGCAGGATGGTGGCGGGCACCTTGCCCTCGGTCACCTCAATGGCGGTTTCGATCATGGACAGGGTGAAGCCTTTGATCCCGAAGCCGTAATGGCCGATATTCGTCCGCTCGGCTTCCAGCAATCGGGCACTCAGGTGATCGGGCTCGGCGAAATCCGCCAACAATTCGGTGAACTGCGCTTCGGTCAGGCGGTAAAAGACCTCGTTTTCCCAGAGCGTGTCATCCGCATCGAAAGCCAGTGTCGACAGGGTCATTTCGGACCGATCATATCCTCGGGACGCACCACGCGGTCGAAGGTTTCGGCATCGACAAAGCCGAGGGCGATGGCCTCTTCCCTCAGGGTGGTGCCGTTTTTATGGGCCGTCTTGGCCACTTTGGTCGCGTTGTCATAGCCTATGGTGGGGGCCAGCGCCGTCACCAGCATCAGGCTTTCTTTCATCAGTTTTTCAATGCGCTCTTCGTTGGCTTTGGTGCCGGACAGCATGCGTTCGGTGAAACTGTCTGCGGCATCGCCCAGCAATTGCATCGACTGCAACAGATTATAGGCCATCATCGGATTATAGACGTTCAGCTCGAAATGCCCCTGACTGCCGGCAAAGGCGATGGCAGCGTCATTGCCGAGGATATGAGCGCAGACCTGGGTCATGGCCTCGGCCTGGGTCGGGTTCACTTTGCCCGGCATGATCGACGAGCCGGGTTCGTTTTCCGGCAGGATCAATTCCCCCAGGCCGGAGCGCGGGCCGGAGCCCAAGAACCGCATGTCGTTGGCGATCTTGTAGGCGGCCATCGCCGCGGTCTTGATCGCACCGGACATGAACACCATCGCATCATGGGCGGCCAGGGCTTCGAACTTGTTGGGCGCGGTCACGAAGGGCAGGCTGGTGATCCGGGCCATATTGGCCGCCACGGTTTCCCCCCAGCCCGGCGAGGTGTTGAGACCGGTGCCAACAGCCGTGCCGCCCTGGGCCAGTTCATAAATCCCCGGCAGGGCCAGTTTGATCCGGGCGATTCCGTTGCGGATCTGGGCGGCATAGCCGGAAAACTCCTGACCCAGTGTTAGCGGCGTCGCGTCCTGGGTATGGGTGCGGCCGATCTTGATGATATCCTTGAATTCATTGGATTTCGCTTCCAGCCCGGCGGCGAATTTTTCCAGCCCCGGCAACAATACATCCCGTACGGTCATGGCCGCGGCGATATGCATCGCGGTCGGGAAAGTGTCGTTGGAGGACTGGCCCATATTGCAGTGATCGTTGGGATGAACCGGGTCTTTGGAACCGATGGTCCCGCCGAGGATTTCGATGGCGCGGTTGGAGATCACCTCATTGGCATTCATGTTTGACTGGGTGCCGGATCCAGTCTGCCAGACGACCAGAGGAAAATGATCATCGAGCTTGCCGGTCACGACATCGTCGGCGGCTTTGATGATGGCGTCGGCCAGTTTGCCGTCCAATTTGCCGCTGGCCTTGTTCGCCTCGGCGCAGGCTTGCTTGATCACGCCAAGGGCCCGAATGATGGCGACGGGCTGCTTTTCCCAGCCTATGGGGAAATTCATCAGGGACCGCTGTGTCTGGGCGCCCCAATATTTGTCCGCGGGGACCTCAAGCGGGCCAAAACTGTCGGATTCGGTGCGGGTTGCGGTCATGACGATTTCCTTCGGCATACAATCGCGTACGCTATAGGCGAGGTGGACCGGAAACTCAATATCGCGCCGGCGTTTCGCAACGAATTGACTGTGGCCGCCATCTGGCAATAAGACTGTTGGATACTGGGCCTAACATATGGTGAGATTTCGCGCCGGAAGTCCGGGCGTCAACCGGGTCGGACCAGACCGCAGAGGGTCTGATGACCGGTTGCCGACGCTGCAATTCCGATGCGAAAACACCCTGTGCGGCACCCAAATGGACGGAGTGATATTATGGAATCGGGCTATATTTCCAACGATATGGAGAAGGTTGTCGAGGCGGATCGCGCCCATATCTGGCATCACCTGACACCGCATAAGAAATTTGAAACCGTCGATCCCCTGATCATTGTTGAAGGCAAGGGGATGGAGGTTTGGGACGCCCGCGGCAAACGCTATCTCGATGCTGTGTCGGGCGGGGTCTGGACCGTCAATGTCGGCTATGGCCGCGAAAGGATCGCCGATGCGGTACGCGATCAACTGGTGAAACTGAATTATTTTGCCGGCTCTGCCGGGACTATTCCGGGGTCGTTGTTTGCCGAGAAACTGTTGCAGAAGATGCCGGGGATGAGCCGGGTTTATTTCAACAATTCCGGCACCGAGGCCAATGAGAAGGTCTATAAGATGGTGCGCCAGATCGCCCATAAGAAATCCGGCGGTAAGAAGCACAAGATCCTGTATCGCGACCGGGACTATCATGGCACCTCGATCACGGCCCTGTCGACGTCAGGTCAGCCGCAGCGGGCCGCGCAATATGGCCCGTTTACGCCGGGGTTTGTCGAGGTCCCGCATTGTTCGGAATATCGCAACCAGTACCCGGACGCGCCGAACTATGGGATCGCGGCCGCCGATGCCATTGAAGAGGTGATCCTGCGCGAGGGGCCTGACACGGTTGGCGCCATCGTTCTGGAGCCGGTGACGGCCGGTGGCGGCGTGATCGTCCCACCCGATGGGTATTGGCCGCGCGTGCAGGAAATTTGCCGCAAATATGACGTGTTGTTGCATATCGACGAGGTGGTCTGCGGTCTGGGGCGCACCGGCACCTGGTTCGGCTATCAGCAATTTGGGATCGAGCCGGACTTCGTGACCATGGCCAAGGGGGTTGCCTCGGGCTATGCGGCGATATCCTGTACCGTGACGACGGAACGGGTGTTTGACATGTTCAAGGCCGACCCTGACGATCCGTTGGACTATTTTCGCGACATCTCGACCTTTGGTGGCTGTACCGCCGGCCCGGCGGCGGCGCTGGAAAACATGCGGATCATCGAGGAAGAGGGGCTTTTGGACAATGTGAACGCGATGGGCGCCTATTTGATGGAGCGCCTTCACGACCTGAAAGCCCGCCACCAGGTGGTCGGGGATGTCCGTGGCATGGGTCTGTTTTGTGGTGCGGAACTTGTCGCGGACCGGGAAACGAAACAGCCCGTCTCCGAAGCCGAAGCGCAATCGGTCGTGGCCGAGGCGTTGGCGCAGGGGGTGATCATCGGGGTCACCAACCGGTCGCTTAACGGGTTGAACAACACGCTGTGCCTGTCGCCAGCCTATATCGCGACCAAACGGGACATTGATGAGATTGTCGATGCCATTGATGCCGGGCTGACCAAGGTTTTCGGCTGATCGGCGCGGCTTGGGGGCGATGGGCGCGGGAA
>Ga0070726_10001870_pt1 | contig 19953 bp, 18 predicted proteins | sample tdAd471_FD_67275 | JGI IMG/M metagenome (GOLD analysis project Ga0070726, IMG submission 67275) | Marine sediment microbial communities from the Atlantic coast under amendment with organic carbon and nitrate - tdAd47.1 | ecosystem: Environmental > Aquatic > Marine > Coastal > Sediment | place... | reverse complement strand
GACGCGACATCGGACCAGCCGTTCCGCCGAACCGTCGATCGTTGGATCATGCGCTGATCAGGTCGTCCAGATCGACCGGTTAGCCGCTTTACAGGCGACGTCCTGCTCGCTACTCTGTTCGGCCCTCCCGACGACATCGGGCGGACACCGCATCACCTTTCTGATTAGAGGGAATCGCCATGGCTCACAAGAAAGGCCAAGGTTCATCCAAGAACGGTCGTGACTCCAACCCGCAGTACCGCGGTGTGAAGCTCTACGGCGGCGAAACCGCGAAGGCCGGTTCGATCATCGCCCGCCAGTGCGGCACGCACTGGAACCCCGGCTATATGGTCGGTCGCGGCAACGACGACACCCTGTTCGCCAAGATCGCCGGAACGGTCGTTTGGAACGGACGCAAGGTGCACGTTTTCCCGTCTGACGAGTCCGTCCCGGTGCCCTTCTACGTGAAGTTGCCCGAGGGCAAGGCCGCGAGCGCCTGAACCCTGTCGCAGCGTTCGAAACATTTGACTGTACGATCAACCCGGCGCTCGTCGGGTTTTTTCATGGCTCGCGCCCACCGTGCAGAGGAGGAATCGTGATGAGTCGTCGAACGGGTCGGTGGTGGTGCTGGGCGCTCGCGTCTGTTCTGGTCGGACTGACTGTGCCGTCGGTGTGCGTAGGTATCAAAGCGACGGACCAAACCGGCCCGCCGGAGCCGGTGCTTTCCCCGGACACCGCGGCAGGCAAAACGCTCGGCTGGCTACTCGAGGCGCTCAGCGGACGGATCGGGGAGCCTGAGACCGAACGCTTTGCTCCCGAGTTTGTGAAGCAACTGCCGGGTTCGATGCCGGCCCCGAAGTCCACCGCCGCTCTTCGCTCCGGACACTCGGCGATCTTCGGTTCCGGCGAGGCGACGCTGGTTTCAATCGAGGAGGGGGCGTCGGAGCACGCCCTCCGTGCGATCCTCAAGGCGGAGGCGACCGGGAAGCTGTTTCTGCTTCAACTCTCGATCGATCCGGGAACCGGCCTCATCGACGGACTTCTGATCACGCCTGCGCCGAACAGCAGGGATATCCCGCAGTCGTGGGCGGAGGTCGACGCGGCGTTGAAGAAGTTGCCCGGCGACCTGTCGGTCCTCGTCGCCTCGGCGGATGGAGCCGCACCCGCGCCCGTCTACGCCATCAATCCCGACCACCGCCTCGGCATCGGCTCGGCATTCAAGCTCTGGGTCCTCGGTGCCCTCGCGGAACTCGTCCATGACGGTGGGGCCAGTTGGGAAGAGCCGCTCGCGTTGGACTTTGCCATCAAGACCATGCCGATCGGCGAACTCCGAATGCAGGCCAACAGGGAGGGCATGGGAGCGGATCCGGAGTTCCCGCTCAGCCGGTTCGCGGATGTGATGATTTCTGTCAGCGACAACCCGGCGACGGACCACCTGATCGAGCGGGTCGGGCGCGACCGGATCATCGAATTTATGTCGCGCGTTCACGATGAGCCCTCGCAGAACCAGCCTTTCCTCTCGACCGGCCAGTTCTTCAAGCTCAAGCGCGGCGCACCGGACGAAGTGCTCCGAGCGTACATCGCTGCCCAGACGCCGGAAGAGCGTCAGGCGGTCCTCGATTCCGACGCCTTCCAGAACGCCGTCATCAGCATCCCACTCGCGATGAGATGGCAACAGGACGGCCCGATCGCGATCGACGCCGTCGAATGGTTCGCCAGCGCTCGCGAACTCGGGCGGACCATGCTCGAGTTGCGCCGGCTGGAGCAGCGACCGGGCATGGAGCCGCTCTCGCACGCCTTGCGAATCAACGACGGTATCAATCTCGACGACAGGGTCTGGCCGAAAGTCGCCTTCAAGGGCGGTTCCGAGCCCGGTGTGTTGAACCTGACGTATCTCGCTGAAGATGACGCCGGCAACCAATGGGTGGTGTCGCTGGGTTGGAACAACTCCGATGCGATGGTCGATGATGACCGGATGATCCACATTGCGTTGGGCATCTTTGCGCTCTTGGCGGAAGGCGAACTCCCGACCGCGTCCGTTACGGACGAGGCGACAGCGAGCCCATAAGCGCCGCAGCGATGCCGTCGGCGAAGAGCCAGCCCCGCTCAGCGAGTTTCAGGCGCGCGTCCGCGGCGATTTCCAGATCGCCGCTCTGAACGAACCGGTCAATCTCACGGCGAAACGGATCGCCGGCGCCGAATGTGCCAGCCTGTTCCTGCAGCGCGTTCAGATCAAGCCCTTCGCGCAGTCGCAGCCCGGTCATGATGCGCTCCGCCAGCGCGCGCGGGGCGTTTGGCGTCTCCAGATCCACGACGCTCGACCAGCCGTCTGAGGTGCGGACGGATTCCATCCAATCCGTGAGTCGAGGGACATTCTTCCATCGAAAGCCTCTGGCGTGTCCCGATGCGGACGGCCCGGCGGCGAGCCACTGCTCCTGTCGCCAGTACGCGAGGTTGTGCAGGCATTCCGCGCCGGCGCGCGCGAAGTTGGACACCTCGTAGCGCCCGAAGCCGCGCTCCGCGAGCTTCGACCATGTCAACAGTTGCATCCCGACCTCGGTGTCTTCATCGATCGCGTCGAGGCGGCCGAGTTCGAGCTTCTTGGTCATTGCGGTGCCCTGCTCATAGGTCAGAGCGTACGCGGAAACGTGCTCGACACCTTCACCGTCGAGAAGCCCAAGCGCGGTGTCAAGATCGGCTTCCCACTCGGCGAGGGTCTGGCCGGGGATTCCGAAGATGAGGTCTACCGAGCGTCGCGCGATGCCGGCATCGCGCAGAAACTCGAGCGAGCGCTCGACGTTGGCCGGGTCGTGCCATCGCTCGAGCGTCTTCAGATGGCGGGCGTCGAAGCTCTGGGCCCCCACCGACGCTCGGGTAACACCTCCCTCGCGGAGCACCTCGGCGAGTTCGCGGGTGACGGTTTCCGGATTGCACTCGACCGTGAACTCCGCCAGTTGCGACAGATCGAACCGGTCGGCGAGGGTTTGGAGCAGCCGGCGCCAGAGTTCGGGGCGGAGCAGACTCGGCGTGCCGCCTCCGACAAAAATCGTCTGCAGTCGCCCGGCGGCCGGTGACATGGCTTTCAGTTCGACCTCCAGTGCCTGGACGAATTCGGCCTGTCGGTCACGAGTGTCCACGAAACTGTAGAAATCGCAGTAATGGCACTTGTGGAAGCAGAATGGGACATGAACGTAGAGCGAGCGGGCGTCGACGTCCGGGCTCGTCAGGGCGATCCTCGCGTCGGCTCGTTGCCCCCCTACCGTGATGCCAGTAGTCTGATTCACGAAAACGCAAGCACCTTTCCGAACCGTCCAGCCCGATCGTCCGAAGAGTGACCGTGGACAGCCTCGGCCAGCATTCTTTCGAAGGATACCCGCCCAGTGACCGTTAACCTCGTTGTGTTTACCGAAGATGGTTCACGTCGGGACGTGCCGCTCAAGCCCGGCACCCACGTCGTCGGTCGGACCTCCGACGCTGGCGTACGAATCCCGCTCCCGTCGGTGTCGCGTCGCCACTGCGAACTGATCGTAGAGAACTCGACGCTGCGGGTGCGCGATCTCGGTTCGTCGAACGGCACCTATCAGAATTATCAGCAGATCGAAGAAGCCACCCTCGCACCCGGCGATGTCCTCGGGATCGGCGGCTGCCTGCTCACGGTGCAGATCGACGGTGCTCCCAAGCAGGTCGAGAAGCCCGAGCCGCCGCTCGACGCAGCGGGCGGATCGACCATGTCGACCGGCATCAGGTCTCCGGGCGCCAGCGGCAGTTCGATGATGGAAGACTCCGGTCCGCCGGCGATGAAGGGCTCACTGCTCGACGACAACGACGGTTCGAGCCTCTTCGATCTCGATCTTTCGGATCTGGAAGACGACGACGAGCCCAAACTCTGAATCTGGTGGACCCGTCTCAGGCGTCCATCGGCGGGTCCGCCGCGGCGGGGTCCGGCTCGACGGCGGCCTTGATCTCCTGCTTCGCCGGCACCTTGATGCTGGTTCCGCAGGATCGGCAACGCACCATACGGCCCCGCGCTTCGGCGGGAACGGCGAGTACCGCTCGGCAGCGGAGGTTCGGGCACATGATTCGGATCGCGCTGACGGCCATGGGCTCTCCCGAGGGTGCTGATTTCCACTAGTCGAATCGGCCGGATTGGGGCTCGAATTCAGTTCCTCGGTCGATTCCCTGTTGATCGGGCGCGCCCACGATTCGGGTATGTATCTCGTGTTTTGACCGGATCGGCTACGATGCGGCTTTCGCCCTCCCCGGAAACGAATTTCATGTCCAGCCTGACTTCCCCGACGCCGCAGAACGCGCCCAGCCTCTCGGACCCGATAACGGGAAACACGACGGCGGTGGTCGGTCTGCAATGGGGCGACGAGGGCAAGGGCAAGGTCATCGATCTGCTGGCCGGATCGCACGATGCCGTCGTTCGGTACAACGGCGGCGCCAACGCGGGTCATTCGATCGTGATCGACGGCCAACGGTTTGCGCTGCACCTGATCCCGTCGGGCGTCTTCCGGCCGGACACGGTTTCGGTCATCGGCAACGGAGTGGTGCTCGACCCGTTCAAGCTTATTGAGGAGATCGAGGGGCTTCGCGAAAGAGGCGTCGAAGTGAAGAATCTCGCGATCTCCTCGCGTGCTCACCTCGTGCTGCCCTACCACAAACTGGAAGACGCGATGCTCGAGGATCGGCTTGCGGCCCGCGGGCTCTCGATTGGCACGACGAAGCGTGGCATCGGACCGGCCTACTCGGACAAGGCCAACCGCGCGACATCGCTCCGAGTCGGAGACCTGCTGGATACCGATTATCTGCGCGCAAAGGTCGCCAACCTCGCGGAGTACAAGACCGATGCCCTGCGCAGCATCGATCCGAGCGCCGAAGCGATCGAGCCAAAACGCCTGACCGACGCCCTGCTCGACGCGGCGGAAACTTTGACGCCGTTCATCGAGGACACGGCGTATCTGCTCCACGGCATGCTGCGCAAGGGCAAGTCGCTGCTGTTCGAGGGCGCGAACGCAACCCTTCTCGATGTGGACCACGGGACCTACCCGTTCGTCACGTCGTCGAACTGCTCGGTGCTCGGGATCCCCGCGGGAACCGGTGTACCCGGCGCGGAGGTCAAGCAGGTTGTCGGCGTGCTGAAGGCCTACTCGACGCGTGTCGGCGGCGGGCCGTTCCCTACCGAGCAGGACAACGAGGTCGGCGATCAGATTCGCCGGCAGGGCAATGAGTACGGCACCACCACGGGCCGGCCCCGCCGCTGCGGCTGGCTCGATCTCGTCGCGGTGCGCTACGCCGCGATGGTGAACGGCTGTACTTCGCTCTCGCTGATGCTCCTCGACGTCCTGTCCGGGATCGAAGAACTCCAGGTCTGCACCCGCTACCAGATCGGTGATGACCCCGAGGCGATCACCGGGCGTTTCTTCCCGGACGCGAACCGACTCGCCGGGATTACCCCGTTGTATGAGTCGCTTCCCGGCTTCCACGGCGATGTGACCAAGGCGCGGAGTTTCGACGAACTGCCGGCGCCGGCACGACAGTACATCGAGTTCATCGAAGACTTCGTCGGCCTCCCGATCTCGATCATCAGTGTGGGGCCGGATCGGTCGCAGACCATTCGTCGCGGTTGAACGATACTCTGGCGCTCAGTCGTCGGCGAGTTTCAGATTGCCGCCGCGACCGTTCATCATGCTGCTCGCGGCTTCGAGACGGGCTCGCACATGGGCGTGCTGGCTCGGGAACCGGTTCTCGTCGAACACCTTGAGCGCGTGCTCAAAGCACTCCACCGCACGGCACAACTGCTGCGAGATGTTTTCACTGGCCTTGAGTTCTGCGATGCCGGTGAACGCCTGGCCGAGGTTCGCCTGCGTTTTGGCCCACTCGACGGGCTGCCGGTCGCGGGTTCGAACCTTGAGCGCATCGAGGAAACAAGACGCGGCGTGGCGGGCTGCTTCGGCATCCCCGGACGCCGCGAGTTGCAGGTACACCGATCCCATGTTGCAGCGGGTCGCCGCCCAATCGTTCGGAGCCCGCTGGGGCGTCCGCACCTCCAACGCCCGTTCGAACGCTTCGATGGCGCGTCGCAGGTTGGCGGTGCGCTCTTCGGGGTCGTCGGTCGGGAGCATGGCCCACGCGCTGCCAAGGTGGCTCTGCGCAGTCGCCCATTCGCTCCTTCGGGACTCGCGGGACCAGATCTCCAGTGCCGCGGCGTAGCAGGCGATGGCCCGGTCCGCGTTCTGACGAGGTTCTCCGCTGGGGAACTGGAGCCAGACGTGGCCGAGATGCATCTGCAGGCGTGCCCAGCCGATCGGATGGGTCTCGCGTCGCCGCACGATCAGCGCGGACGAGTAGCAACTGACGGCGTGCTCGAGATTCTCGGTCCGATCCCCGGCGGCGCGCCGCTCATAGGCGAGACCGAGGCTCGACTGCGCCGCGGCCCAGTGGCCCGGAGAAGAACCACGCGTCCAGACACTCAGCGCGTCGGTCAGGCACTCGATCGCCTTCTCGAAATTATCTTCGCGCGCATCGCGGCTGGATGCCGGAAGTTCGAGCAGCGCGGACGCCAGGAACTGTTTCAGTTCGGCCCACCAGCCGGGGTACTTCTCCTTCGTGAGCACTCGCAGCGCGCCTTCGAGCAGTTCCACGGCTTCCGTGAGATTGTCGAGGCGGTCGCCGATGGGAGCGTGCAGGAGCGCGTAGCCGAGAAGGCCGGCGGTCCGCGCCGCTTCGACGTGCGTCTTCGGGATTTTGGTCAGCATCTGGCGCAGCAGGCGTGTGGAGTCGCCGAAGCGGGCCTTCGCCGATCCTCGCTTGGACTTGAGCATCGCCATCGCCAGCGCGCGCTGGCCGGCCGGGTCGTCGTCCGAGGGCGATGCGGCGCGGTACTGTTCGAGCGCCTCGTCGTAGCGTCCTTCGAGTTCGTAGCGGTGGCCGCGGAGCATCGCGAGCAGCGAGTCGTCGATGTTTCCCTCGAGGTGCGGGAGGAAACTGTCGGCGAGACCGAAGTCGCGTGTGGCGATTGCCGCCACGACCCTCGCGTACGGATCGCTGTCCTGACGCAGGCGCGAGATCGCCTCGTCCTGCTCGCCGGTGAACTCTCTGTCGCTGGGGAACTCTGCGGGCCGCTTGTCCTCGAATACGGTGTGCCAGATGAGCGCAAGGTCGGCTGACGAGTGCTCGCGTCCGCCGGCGTACTCGGTATCCAATTCCTCGGGATCCGGTGCCGCCGGCGCAGGCGACTGCTCGCGGCCGGGGGCAAGGCCCTGGTCGGCGAAATCCGTGAGCGGGCCGTCGAGCCAGTCGTCGTAGGCGTCGAGTTCGTCGGCGATGCCGGGGCCGGCATCGTGCATCCACTTGGTCACGCTGACCAGCAGGGAGGCGTGGCGCCGGAGTGTTGGTTCGATCGCGCTGGAAGTGACGGTCATGGCCTGGTGCCACGAATTTGCCTTCTCCGACGAGATCAGTTCGTGGCGGCGGCGTCCTCTGGCCAGAGCATCGAGGGCGCGCCGGAGTGTGCCGTACCGACGGACCAAGCGGGAGAGATACGCGGCGGCGCGCTCGCGGTCACCATCGGAAACCCCCGAGTGAACGACGATCGTGTCAGCGACGAGATGAATCAGTTTCGGGACGATCCCCAAGCCGACGGTCGTCGACTTTGTCTTGCCTTCGAGCGTGGTCACTGCTCCGGCGCTAACAGATCCGGCAGTGGCCACGAGCTTTGCGAGCATTCGTGCACTGGCCATGCTTCCAAAGTACGCCGTAGCAACACTTTGGCGAAACAAAATCCGGACGAATTCCACAAATTCCCGGTTGCCGTCTGGGAGTCGGCTTCAAAACCCGGCTTCGCGGAGCCACTCGCTCGGGACCGCGTCGAGAGCGTTCGCGACGCTCAGCAGACTCTCCAGACTTGGCAGGTGCGCACCGCGCTCGATGCTGGAAAGCTGCGACACACTGACACCTGACGCCTCGGACATTTCCTTGAGGGTCCAGCTTCGCTCGGTGCGGGCAAGCCGGATCTGGCGCCCGAGCGCCTGCCGCAGCCGGTCCTGGGGCAGTCCGCCCAAGCCGAACTCGCTGGCCGCGTTGGCCAGCACCGTTCGCAGGTCGTCGATGCCGAAGGGCTTGGCGAGGTAATCGAACACATCACGCTTGAATGTCGTGCGCATGCTCTCGAGCGATGGGAAACCGGTGATCACGATGACACAGAGTTTCTGCCACCGACGCCGGATCTCCTCGAGAACCTCCTGACCGGATGCCTTTCCCATGTTCATGTCGAGCAGCACGGCATCCGGAAGATCGTCTTCGCACGCGTCGAAGAACGCCTTGGGAGTTCCGACCGCTCGGACAGAGTGCCCGTCGGTAGCCAGCAGGTCGGTGATGTACTCCCGGAAGTCAGCGTCGTCGTCGAGCGCGACGATCGAGAGCGGGTGGACCGATTCTGGGGTCTCGCTGCTTTGGAGCGCTTCGTTCATCCAGGTCTCCGTACGGGCGTGAGCGCCGGTCCACGCAGCATACCACGGCTTCTACCGTATTCAGGGGCTCGGACACGATTCCGACGGTTCAAACAGCGGACAGTCCTTCACCGGGAGCACGACCTCGAAGATCGCCCCGGTATCCGGTCCCGGCCGATTGCCGGCGATGAGCACGCCGCCGTGCTCCTTGATGATGCCCTCGGCAACGGCGAGGCCGAGGCCGGTGCCGTGGCTGTCGAGGCGGGTCGATGCGAAGGGTTCGAACAGACGCGGGAGCACCGCCGGATCGATGCCCGGTCCGTCATCGGTGATGCGAACGCTGATCCAGCGTGCCCCTTCCCGCTCGATGATCTCGTGAGACACCCGGATGCTGCCGCGAGGGCCTGTACCCGTGTCGAGCGCGTCGACCGCGTTGCGAAGCAGATTCACGAAGACCTGAGTCAGCCGATCCGGGTCTCCGAGGACCTGCTCCTCCGTCGCATCGTTCAGCGAGTTGGTGAACCCGATGGCCCTGGCATCGCGGTCGAGCGAGACAAGCGTCCACGACTCCTCGACGATTTCTCGGAGGTGAAGCGGCGTACGAGAAGGCTCCCGTGCCCGCGCGAAATCGAGCAGCGATTCACCGAGTCGTTCCAGGCGGCCGACCACGCGCTTGATGAGTTCGAGACGCGGTCGCTGGGACTCGGGAACACCGTGCTCGTCGAACTGCTGCACGCTCCCCTTCAGCACCGCGAGGGGTGTGTTCAGCTCGTGGGCGATGCCCGCGCTCATCATGCCGAGGCTCGCGAGGCGGTCCTGGTCGGCGAGGTTGCGCCGCGCGGTTTCGAGCATGTGGTTCTTGCGCTTCAGCTCCGTCGCGACCGATTCGAGCTCTTCCAGCGCGTCGTTGAGGTCGCGTTCCTGACTGCGGAGTTTGAGGATGGACCGGTTGCGGCTGCGCATGATCTCGCCCAGTTCGTCGTTCGGAATCTCGCTCTCCGGGATCAGTTCGGATTCCTGTCGCCCCTCCTGCACCGCGAGGTCGGCGCGCCGGAGACGCTCGATCGGCAGGTACACCTGCGATGGGAGTACGAACACTTCGAGCGTCAGCGCGATCACGCCGTATACGCCGAGTAGAGCGGCACCGAGCAGGATGTACATGCGAGTGATGGCTTCCTGACCCGCGCTCTCACGCAGGGTGGCGACGACCAGTTGGTTGTCGGATGGGCGCTGCACCGCGGCGATCGGGCGTCCTCGGGCGTCGCGTCCATCGATAATCTCGCCCGCCTCGCGCTGGACCTGTTCGAGCAGATCCAGGGGGATGATCGAAGGCGAGGACGAGTAGACCGCGAAGTCGATTCCACCCGCCTGCTCTCGCGCGCGATCCGCATCGGCGAGCAGCAGACCGAGCGCGAGTCGGCACTCCTGCTGCTCCGAGCGCGTGACAAGCTCGAGCATCGACACGCGCACGGACAGAATGATGATCACCGTGAGCGCGAGCGAGAACACCGTGTGGAGCACGATCAGCTTGCGCCGGATCCTCGCGGTCGCCTGGGTCGGACGCGAACGCTTCACGGCAACGGGTCCGCGGTTGCCGGCGGATTGTCCCCGCTCGGAAGGGTCTGGCTGGCATCCTGCCAGCTGAGGAGGTCGAACAGGACAACCGTCATCAGCACGACGAACACCGCCAGCGCGCCTGCGAGCAGCATGCCGCTTCGCTTCTCTCTGCGCCGTGCCGCGTCGCGGGCGGTGTGAAGCCGATCCAAAAGTTCGGCGCGATCGAGCGCATCAAAACGGACTCGGAGATCATCAGCGATCGCTCGCGACTCACCACCGAGGCGGGACCGCCCCTCATCGAGCGTCCTTCGGACCGCGGCCGCATCGCGTTCACAGATCCACCCGATCTCGGCGACGCTCAGGCCGGCACCGCCTTCGAGCCACAGGCACGCACGCTGGATCAGGCCGAGCGGCTCGAGTGTCGGGCACACCGGCGCCTCCGCGCCGGACTCCGGCCGGACACCCCAGAGTTTCGCTCGGACCAGCGCTTCCCTTCGCAGTCGAGCCTCGGAAACGCGGCCAAGATCGGGGTGATCGCGCGCAATGGAGGCGACCACGCGCGCCGCCCCGGAAGCGCGATTCGTGCAGGCGAGCGCGAGCTTCCAGAGGTCTTCTTCGATGGGCGCGAGTTGCTCCGCCATGCCCGCATTCTACGCCGCGCCGTCATCGACGGCGTGGTACATTCACCCGCCCAAGAACGCTCCACGCACCGATCACGGAGAGACCGAACAGATGACCGGCGAGACCACTACACGGATCGAGAAAGACACCATGGGCGAGATGACCGTCCCCGCCAACGCTCTGTACGGAGCGTCGACGCAGCGGGCGGTCGAAAACTTCCCGATCTCCGGACGGACGGTGCCGAATGCGATTTTCTACGCGTTCGGCCACCTCAAGGCCTGCTGCGCCGCGGTCAACCGCGATCTGGGACGCCTGAACGATGCGCGAGCGGACGCAATCGTTCAGGCCGCCGGGGAGATTGGCCAGGGCAAGCATCATGAGCACTTCCCCGTCGATATCTTCCAGACCGGCTCCGGCACCTCGACGAACATGAACGCGAACGAGGTCATCGCCAACCTCATCTGCGTGGCCAACGGCGCGCCGATCGGCTCGTCGAAGAACGCGGACTACATCGGTGACGCCGAAACCGGACGAGGCGTACACCCGAACGATCACGTCAACATGGGGCAGTCCTCGAACGACACGTTCCCGACCGCGATCCATATCGCGGCGGCGTACGACATCAAGAACCACCTTGAGCCGGCGCTCGAGAAACTCGCTCAGGCGCTCGAGACGAAAGCGAAGGCCTGGGACGGGATCGTCAAGATCGGTCGCACCCACCTGCAGGACGCGACACCGATCCGGCTGGGGCAGGAGTTCAGCGGCTACGCACAGCAGATGCGACACGCCGAGCGCCGGGCGCACCAGGCGCTCGAAGCGCTGTGCGAACTGCCCATCGGCGGCACAGCGGTCGGCACCGGTATCAACACGCACCCGGAGTTCGGCCGCCGAGTCGCGGACGCGCTCGCCGAACGACTGGATATCCCGTTCGAAGAGGCCCACAACCACTTCGAGGCTCAGCACGCCAAGGACGCCGTGGTCGAGGCCTCCGGGCATCTCAAGACCATCGCCATCTCACTCAGCAAGATCGCCAACGACGTCCGTTGGCTCGGTTCCGGCCCACGCTGCGGCATCGGCGAACTGAAGCTTCAGGCGACCCAGCCCGGCTCATCGATCATGCCCGGCAAAGTCAACCCGGTCATGTGCGAGATGGCGGTGCAGGTCGCCTGTCAGGTCATGGGCAACGACGCGGCGATCAACTTCGGTGCGTTCGGGGGTGTTGGCTCGATCCTCGACTTGAACGTCGCCATGCCGATGATGGCGGACAACCTGATCGAATCGATCCACCTGCTCGCGCGGGCCTGCGATGTGTTCACGGACAAGTGCATTGAGGGTCTCGAGCCCGACGCGAAGCGCTGCGAGGAGCTCATCGAGGGCTCGCTGGCGATGTGCACCTCGCTCGTGCCGGTCATCGGCTACGACAAGTCCGCGGCGATCGCCAAGAAGGCGTACGCCGAGGGCAAGACGGTTCGTCAGGTGGCGATCGAGGACGGCGTACTGAGCGCGGAGCAACTCAGCGAACTGCTGGATCCTGAGAGCATGACGCGGGCCCACTGATCTTGTTGCCGGCAAGACACCAACGAAAGACGCCTCCGAATTCGGAGGCGTTTTTCATGGCCCTTTCGGACTCGATCAGCGCATGTCCCGGCGCACATCGACCCGATCGCGAATCTCGTCCCTGAGTTCGGACACGAACGTGTCCAACGCCAAGACGGGCTGATCCTCGATGCCGTAGCGGCGCATGGTCACGGTGTTCTGCTCGGCTTCCTGCTCGCCCACGATCAGGTTGATCGGGATCTTGCGGGTCGTGCCGGAGCGGATCTTCTTGCCCATGGTCGCGTTTGAGTCGTCGAGCTCGGTGCGCACAAGGTCCTTGCGCAACATCGCCTCGAGCTTCTTGGCGTAGTCGATGACCTTTTCGCTCACCGGGATAATGTTCACCTGCACCGGTGCGAGCCAGGTGGGAAACGCTCCGGCGTAGTGCTCGATCAGGATCGCGATGAACCGCTCGTGCGTGCCCAGCGGGGCGCGGTGGATGCAGTACGGCGTTTTCTCCTCGCCGTCGCTGTCGGTGTACACGAGGCCGAACCGCTTTGGCACCGCGAAGTCGAGCTGGTTGGTCGTCGCGGTGAATTCGCGCCCGGTAACCGTGCGGAACTCGTAGTCCACCTTCGGCCCGTAGAAGGCCGCCTCGCCACGCTCCATGGTGTATGAGAGACCGAGTTCCTCGAGCGCCTCCTGAACCACTTTCTCGGTGAACGCCCAGCCCTCCGGGTCGTCCACGTACTTGTCGCCCTTCTTCGGGTCGTCGGGGTCCCACTGGCTCAGACGCAGGTAGTAGTCCTCGAAGCCGAAGAGGTCGTAGTAGGTCTTGTGCAGGTCCATGACCGCCTTGAACTCGTCCTTGAGTTGCTCGGGCGTCACGTAGATGTGCGCATCGTTCATGCACATGCCGCGCACGCGGGTCAGGCCCTGCAGCGCACCCGCCCGCTCGAAGCGGTAGCACCGCCCGTACTCACTGATGCGCAGCGGCAGGTCGCGGTACGAGTGCTTCTGCGCCTTGAAGATCATGTGGTGGTGCGGGCAGTTCATCGGCTTCAGGTAGTACCGCTCGGTGGGGTTCTCATCGCCGTCGCCACCGCCGTCCGGCCCCTCCTCGTACAGCTCCATCGGCGGGAACATCGAGTGCTTGTACAGCGGCAGGTGCCCGGAGGTGTAGTACAGCCCCTCGCGTGTAATCTCCGGCGTGGACACCTTGTGGTACCCCGCCGCGAACTCCATTTCGTACGCCAGCTTCTCAAGCTCGTGCCGGATCGCCGCGCCGTTGGGCAGCCACAGCGGCAGCCCCTTGCCGACCTCATCGGCGATCGAGTAGATGCCGAGTTTCTGTCCGAGGATGCGGTGATCGTTCTTCTTTGCTTCCTCGACCGCCTGCGCGTGGGCTTTCAACTCGTCCTTCGACTCAAAGGCGTAAGCGTAGATACGAGTCATCTGCACGTTCTTTTCGTCGCCACGCCAGTATGCGCCGGCGAGCGAGTGCAGCTTGAAACAGTCCGGACGCAGGTTCTTGGTGTTCTCCACGTGCGGCCCTTCGCACATGTCCACGAACGGGCCGTTCGTGTAGAACCCGATCGTGTCGAATCCCTTTTTGTCGTGCAGTTCCTTGCAGTACTCGACCTTGTGGGGCTCGCCCATCTCGGTCAGGCGTGCGATCGCCTGCTCAAACGGCAGATCCTCTTGCACGAACGGCTGGTCTTCGCGGCAGATCTTCTGCATCCGCTTCTGGATACCCTTGAGATCCTCGTCGGTCAGAACGACGCCCTCGGGGAACAGAAAATCGTAGTAGAACCCGTCGTCGATCGGCGGGCCGAAGCCCAGCTTCACGCCGGGGTACAGCTCCTGTACCGCCTGCGCCAGGACATGCGCCAGGGAGTGACGGAGCTTGTAGAGGTCCGAGTTCTTGTCGACGGTGCGCTCGATGACCGGCATCGCGGTTCCTTTCCTCACCGGCTCACGTGACGCTGCCGGCGACGGACGGCGACCGCGTTTTCGCCCGCGGCCGCGATTGGTTGGAAGGCGGGTGCAGCGACACACCCGCAGGGCGGGATCCTACCCGGTGTCCCTGATTGATGCCCACTGGAGGCGACCGCTGCTCCGCCGCGGCTACACTTGCCCGTGCGCGTCAGTTACCACGAAGACTATGTGATCCCACTGCCCCCCCGGCACTCGTTCCCGATGCCGAAGTTTTCGGCGCTGCGGGACCTGCTCGTGGAGGAAGCGATCGTCAGCCCCGACAACATCGTCGCGCCAGAGGAGGCCGACTGGGACCTGCTCGGGCTCGTTCACACCCGGAGCTATCTGGAGTCGCTCCGCTGCGGCTCGATGGCCATGTCCGCCATCCGCCGGATGGGCTTTCCCTGGACCCAGGCATTGGTCCGACGCTCCCGGCTCGCGGTTCAGGGCACGGTCAACGCGGCGCGGATGGCCCTCGAAGACGGCATGTCCGGAAACCTCGCCGGCGGCACGCACCACGCCATGCCCGACCACGCCCAGGGCTTCTGCGTGCTCAACGACACCGCAATCGCGATCCGGTGCCTGCAGGAGGCCGGCCTGATTCAGCGGGCACTCGTGATCGACCTGGATGTCCACCAGGGCAACGGCACCGCGAAGATCTTCGAGCACGACCAGAGCGTCTACACCTTCTCCGTTCACGGTGAGAAGAACTTCCCTCTCCGCAAGGAGCGCTCGACCCGCGATGTCCCGCTCCCCGACCACATGGAAGATGCGGACTATCTCAGGGCTATCGACACGCACTTACCGTCGGCCCTGAACGAATCCGAGCCGGACATCGTGTTCTATGTGCAAGGCGTGGACATCGTGAAAGGCGACAAGTTCGGTCGCCTGAACGTGAGCCGCGGGTGCCTGCGGGCACGAGACGAGCGGGTGATCCGGTCCGTGGCCGAACGCGGCATTCCGCTTGTGTTGTTGCTCGGGGGCGGGTACGCCGCCACGCCCGAGCTGACCGCTGACCTGCACGCGGAAATGCACCGGGCTGCCGCCTCGCTCGGACTGATCTCGTCCCCACAGCCCGCGTCCTGAGCCGCCCGATCGGGTAGAACACCCGCGTGGCCCTCGACGGGAGCGCGTGTGCAACTGACCGACCTGACAGACCAGCAGCTCGTCGACCGGGCCAACGCCGGCGAAGCCGCGGCGTTCGACACCCTCTACCAACGCTACAAGGACTGGGCCTTCCGGCTCGCCCTGCGTGAGACCGGTCGCGACGAGGGCCTCGCGGCCGACGCCGTGCAGGACTCGTTTCTTTACCTGCTCAAAAAGTTCCCCGGCTTCGAACTGCAGGCCAAACTGACGACCTTCCTCTACCCCGTCGTCAAGCACAACGCCCAAAGCGCCGACCGCAAACGCCGACGCAAGACGCCGAGCGGTCCGCAGACCGATTCCGCGGATGATACCGACTCAGAGCCGGAACCCGACAGGCTCGACGGCCTCCGATCGATTCTTGACACCTTGCCGGAGCACCAGCGAGAGGTCGTCTTTATGCGATTTCTCGATGACATGTCGCTCAACGAGATCGCTCTGGCTCTGGGCATCCCGCTCGGGACGGTCAAGTCCCGGCTGCACCACGCGATCGGGGCACTCCGGGAGGAGCCGGCCTGTCGCGCGTACTTCGATATTGACCCATAAGCCCTGATTTCAGACCAATAGGTCGCGATTCAAAGATTTTCTTGACGGGCGCGAACTTCCCGCTGCCCGAGATGCCTTCACGAAAGAGCAGACAATGACCCCCCCTCCCGAACAACCCGATCCGAAACGACCTGCCAACTCCGAGGAGAGCCTCCCCGGCCCGCTTGAGGCGGATCTGCGTCAGGCCCTGCGTCCGGATGAGGTCGATCTGCCCAGCCGCGTCGATGAACGGGTGCTCAGTGCCTCGGCGGAACACTTTGCCTCGTTCGGTGCGAAGGACCAATCAGATCAGCCAGACCGGGAACTCAAGCCCGGTGTGCTCGCGTGGATCACCGGTCGCCCGCTGACCAGCGCCGGCATCGGCGCCGCTCTGCTCGCCGCGTCACTCGCGATCGCCTTGATCGTCGGTGTCCCGAATTCAACCGGTCCTTCCGCCGGCCGATCGGTCGCGATGGATCAAGCACTGCCGAGCGAAGACGCTGCGGCGCCGTCCGCTGCGTCGCTTGGCGCTGACCTCGCGTCGGAAACCGCCGGTTCGATGGAAGCTCCGGCGATGCCCGAGCGGTCTGCCCTCGCAAGGCGCTCCGGAGCCAGAAACGATCTGGCCGAGGTCGAGTCCGCCGACTCCATCCTGATGGACGCGCCCCCCCTGCAGCTCAAAGTCGCTGAACTCCCCGGCGACCTCGACGGAGACGGCAGGATCACCATCGCTGATGCTCTGCTGCTCGCCCGAGCGGTCGAGCGCAACGAGGTGCCATCCATCACCGGCCTCGACCTGGTCGCCGACGGACGCCTCGACCGCGCCGATGCCGACGCGATCGCCCGACTGGCGGTGCGTCTCACGCCACCGACCACCGACAAACCCAATACGGAAGGAGCATCCTGAAATGCTTCGTCACAGCCTCATCGCAATAGCACTCATCGCGCTCTCGTGCGGCGCGTTCGGCTTCCGAGCGCACGCCGTCGCGACACAGGACGCCGAGAAGATCCGCTTCGGCGTGCTCGATATCGCCGTGCAGATTCCGGACGGCGCCGAACTCGGCGCGTACCAGATCGACCTCACCCCCCTGCCCGACCTGCCCACACGCGTCCGCGTCGTCGGCATCGAGGGCGGCGAGCACGAAGCGTTCAAGACGCCCCCGTTCTACGACCCGCAGGCAATCGGCAACGAACGCGTCATCCTCGCGGCGTACTCGACCGCGCCGGAACTGCCGACCGGTCGCTCGCGTATCGCCAGAGTCCACTACGAGATCACCGGCGAGGGTGACCTGCCCGCGCCGGTCCAACTGATCATCGTCCGCGAAGCGCTCGCGACTGACCGCGACGGCAACGCGTTCGGTGTCCCCTTCCTCCTCTCCTCCAGCCCGGGAGTCCAGCCATGACTCGCACCCGTCCCCTTGTTCTGATCGCCACGCTCTCTATCGCCTGCACACTTGTCGCGTGCGATGCCGAGCCCAAGCAGGTCGAAGCCGCGTCCGCCCGGACTGTGACGGTGGAGACCCCCGAAGGCCCCAAAGACTTTCAGACCCCCTTCGGCACCGAAGGCCCGAAGCACAAGTAATCGCCGCGCACGCTGCACCCCAGTTCTCCCGAGCAAAGGAGCCCGACCATGACCACGCCACCCGACAAACCGACCCCGCCCACCGCGCCGAGCCGCCGACGCAGGATCATCATCACCTCGGTGCTGCTCTCCGCCGTAGCCATCGGCGGCGTGATCGCCGCGTGCAGTTCGCAGGTCGGGACGGTCCGCAAGCACTCGGTTGCTTCTGGAACCGATGGTGAGCTGGCGGACGCCGCCCCCGAGGAAGGCCAATACCTTTACGAACTTGCACCGCGGCCCGAGCACCTCCGGCGCGAACGAGACAGTTTCGGCAGTGTCCTTAGCCTGTCACCGGGGACCCCACCCCCGCCGCCGCCTGCAGTCGACGCCCGAGCCTCGCTCCGCGCGTCTGAGCGCTCCGTGGGCGCTGGTCTGAACCAAGCCGGGCAAGGCGGCGGCAGATCTCATCCCAACGGCCAATCTGCTTCGCCCTCGTTCGTCAACGCTCCCGGCGAAGAACTCTGGATCATCTCGCGCACGCCCGAGACCGGCCAGGCCCGCCCGCGCACGCTCTCGCCAGACAACCCCGGCTCCGGCTGCCTCGTCGGCATCGTCCCCGGCCAGACCGAGCAGGTCCCGATCCCGCTCGAACACACCGAGGTCGGCGCGGACATCCGCGGCTACATCAGCGCGGTCGGTGTGCAGCAACGCTTCCACAACCCCTTCGACACGAAGATCGAAGCGGTCTACGTCTTCCCGCTCCCCCAGAACAGCGCGATCAACGAGTTCCTCATGACCGTCGGCGACCGCACCATCCGCGGCATCATCCGCGAACGCGAGGAAGCCGAGGAGATCTACGCGAACGCCCGCGCCCGTGGTCACGTCGCCTCGCTCATGACCCAGGAGCGTCCGAACATCTTCACGCAGAAGGTCGCCAACATCGAGCCCGGCAAGACCATCGACATCGACATCACCTACTTCCAGACGCTCCGCTACGACAACGACGCGTGGGAGTTCGTGTTCCCGATGGTCGTCGGCCCCCGCTTCAACCCTCCCGGATCGACCGACGGCATCGGAGCCGCGCCGCGCGGCAGCAACCCGGGCGCGACCGGCCAGACCACGCAGATCAGCTATCTCGCGCCCGAGGAGCGCAGCGGCCACGACATCGGCCTGACCGTCGAGATCGACGCGGGAATGCCGATCGGACGCATCTCGTCCCGCTCGCACGTGATCGAGGTGGATCGCGCGGACTCCACCCGCGCGACCGTCCGCCTCGCGTCCACCGACACGATTCCCAACAAGGACTTCGTGCTCCGCTACGAGGTCGCCTCCAGCGATATCCGAAGCGGCGTCATCACGCACGACAACGGCGACGGCACCGGCATCTTCAGCCTGATGCTCGTCCCGCCCGCCGAAGCCAGCTACCTCGAGCGCCAGCCCGTCGAACTCGTCTTCGTCCTCGACTGCTCGGGCTCGATGAGCGGCAAGCCGATGGAGCAGTCCAAGAACGCCATGCGCCGCGCCCTCCGCTCCATGCAACCAGGCGACACCTTCCAGATCATCCGTTTCAGCTCCAACGCCTCGCAGCTGGGCAGCGAACCCGTCGAAGCGACACAGAAGAACATCGAGCGCGGCCTCGACTACATCGAGAGCTTGAGAGGCGGCGGCGGCACGATGATGATCGAGGGCATCAAGGCCGCGCTCGACTTCCCGCACGACCCCAAGCGACTCCGCTATGTCGTCTTCCTCACCGACGGGTACATCGGCAACGAGTCCGAGATCCTCGGCGCGGTGCACGACAAACTCGGCCCAGCCCGCATCTTTTCATTCGGCGTTGGCAGCTCCACCAACCGCTTCCTGATGGAGCGCATGGCCAAGATCGGCAACGGCTGCGCCGCCTTCCTCGGTCTCAACGATCCTGCGGTGGATGTCATGGACGATTTCTTCGAGCGGATCAGCCACCCGGCCATGACCGATCTCGCGCTGGACTTCGCGGGCGCCGAGGTGGACGGTGTCTACCCGCGCCGTCCGGCCGACCTTTACGCCGGTCGCCCGGTCATCATCACCGGCCGATACCAGGGCTCGCTCCCCCGCGAGATCGCCGTGCACGGTCGCCTCGGCGGCGAAGAGCGCAGCCTGCTGATCCCGGTGCGGAACGCAGCGGACGAGGGTGAACGCTTCGACGCCCTCGCCGCGCTCTGGGCGCGAACGAAGATCGCCGACCTGTCCGAACAGATGACCTGGACGCGCGATCAAGACACGCAGCTCGGTCTCGCCGGCGAGATCGAGCGTGTCGCCCTTGCGCACAACCTCATGAGCGCGTACACGGCGTTCGTCGCGGTTGACTCACTGACCGTCACCGAGGGCAACCACGGCGTCACCGTGCCCGTTCCGGTTCCGGTGCCCGACGGTGTCCGCTACGACACGACCGTGCCGAGCGGATCGATCACCAACTGATCGAGCCGATGCTCAGCGTGCTTCAACCGGCTGATCCGTGAGACCGAGTTCTTCCTTGGTCCACGGATTGGTCACGAAGCAGGCCCGGCCGGTTTTGATGATGTAGTCCTGGTGGTAGCCCTCGGCGTCGTAAAATTCCTTGGCCTC
>Ga0070726_10001869_pt1 | contig 19957 bp, 19 predicted proteins | sample tdAd471_FD_67275 | JGI IMG/M metagenome (GOLD analysis project Ga0070726, IMG submission 67275) | Marine sediment microbial communities from the Atlantic coast under amendment with organic carbon and nitrate - tdAd47.1 | ecosystem: Environmental > Aquatic > Marine > Coastal > Sediment | place... | reverse complement strand
TTTCGCGAGGGTGGTGAAGAACTTGGTCTCGCGCACTGGATTGGTGCCGTGCGCGACCCATCAACAGATCAATGGTGGGTGTATGATGGCATTGGTTCAAAATGGGCAAACGTACCGCGTACTGCAGATGGTGGTGTGCCTGCGGAGCTGCAGTCAGCTGGAATACGTGGATTTTACACGCGCGCATACATCTACCTGCGTGCTGATGAGGTGGATGCGCTTCCGCGAGTTTTGCAGCAACAACCACAAGAAACGTGGTCAAGCAAAGAAGCTCCTGGGTTTGTAGTGACAAATCCGGCGCTGGTCAAGTTTGCTGCCAGCAAACGTTGGGATGATCTGGCTCTACAACTTCCAGGAAAGATGCCAGACAAAGATGTAGACGAGTATCGTGTCGTGGTCGACATGTTTGTGATCTACAAACGAAATAGCGAACTTGTTGTCAACATTCAACAATCATTACGTGAGGAAGCGCGCAATGATCCAGCAATCATGGCGGCTGCACTCTACGCGCTGGATCGCTACCTGGCTGATGATGCGGACACACAGACAGACATTCGCCGCGCTCTCATTTTCATGGGCCCCGAAGTTGTTCAGCGCCTAACGCAATGAGATAAGAAAAGTGCTACTGGATAAAGGCATCTTGCTGTGAAGTAATTGTGTAAAAACGGGCCGGAATGCAGCCTCTGATACCGTACGAGCCCGATGTCTCGACCAAACTAGCCAAAGATGGAAAGTTGACATTTGCAGGAGCGGGTACCTTTGGATGCGTCTATCAAGGTCGCTACGATGGGGTGATTCGTTTCCTCAAGGCATACCGCGACAGGCGTGGCGTCCAAGATGGTATTCGAGAATGTGTCGTTGGCGAGTTGTTGAAACCACAGCGGCTTCCCGGAGCACACGCATTTTGGGTTCAGATTGCTGCATGTGCATCTGACAATGCGGCTCACATGGGGTCATTGCTGACGCGCGAACCTCCAAAGAAGACATCCGAACATGACTGCTGGAAGAACATGCGCGTCGGTGGTATGGAACGGTTCGTTACAGCACTGGAGCGGGCGGGCTCGCAGCTATTGACCGACGTGGATGGACTCAATGATAGCTCGCGGATTCAAAGCATCATGTTTCAGCTGGCGTGGGCACTCACGGTGGCAAACAACACATATGGACTTGTGCATGGTGATTTGAAGCCGGAGAACATCATGTTTGACAACACGAAAGCACAAGACCTTGTGTTTCAAGTGGAACGGCAGCGAGGGCTCGCGGATGTCTTTGGAATCACATCAACGGTGAGTGTGCGCATCATTGATCTCGGTTCGGTTAGTGCTTCTGCAGCACGACCTGTCGAGGAAATGTATCAGCCTAGAGCGCTTCTAGGCAATCCAACAAACTACAGTACGGTGCATACGCCCATTTATTCAGCTGTAGACGTGTCGCGTGATGACCGCAGGACAGCATACATCCCAGAAGCCGGGGACATGTTTGCTCTCGGCCTCATCATGTGCGCCATGGCGCTTGATGGCGCTGCGCTTGATGGGTCTGCAGATAACGAATATCGAATGGCAATGCGAAGAGGACATCCGCCGTTTCATGGGCGCAAGGAATACTTTCGTGACGCATTGATGCGCGAAGATGTTGTGCCAATGATCAAACGCACGTTTGGTAAGCGGTTCGAATTCTTTCAGGATTTGGTCAAAGTGCTACGACTTATGCTAGACATTGGTGTGCCCATTGATCCTACCAAGGACTTTGACTCTGACATTCAAGCTGCTGCATATCGTGCTGCATTCAACATGCGCTCTTATGCGACAGAGCGCATTCAAGCTGCAATTATCGCGCGCGTCGGAAATCAAGGGTTGGTGCTGATTCGGAGACTTTTGGATCCTCTTCCAGAGCGCCGCTTGCGTCTTGGCCACGATGCAGCACACGTTTCTGTGCTCGGTATGTCAAACGTGCTGTTTCATCGCTATTTTGCATCGATGATTGTGGGTACCAAGGTTCCCGCTGGACCGTATCAGCAGATCAACGTATTGCCCAGCTACAATGCATCATACGCGCGGCGCGACGTGCTGAGTGACATTGATGGGCTTTATCGAGCGTATCAAGAGCGCGTTGCTTCCGCTGGACGAAAGAGTGGACCTGCATTGGCTTACTCCACTGCAGATGTTGTGCTCAAGTCTTTACGACCATTGTTATCAAATCTCAAATCCCAGGATTTGACACAGTTCATAGACATGGACGTCGCCCAGCAGCCCGTTCGTGTTATTTCTCAAATGGCTGCCGCGCTGGATAACGACGCTGATACTCGCAAAACACTTGTCAAGCTCTGGAAAGACGCCCCATTTTGGCAGCCACGGTCATACACGCTTCGTCGTGTCATTTCAGATCGCGATTCGCCACAAAAGATGTATGTATCTGCAGATCAGACGAATTCTAGCTATCTAGAGGGTGGTTACAGGGTCCGTTTCAGTAATGACGGTCGTACCATTGCGCCTGTCGGATATTACTATGCGCTTTTTCAAATGTTTCTCTCTGCCGCGGTGATTCATGATTCAACCAGCATCAATGTTGCCAAAAAACAATGGAAGCGCGTCAGTGATGCATACGATGCGCAAGACGCTGATTTTGCAGCAATTATTGCTGATGCCGTCACACAAATCGTCCCTGGTGATGGCGACAGTGTCTCTCTCACACAGCTTACACACGAACGACTTGGCGCACTGGAACATGCGTTGAATGCTTCAGATGCAGATGATCATCTGGAGCTTATTGGACACGAACTTGGTGCGTTGGAACGGTCCGTTGCTGCGCTGGAGAGGGAGAAGAATAACAGGGGCAATCTATAAGTCATTTTTTGTCCGCCACATGTTTATTACATTTTGGCTTGCGCAGGCATGCGTGATCTTGTTGCAAAACATTATGGTGTCAATGAGCGCGCACCACTATTGCGTGCACTAGAAGACATGAGCTACGATAAGATGGACGCTGATGTTGTTCCTGTTGTGCTCGTCGGGTCTCAAGTCGTGGGTGCCGCAGCAGATCACAAGCGCGCATGGGACCTGGTGGGTGGTGCGATGGAAGACGTTGGCAAGCGCGCGGCGCAACATGTTTCCAGTGTTCCGTGGCGCAGCGTGGTGGTGGGTGGACTCGACAGGGACATTGTTGAGAACCTTTCCGATCTCGACCGTGCCATCAACACGATTGATTCAACGCTGGGTGATGATCCTTCACGCGTGCAGCGCAAGCTTGGATTCATTGGCGAGTATGCCCAATCGCTGTGGCGTTACATCATGTCGCTGTTCAAGCGTGTGCCAGACGCTGTTGCGCAGGCGTCTGGTGAGTCGGAAGGCCTCTTTCAACGCTACATGTCATGGGGGGTCTCCTCGCTGTTTTCGGTACTTGTTCACGCGGTGACGGGTGTGCTGCGCAACATTTTCGTGGCGCTTCGCAAGCTGGTCCACACGGCCATGAATCACGCGTCTGCTCTGTTGTATGGTGCAGCGACTGCAGCGTACAAAACGACCGACGTCGTACGCGATCATCTGCGCGGGATCGTCTTTCTATCAATGTCCATCACCGAGGACCGACTGAACATCATGCGTGTCGAAGGTCCTGATGCAATGGTTCGCTTTGAAGCTGCAGCACGCCGACGGTTTGCGCTATCGCTGGAACGTATCTCCAATTTGATGCTTGACAAGGGAGTGCGTGTGTCTGATGACGCGCTCGATAACGCCATTAAGCCGTTTGGTCATCGTGTGGCAAGCTTTTTCGGCGGACTCTTTCAGTGGATCATCGACACCGTCTCGTATTGGGTTGTTCGCATCTACCGCATCATGGAATCTTCAACCACTGCACTCATTTCATCATTTCCACTGCTTGCCCCGCTGTCGTCGCTCGTCATGAAGCCCGTCAATGACGAGGTGCGTGCGATGCAAGAAGATGTGCGTGAATTCCAAGAGCTAGAGGCGACACTTTCGCTGGGGATTAGCCACGACTCGGTTTCCGATGCGTACAACGCAGATGTTACGCGCAGCGCGTTGAAGGCGATGCTCAAATCAGATCTGGTCAGAGGCAAGAACCGCACCGCTGTTGAGGGTGCGCTCAAGGCACTGGATGACGCAGACACATTTGCTGAGCGTGCACAACAAGCAACATCACTTGCCGCTCGCGGTGGTGCTTCGGACCGAAAGATTGTGCAGGACAATGTTGAGTTTGCACGCGTCACAAAGAACCTCTACGGTGCTGCGTTTGGAAATTCTTCTTCAGACGCTGCAGTCGTTGAGGGCATACGATATCTATCTCAAAACGCAACGGCTGCTGCATCACCGTGGCAAGTGGCACAAATTCGCAAGGGTGCGCTCGAAATGGCAAGCGCAACACATTTTGCAGTCTTCTCTGCGGTAAGCAAAGATCTCGAAGCCCGCGGCAAGAAGAAACAGGAAGCGTTTCGTCAGTTTGGGCGACCGCGTCCCGTCAACGCTGGAAGTGATGACGATGACGATGATGATGATTCATCAGTCCGAAATGATGTGCGGCGTCATCTGCGTGCAGGAGGAAGGCTGGAAGGATTGTCGCTGCGCGAATATCAAGTTGCTGTCAATGACGTGGACTTGACAACGATGCAACAGCTTAGCGACTCATTTGATGCAAACAAGGACACGTTTGACGGTGCAATGACAGAGCTGAAACGCATAATCTCGGAAACGGGCGGAAAATACGGTGACACGGAAAAGACGCTGCACGTTGCCATGATGGGGGAAGTTACCAAGGTGGTTGAAACGCATCGTGGAAATGTGGCTCCAACACAGTTGGACTTGATGAACCGGGATGACGTTCGTGAGTCTGCAATGCTTCGACTTGTGCATGAACGGGTGAAGACGGTTTTAAGACGGACTGGACTGAGCCAAGAAGATATTCGCCAACAGCTCCGATCGTTCAAAACGATGGAAGATGCTCTCTTTGAAGCATACGGAGCGGCATATGGCGCCACGGGACGGCTTCAGGCAGTACGCCGTGCGATTATTCAGCGCTCTACGGTGGGACGAAACACAAAGCTGGCCATTCACATTTTGCTCCTCATCATTGCTGCGCGTACGGCGTTGTACTTTTACATGATGTGGATTGCGTCACGTGACGTGCCTGAAATTTCTGTGCTCGCAGCAGATGCTGAATGGTCACTGGTTGGTGCTCTCTCAAAGCTCTGGTCTACTACCACGGTGCTATCTGGGTTGAAAAACGTGCTCGATGATGCCGATTATCGGAGCGTTCTAGCATATGGTAGGCTCTTTTCAAAACCGGGTGTATCTACCGCGACGGCTGCGCTATCTGCGACCACGTACTTGAAAAACCTCAGTGGGTTTATTCAGGCCGGGTACTACGTCGGGTACACCGTCTATCTGGGCACCGCCTTTCTGAGCTCATGGATTGTCAATTTCATGGCAGCAAACTCGGAGAATCGGAAACTCGAGACGTTTCGTCGTATTCACACAACTTGGGGAGAATCTCTCAAAGTGTGGGGAAACGAAACCATCTGGGCTCTCTGGGAGGCAGTGTGGTTGATTGGAGGTGTAATCGCGCGACACGGAATCAAGTTTATTTTCACCGCTGACGCTGCCATGGCATCCGTCGTTAACATTGCAGTGGGCGGGCTTCCAGGGCTGTTGGGCATGGCACAGAATGCGCGAACAATGCTCAAGGATACCGCCAAAGAACTTCAGAATCTCAACGTTTCATCAATGTTTCGCCTGCCAAAAGCAATCGAGGAAGCTCCGATGCGCATTGCGCAGTTTCAAGAGGAAGAGAGACGCGTGATGGATATCGACAGGCCGCTCATTAGCAGATTCAGAGAGATTTATGCGAACCAGGTGGTGCCTTTGATCCAAGAGCAGATTGATGGTCATGCGCGCATGGTACAGTATATGGAATCTCATCAATCGTCGATTATTCCAGCGCTGGCGATTGAAGGGAAAAAGAAAACACGGAGCGACGAAGCGGAAGACATGCGACGCGCATGGGCTCTGGAAAAAAGTGATTAAACAACAATGGGTCGCAGTAACCGCATCCTCTTGGGATTACTGCTATCGCTACCATCCATTGCAGGAAGTGCTGCATGCGCGGTGCTCATGATACATTGGATCAGCGACACGCCAGCGGGAGTTCTTACGCTCGGGCAGACGTGCGTGGTGGCGGTTATCTGTGGTGTAACGTCGCTGGTGTATACAATTTTCCTGGGCGGGTGTTACTACAGCAAGAATGGGTGCTGCAAGAGACGCAGGAGCAGCAAGTATCTCGAGCACGTGGATGATGAGTTGGAGTTGGATGAAGTCAACAGCGGCTCGGAAGGTGCCGAGTAAAAAAACATTCATTCAAATTCATGCACCGTTGCCACGCACGAGATGGGATCGGGTGGATCGAGCAGAAACTCTACGTCAACAACAAACCATGGCGCAAGCGGAATGTGGCCGTTGGTATCAAAGCATGTGGCGCGCCAGCATTCTACTTCTGTGGCAGCAGATGAATCCTTGCCAGCTACGGCGCGGACTGCTTGTAGCGCGTCATCATCGAGGTTGTTGACATCTGCAGCATAGTAGCTGTTTTCTACAGTGTCGTTGGTCTCAATGACCACAACGTACGTCGTCAATGGGCGTTGGCGTTTTTTTGACATGCGAACCCCTTTCCGCACCACTTGAAAAAAAATGAAGAGGGGTCGCTTCATTCTATTTGAGGGACCGGATCGCGTGGGAAAGACAACGCAAGCAGCGCTGCTTGCTCAAGCGTTTCGAGAGCGCGGCGAAGATGTCGTGGAGCGTCGCTTTCCAGATCGCACCAGCGCCGTCACGGGCAAGCTGATTGACGAATATCTGCGCACAAGCACAGAGATGGATGAGCACGCTCTCCACCTCTTGTTTAGCGCCAACCGCTGGGAGGTCCTCGCAGACATGGAGCGCGAGCTGGCAGCGGGCAAAACACTCATTGTGGACCGCTACTCATACAGCGGTATTGCATACAGCATGGCCAAGGGACTGAGCCAGACGTGGTGTCAATCAGCTGATCAGGGATTGCTTGTGCCAGATGTGGTGGTGTTTTTGCGAGCCAGCGCGGAACAGTTGCAGCAACGTCCGGGGTACGGCGATGAACGCTACGAGCGCGCAGACTTTCAGGGCGCTGTGATGACGTCATACGCAAAGATCGCTGGCGCTGGATGGAAGGTTGTTGATGCAAGTGGATCAAAGGAACGCATTCACGAGCGCGTACTTTCACTCTTCTTCTTCATGCCCACTACCATCAAATGAATCGCTCATTGCTAGATCCGTTTCTGCGTCTGAATCTGGTTCGAGCACCAGCTGCATGCCTCGCACGTGTTGTTCTTCTGCAGGTACCAGTGATTGATCTTGCGCCACGTCTGGGACCAGGAACCACGCAGCAGGCAGCGTGCAGCACATGGGAAGCGTAATGTGGCAAACGATAATGAGCCACCACAGCGCGTCAAAGTTGCACTGCAGCGCGCTCGGTTCTAGTACGGTGCGTATGCCCGCAGATTCATAAATTAGGGCACCCGTCAGGCGAGACGTGATGGATGAAAAGTTGTAAATGCCAGCCATGAACGCATAGATGCTAGATTCCATCCCCGGCTGTACTACTTTGGATATTAGCACCGTTCCTAGTACGTAGTTGAGCATGACAAACACAGGTTCCAGCATGGCTTCGCCAACGAGATAGGCCAGCGCGTCAGGAATGCCAATGGCCACGTTCCAGCGTAACACCATCCAAAGGTCGGTGGCTCCGCCAAGACACCGCGATACGGTAGTAAGCATGGCGACGCGCCGAAATGGCATGCCAGAGAGCACCCATTGATAGCCAAGCACACCGCCGAGGCTCGCAAGTGAGCTAACAATGCCTACAACGGTCTGGTAGTAGGCGTAAGAAAAGTGCGGGCCATCTGGGAGGCACACAGCGTCGGCCGTATAAAAGTAGTCGAGTGCGGACCCGAGTGATGGACGTGAAATGGTAGCAATGACCTGATAGAGCGCCAGCGCAGCCACAGTACGCGGAAAGACGGCGTACGCGCCCATGATGCACCCGGCGGCAAGCAGAAGCGCAAGTACCATGGCGTATGCAGGATCAGCAGTATTGGCAACCACCGCCACAACAATGGCTCCAATGCCGGCAAACAAGATGACGACGGCACGCCGGCCCTCGCGCGCCAAACGGTCGCTCCCAACAAGCCGCAGCACGCCGCGTGCGTTTGGATCGTACACTGGTCGCTCGCCCATCCAGTTGAGCAGGGTAAAGGGCAACGTGATCAGGTAGAGGACAAGCGCAATGGAAAAGAGAGCATAAAATGCCAGCGCATCCGAGAGCGCGCCCACAAAGGTGAGCACAATCATACCGCCTGCAATTTGACAACCTTGCGCTAGTGTGACCACGTCTGATTTTGTGTACGGGTGGGCGCGCATCACAGCAGAATAGGTGGCTTCTACCATCAAATCAAAGAGCGCGACTTGGACTTGCGTCATTGTGAAGCAAATGACCAATCCGGCAATGGAGCCCGTGGAAAAGGCGACAAACGAAAAGATGGAGCCAGTCACACCAATCCCTAGTGCGCCTAGCATCCAGTAGTATTTGTGGTAGTCGCCTAGCACGGTGAGGTCCGTTATGAGTCCCATGATTGGTTTCACAGACCACGGAACCATGACAGCCATCATGTAGAGCTGCAGCGAGCTCGCTTCAATGCCGAGCCGATTTTTGAACAGCGGCAACATCGTGCTCATCGTAATGGAAGTAGCAGCGCCCTTGAGGAACACTTGCACAATGCCAATGTACGCCAGCAGACGCCAGCCAAAAATGCGCTTTGTACGCATCACGTAGGCACGCAACGACAACCATGGGTACTCAGCAAGGTCGCGCCAAGTCCAAACGGGTGACGGTAGTGTGTGTGACACGTACCACGGTGGCGGCTGACCCTCTGGCTCCATTTCATTTTATTCCCACACCCCGTTACCGCGCGTGTCCCAAATCATTCTGCCAATCAGCCTTGCAACATTGCGCTGCGGTCTGCCAAATGTGCAAACGACAGCAATGGCTGCACGAGCACATTTTGCGCGTGCGGTGATGAAATTGTAAACCCATGGCTGAATTTGTCGAGGCTGGTTATCACGCACATACTCCACAGACGCACCTGCATCTATGAGAAGACGTGCCGGACGTTTGTTGTACCACTGACCACGTGTGAACAAAACATACATGAGAGGTGATTTTCCATCGTTATTAATCGAATTCACGTCTGCTCCTGCATTTAGCATCAATGAAATGCACTCTGTGGAGAATCTTGCCGCGGCAAAATATAGTGCAGTGTGTCCGTGTTCATCGCGTTGATTATATGAAGCACCTTGTCGCAACAACCAGTCAACACATCTTGGTCTACCAGCCCAGTTGGCAAACATTAACGCAGATACTCCAGCATTGTTCTGCGCATTTATGTTGGAAGCAGTAACGTGTTGCGCAATCTTATCCACGTCGTCCGTGATTTGTAACACTTGCATAGTCGCTATCAGATGATGATCTGTCATTTGTTTGCAAGCCCCTCCTGACTGTTTTTTTACTTCTCTTTCAGCACATATACCACTGCGTCGTGCGCAAATGAAATGACGATGGTGAGCGCATCTTGATCTGTCGCATCAGCATCCATGTCAAGCTCTTCATCTGCCGACACGTCAAACTCATAGCAGCGGCCGCGATGCTCGTGCAGAAAGTCGCGGTTCCAGGCCAGATAGTTTGCGCTCATTCCACCCAGCGCTTTTGGCGGAGCTTGTGCATTGATGAGCGCGCCAATGGTCTTGTCAACGCCCATGGTGCGAATAGTGTCGCAAAGTGGAAGTCTGGATCGCATCTCCAGCAGGTGGCGCGCATCCAGAATGGCCTGCAGCACTTGAATGCACTCAGCGCGCACTTGGAGAAAGGTGCTGGTCTTGAGTTGCTCAATCAAGAGGTTGCGATGCACTTGCGGCATGTGCGCGGCCAGCATGCGGCCAAAGCTTGCGTCCTTGTCGTACTGGTTGAAAGAGATGCTATCAAGCGCAGGGTCCTCGCGCAGGCGTGTGGCCAGCATCTGAATGTTGCGCGCAACGCTCACAGGCACGCGATAGGTGGTATTTGAAAAGCGAACAATGATAACGTCATCATCATCACGGTCAGGAGCTGCGCGCTTGCGCATCAAGCGGCGCTGCTGATGCTGCAAAGCAACAGAAGAAGAAGAAGAAGAATTTGACCCCTCTGGAGTGGATGCCATTTTTAATCGCTCGAATAAGTCCACTCATCAGCACCACGTGTCTCTCGTATAAGAATTTCAGCAATGAGGCGTGAGCAGTCGCATCTAGAACGCGACAAAGAGCTGCATATATATGTGTATGGATTCACTCCGCGCTTGTGTTTGAGTAACTCATCTCTGGCAGTGAATGGGAAACGCTGCTGCGCAACTGGAAGGATTTGGGGATACACCCGGAGAAGCTGCCAAGGCTCTCTGTAACCTTATTAAGTATCATGGCAACGCCGTAGCCATTGGTAGTCGCTTTGAAAAATCCCCCAGCGGGCAGAATGTTACGAAATACTGGATATGGGATGGAGAAAAACGGCACTACATTAACTTTAGCGTCAATAGGGATATCTATCGCGCATACCTCGAATAATGAGAATGTTTGACCCATGGAAAATTTGACGCTACAAGTTGGTTGGACTCACAACCTTTTTAATATTGACAGGAACACACAATGATGCTTTTACTCTTTGCACTCTGCTTCATCACAATCACCGCATCTCGCCACTGCACGCTCACGGACGATGCTATCCATGCGCGCATTGGAAACACGTTTGCAGCTCGATTCCGCAGCTTTGGTGGACTGACCGTTTCAAAGGCCGCATTTGAAGAGCATGTGCGCAAAGACACTGGTATGACTGCGCTTTGTGCTGCGTGCTACGGTAACGCGTATATTTGTGGCTGGGACGACTGCAAGAGTGATTGTTGGAACACCGGTGCTGAATGTGATGCATGCTTGATTCGCTACCACTGTACGCAAGACGTTGTTGCGTGCACTGGGTGGAGCAAATGAAGAGCGAATCCAAAAAACAGTTCAACTTTATGTGGGAGCATAAATGGGAGATGATGGTGTTTTTGGAGGTGTGATCGGTGACAACGGCGGGCCATCAATTCTTGCACGCTTGTTGATACCTTCCGTTTGCAAGTGCACATAACGTTCAAGCGTTGTGATGCGCATTCGAGAGCTTTCATCATTCTGACCGAACATGTTAACCACGTGGATGATGAGATGTGCACAGGAGGCATCAACGCCAGCGTTGATGATCGCACGCACAGCGTTTGTATGATTGACATCATCTTCATGATCCATCATAAATTGCACAATGTTAATCAACCCCTCCATCTTCCATTTGTTTCATATTCATTTGACACTTATCTAAGTGACTTATTATTCCATCTTTGAGAGCTTGAGCAGGTATACGTCACCCATGACAATGGAGACGGCAGCCACGCACGAAATGACCAAAATTACGCCCGATGGCGAAGTGACGCCCGATAGAAACACCGCAAAGGTGCCAAAGACGTAGATTGGGACAAGACGCAACAACAGGCCGGTGAGGAAGTAGATGACAAGCCCTCGCGTATCATTGGGGAGCGGACCCTTCATGAAATATTTTTAAAAATCAGTCACAGAGAGGGGCTCTTTTTTTTTATATTCAACAATCATGAACATGCGTGTCAATGGCAAGCGCATTCCGCAGACAGATTCTGGCTTTCCAGAGTTTGAACCGCTCGTCGAAGCGCTTTGCGATGGAAATGATGATGCTGTAGAGCGAGTCTGCGAGCGTTTCGCCAGTTACCCGTACGCACAAGAGCTGGGACCCATTGTGCGTGCAGTGGCGCGTGCCACAAAGCGCAAAGTCGCTACTGTCTGGGGCATGTTCGAGACAGACAAGAACCCGCTTTATGCGCCTGCTGCGCCCGCAGTTCCTACCAAAAAGCGCTTGCGCGTTCGAGATGATGAGGTGGAGGACATTGATGACGATGACGAGTATCCGGCCGACATTTTCGATGACGATGACAACTATGTGCTGGCTTCATCCTCTGCGCCTCCATCACCGGCGAAGCTCAACAGCATCAGCTCTTCTTCTTCTTCTTCCGATGAGGAAGCAGTGGCACAGCCCGACATGGATCGCGACACTGCCATCCGTGCTATGCACGCAATTGGCAGCCTGCTTTGCGGGATCAACCAAGATGACGCGCAGTTGCGCCTGCATCTGACGGGGCTTGCGCGGCGTGCAGCGGATTCTGCGTTTCCCAACGTGCAAGCGGAAACTCATTACGGCGTCTCTGAGCGCGCCCGCCACCTGGGCATTGACATGCGCGGCGTGTCGCAATCCGTGGTGGGCAAGCGTGCGCTCGAGCTGTTCCAGCAACGCTATGGCGGAAAGCTGCCTGCCAAGCGCAGCGTCCACGAGGATTCCACGGGACGTACCTACATGATGAACGTGTACACCGACGCACAGGCGCGTCACACACTCGATCGCGTGCTTCGCGGGCGTCTGCCGATGTTTGGTCAATGAAAATTGGCAGAGCATTGCCCTTTATATGCAATACATGGCGCATTATTTGTGTTGCAAAAATCTGCACAAATGTTCAGACTCCTAGTGCTGCTTCTTGCAGTTGCTGCGCAAGCGCAGGCTGCGTGTCCACTGATTGTCATTGGTCCGCAAGAGAAACCCGCCAGCGATCTTGGGTGCACATGGCCTGACAACCCGTACATGGCTGCACCGCTCTGCCGACCGGTTTATGAGCCGCTCAACTGCACCATTGACTGTGGAATGGGTTCGTGCTCAGCGCCCACGCCAACGTGCCGAATTCAATGTCCGTATGCCAACACGAGCATCACGACTGTTGAAGCTGCAACGGCGTGTCCTACCTGCTCCACAGAGTGTGATGCACTTCCCGCCGATTGCACCGGATGCAGCAGCGTTTGCCAGCCTCTTGTGACGTATTGGTTGTGCCGCGATCCTGTGCTTGATGTCAAGGTCAACGTGTCTGCCGTGTGCGATGCGCCGACTTGCATCACTCCTTGCCCGGCTGCTGGATCTGTGCTTCACTACAGCGGAGTGCTCTTGCTGGTCGTGCTGCTGTTCTTTGTGAGTTTGTGATATGCTTGGAGCAATGCTAGTGTATTAAATCACGATCTCAGAAACGCTTGCTCACGCACACCCACTAGCGCCGTGTTATCCTCAATCAGCGTGCTTAGCGTAGCGCGTTGCAGTTCTTGTTCATACGCAACGCCCAAGCGACTGCCCAGGCGCGTGTAAAAGTTGGGATCAAACTCTTTGATGCGGCGAAACTGCTCCGCAATGATAATGGCGCTGTTGAGCGGCAGAGAAGATCCAGCAACCACGGGTTCTTGCAGCAGTCCAATGTAAGCCTCTTGTTCTCCAGTTTCCACATGCAAGCTGCTGTAGCACGCAGTCATTTGAGCATAGGTTTCCATCCCAACTTCGCGTGCACGAAACAGGTTGCGTGTCACTAGGTCCTCTCCCAGTGCGCTTGGACCAACGGCAAACATGAAATCACGCAACCCATCAACCACCTTGTCATCTGCCTTTTCTGCAGTGGTATCGAGTGCGGCCTGCAGATACGGCTCTATTCCATTAGCAACCAAGAGCTGTGCGTTGAAAAAGAGCGTCGACAACGCAAACGGTCCAATGGGATCGGGAATCATCGAATGGCCAAAGCGGTACGCAACAACGGCAAACTCTGCCGTGATGCGCTCTCGATGCACCGGCAGGTAAGCGGGACCGTTTTCTAGCATCCACGCTTGCGAGCCAAAGAGTGCTGGCAGCCACTCCTCGTATGTGATGCGTTGCTTCTTGGCAATGACAAGCTGGCGCGTCTTCCAAAAAACATCCGTTTCCGTCCAGTCCGGCTGCAGATTCCGCACAAACGTGCAAAGTCTGTTGTGCTCGCGCAGCATGACTGTATGTAGCGAGGATAGAACAGCGTGCTCTGTGGCGCGCACATCACCAGCCAGAAATAGAGTGGTACTGCCCTCTTGCAGCGGCATTAGATCGCCAGCGCTGGTGCGCAGTTCACACTTTGCTCCGTCACGCAGCTGATACAGGAGCGCGGGATCGGAAAGCGTGTCCCCATAGACTGTTGTTGCATCAATGTAGGGCGTAATGTGATTGCGTGGCTCGCGACAGCCGTTGCGCGTGCGATGAATGTTGCGCGTCATGTTGAGCAAAATGTCACCGGGAACCATTTGAATCTGAAACAATCCCTCTGCATCACTCTGCTGCGAGAGTACAATGTCATGATCCACCAGCTGGCCCCAAAACGCAATGATGCTACTTGTGTTGCGTGGATCGGGTATGCTAGCCACTTGCGTAAATACATCGTTGCTGCGCACACGCTCATTGGTAGCGATCGGCCAGTCATTCTTGCACGTGCACGCTCGCTCTTGAAATTGTGAAGAATCAGGCAGCACAGGACCAAGGTTTTGAGGTGCACGAATGTCAGACTGCGAGCGCTGCCAATCCAGCCCGACCGTGAGTGATAGTGCGAGTGCCACAAATACAACAGCAGACACTGCAGCAATGGTAGGTACTGCGGACATGCTAGCTCTTAAACCACGCGCTTACACCCAGTCGATTGCACACAAGAATCTTAATGACGGAGATTTGCTATAGTTTTTATTTTGCGCAAATCATGAATGGGCTCCCAAAGGATTTGATTAGAGTCTTGCTCACTCGATATCTACCCGCATTGGATGCTGTGCGGTGTCTGAGAGTCTCTCGAATCTTTCGAAATTCCATCGGCAGTCTAGAATCAGAACGAAGGGCGCGTGTACAGAAGCTTTGTGAAGAAGCATTGCTCGAACGCATGCGTGAAGAATCGCGTGTGCTAACTTTACAGTATGAACTTGATATCAGAAGAGGAGCGCACCACCTTTTCGAGAAACAAACCTGCGATGCGTGCAGGCAGACTTTTTATCGACATCTATTTCGCCATTGTCCAGCAAGATCAGTTGCATGTGAAGACTGTGGTGATTACATGATGCTGGCACAACTTCGATACGGGCATGCTCATCTATGCGCCAAACAAAAATCAATCATCCGGATTGTGAAAGCTTCAACAAGCACGTTTCTGGATGTGGTGATGTATTCCTTCAAAGATTGGATTTATACCAGGCACACTGTGGGGAGCCTACTGGCGATTAATTCTGATTACCGCAGTAATACAAGCAATCAAGCACTAGTTGGGCACATTGTTTAATCGAATCTCCCGTATGCGCGGATTCCGACCCGAAGTTTCTCCGTCACGCGATCGGATGCGAAACGCGTCAAATGTGACACCTGGTGTCACCTCAAACCATTGATTGCCCACCGGTGTGCTTTCGCGCGGCGTAGAAAAGCCATACGGATACGAAGATCCGCCATTGGTGGAAAATAGTACCGTAATGCCCAGCCACTCATCATCATCGTCATCGTTTTGATCTTCGTTGGACCAGTAAATGTGCAGCGTGTCTGTCGAAAGGCGCTGCTCTGATAAAACACCCTGCACATAATTGCTTGGGTAGCCACCGCGCAAACGCTCACCGTTTGTCAGTACACCATCAACAAGTTCCTGCACCTCGGAAGAGCTAAAGTATTGTCCAGTTTCTGTCATTGTGACAATGGTCTGAAGCGCAGGTGTAGTGGGTGCTTGCGTTCCACCAGCGGGACCGCTGGGACCCGTGGGACCTTTGAGATCAGCAATGTCGCTCCACATGTAGAGTCCCATGGAAAATTGACACTGGTAAATGTGACCTCGTGTCATGGTGTCTGACCCGTAGCGACAAAAGATCATGTTGAGTGCAAAAGTGCTGTCGCATGTCGAATATGCGGCAACATTTGTGGTGAATGAACCACCACTGACGGAACATTGAGCGGCATGAATGCCAAATCCGGTGCTACCAGTGCTGCCAGTACCGCCGGTACCACCAGTGCCACCAGTGCCTCCAGTGCCTCCAGTGCCTCCAGTCGCTCCGGTGGAACCAGTTGCACCAGAAGCGCCCGATGTTCCGGTAGAACCAGTCGCGCCAGAAGCTCCTGTACCGCCCGTTGCACCTGTTGCGCCCGTTTCACCAGCACCACCCGTCGCACCGCTTTCACCAGTCGATCCTGATGCACCAGATGCGCCCGTGGAACCGGTAGCGCCTGAAGCTCCTGTATCACCCGTGGCACCAGAAGCACCAGACGCTCCGGTAGAACCAGTCGCGCCAGACGCTCCAGTTCCTCCAGTTCCTCCAGTTCCTCCAGTTCCTCCAGTTCCTCCAGTTCCTCCAGTTCCTCCAGTAGCTCCCGTTGCACCTGCTGGACCTTCTAAATCAGCATACAGCACCCAAATGCTGTTTGTGCAGAAATACACAAGCCCATTGTATCCTGGCTCCGACAAGAGACCGCAAAACAAAAACGCAAAGTTGTTTGCAGTGTCACACGGCACCGTGCTGGGATTGGCTTCGTACGAGCAAAATGCTGGAATCAATCCAACGCCTTGCGCTCCACTCTCCACCACAGGTCCAACAGGCCCGCTTGGACCTGCGGGTCCACTGGGGCCTACTGCATTGGTCATGTAGATCCAGTTGCCTTGCATGCATTGGTATACATCGTGCGTATCGTTGCATAGTACCACATAACGATCACGGGCAGTAGTGCAATCCTCTGGTATGCGAGGATCGCATTCAAGCACCATGAACGGGCTTTCTTGCGCTTCAGCAATGCTGACGATGGCTTGCTGTGGCGAGAGTCCCAATGCGAGCGGTAGTGCTGATGTTCCGTCGGAAGTTGTTGGAGTTTGACTTTGCGAGCTAATGCCATTCACGTGAGTGTGCGACTGAATCGATGATCCGCGGATAATGTCTTCCTGCGTCAGATGATACGCAGCACGACACGTCGCCATGCCACCTGCCGGGATGCTCGGGATGACATTTGTCGTATATGTCGGCGGGCATACCACACCTTCGGGTAGTGTGTTGCGCAATCGGCGTATGCTACGCTTGGAATCATCACCCGTTTCCACGTTGTTATCCACCGTAATGTTAATGACGGCAACGGAACCCGTGTTGGTAATCTCAATGGTAATTACGTCTACGCTTCCCGCCTCTGGAATCAATGATGATCCCACAACAACACGCTGTGATTCCGTGATGACCAACGTAGCGCTGTCTGTCACAATGGTTGTAGTCGTGGTATTGCCACTACCACCACTTGCAACTGCAGCCACAGCCCCAGAAATAACAGCAACAACCACAACGGCAATCAAAACGCCAAAGAAAACATAGCCGGTAGCCGACGTGGTTGGCTGCACACGCACCGAATCTGCTCCAACAAGCCTGTAGCGTCGAGCTGATGTTGTTTGCGGTGTGCGGTAGTGATGATACACTCGCTGCTCTTCACCACTCCGACCCGCGCTGCGCATAGTATGTTTGTGTGCAATGTTTTCTCACGAGACACGTCCAGTTTTAGGTGTGAAATCTCTTATAACTTTAAACACCAAGCCCATACGCCGGAACCGTCCATGTCTTTGGGATGGCAGACAAACGTTTTTCGCAGGTTGATGCATGATATCATCCAACCATCACTCGATTCACCACACGTGTGTGACCCAAGTGTGATTCCGCATCCATCCATCTCCAGGTAGCACATGGGTACAATGTCCAAGTGTCGCTCTGTCACTTGCATAGTAGCAACGACACGCTGCTTTTGATGTGCTGCCTCGATACGCAGTTTTGCTTTGGTGTCTGCTTCATCAACAGCGACAACACCACCGATGAGCGCAAGGATGAAAATGACAGACACCATCATTTACGTTTTACATTGATCGTCAAGGAAAAAGCATTTATGGAACGCACTTACTCTTGTGGTCGGAAAGGGGGTCTCTCTCCTTGTCACGAGCATACATGAGTAATGAACGGATACAGGACTTTAAGCGAGGTACGAGAGATGGTACCGCTCTCCGCAGAAAGGGTGCCGAACAAAAGGCTGGTGAAAAACGCAAGGATCGCCTAGTGGATCGGAGACGCGGTCAACAACAGCAACAGGAGAGCTCATTTCTCGCACTCGTGGGCATGTGGAACAAGCAGCAGTTTCTGCAAGAATATCAGCAGGGTGCTCCCAAACTCGCACAACTCGAGTTGCTGAGCAAGATTCTGTACACTGCAAACGCGGATGAGCTGGAACAGTACCACGCTGCACTCTTGGCACCTCAAGAATTTCCCATTTTGGTGGAAATGATTCGCAAGCGCCCAGAGCACGCGCCACTAGCTGTAGCGTGCATGACATCGCTAATGCATCACAAGATATCGACCGAACGCGACTATGCCATCTCACTCATTGGTGCTGGATGTTTTGAGCTGTTCCGTGACATGCTCCCTCGTGTTCATGGCGTATCTATGCGTTGTGCCATCTGGGAGGTGGTAATCAACGTAGCGCTGGTGCATCCTGCTGCAGCCAAGGACGTTGCGCAGAGCGTGTTGTTTCCAGGACCCATTGCTGCAGAACTCGAAGCAGCGCTTGATCCAGGTGCAGATCCGGAGCGCGTACGCATCATGTTGCCGTGTGCAATGTCTGTGATTACGTCCATCTATGAGGAGATTGCAGTGGGCGGCCGTGGTGAATTGCCACCACTCTCATTTACAGCAGCACTCTGGCCCACGCTGATTCGCGTCATGGGACACGTTCAACCTGTTGGTAACTGGAACACGGATCTCAACGATGATACGCGTGTCACAACGTCATATCTGCTGGGAGTCATGTATCTGGTTGTGTGTCTATCCAGCGATACAGAAGCCACTGCCAAACATGTGCTTGGTTTGGTACCAAACACGCTTTTGCCAATGATCCGCATGTTTACGCATTATGCGTTGACGGCCAAGAACGTACCCGTGGGACTGGTAACGCACTGTCTCATGACACTCAGCGATTTGGCGTCTCGTTACCATGGTATCCCTCACATCTCAAGCATCATGCTTGAAGCGGGATGCATTCCACATATGGTGATGGGACTCAACTCGCGGCGCGAAACAATTCGCTACTATGTCATGCTGTGGATTGCCAATTTTATCCCCGAAGGCATGCACTGCATCGAACCTCTGGTGGGAGCTGGTGTTGTGGCGGGACTCATGGGTGCTGCTATGAACGGCAAGACACACATGAAGAAGCAAGCCATCTTTGCATTGACCAACATGTTTCGGACATGCGAGCGTGAACGATCACACAACATGGCTGTGCGAGAGAGTGCAACGAACATTATGCGCACCATGATTGTGCGAGAGCATCTCTTTTCATGTGTTCGCCTCATCATTGGAGCACCCGCGGCTGGATATGACATGGAAACACTCGGTGATGTACTTGGGATTGCAGAGGCTGCGCTTCGCTGGGACATTGCAGCAGCACGCCGAGCGCTCAAAGAACACGATACGATTGATCACATTATCACATTGTGTGGTAGTGAAAACTTCCGCATCGCCAAGTTGGCCACCACGGTGACTGACTTGTATCAAGGAAACCGCGCAGAAGACCGGGAACGACTCTATGCACAGGCTGCTGCAGCACAGATGGAAAACGCGGCCGCTGCGCCACCACCAGGAGTCGTGAATGGCATGTTTACTTTTACATGAAATTCGTAACACGAATTTTTTGATCGCGACGACATGTGACCACGATCGAGAGGTTTCGACCTAGTTCAAAAAAAACGTTAGATCACTAATCGTCGAAAAATCATGTTGTCAAAAAAGTGACCAACCAAAAATCGATCGACCTATGAACTCGCGATTTAAGATGCGCTTACGTGAAAAACTTCACGTAAGAGCATCTTAAATCGCGAGTTCGATTTTTCGTTTGATCACGATTTTTCGACGACACGATTTTT
>Ga0070726_10001868_pt1 | contig 19970 bp, 18 predicted proteins | sample tdAd471_FD_67275 | JGI IMG/M metagenome (GOLD analysis project Ga0070726, IMG submission 67275) | Marine sediment microbial communities from the Atlantic coast under amendment with organic carbon and nitrate - tdAd47.1 | ecosystem: Environmental > Aquatic > Marine > Coastal > Sediment | place... | reverse complement strand
GTCGCCGCGGCCAGCGCGACGGCCAGGCCGATCAGCGCAAGATCGTAGTTCGAATAGAACAGGGTGCCGAACTGGATGTCGCCCAGGATTGAATAGGGTTCGAAGGCGAAATAGGGGTCGCCGCCCCAGATCCAGATGATCACGTCTTCAAGCATCAGGAAGCTGGCGAAGGTCACCAGCACGATGATCACCTCGTCGCGGCCATACATGCGCTTCAGAAGGCCGACCTCCAGCAGCAGTCCGAACAGGATGCCCATGCCGATGGCGATCCCGAACATCACCGCGAAGCTGCCGAATTCGGGCAGGCCGTTCGCGAACCACCAGCCGATCGCGGTTGCCGAAGCATAGGCGCCGAAGGCGTAGAAAGAGCCGTGCGCCACGTTGAGGATCTTCATGACGCCGAAGATCAGCGTCAGGCCGAGGGCGACGAGGAACAGATAGGAAGCCTCGATCAACCCGTCGATCAGGATTGCGGTTGCGGTGAGCATGAGCGGTTCCCTCAAAAGCCCGTCTTGGGACCAGTCCGTATTGTCAGGTTTTCCGGCAACTGGCTCCGTCCACGATCCGTGTCTTCACCATGAGAAAATGGCGGGATCGGTTGGATTTGGAACGGAGAATAAAGTGAAAACGCGCCGCCGCAGGTGTCTGCCGCGGCGCGTTCCCAATCAGCAGCAGATCAGCACTTGGCGCCCTGCATGCCCCCTTTGATCCAGTCGACGCTGTTGACGCCGTCCGGCGGGTTCACGCAATCGGCCGGGTAGGTGACGATGTCGACGATCGTGTGTTCGCCGGCTTCGCTGTCCCATTTGCTGATGCCGTAGGCCGTCGGCGTAACCGCCTGCTGGCCCTTGCCGAGCTTCATCTCGACCGTCGTGCCGAAGGCTTCGTAGCTCTTGTGGCGCAGGCCGGCGGCGACCTGATCGACCGTGGGCGTCGAACCGCCGCTTGCCGCGGCCGCGTTGTCATAGGCCAGCTTCAGGCCAAGGAAGGCCTGGGCCATCTGATAGGCCGGATAGGTCGGCGGAGTGCCGAAACGCTCGCTGAAGGTCTGGCGCAGCCATTTGTTCAGTTCGGAATCCTGAGCCAGGACGCCATACGGACCGCGGGCGCCGACCACGACGCCGTCGGGCAGTTTACGGCCAAGGCGGTACATCACGGTTTCCGCGGTGGTCAGCAGCATCGTCGTGCGCTTGTTCAAGCTGCGCGCGCTGGACTGCAGAATGAAGCTTTCCAGATCGCCACCCCAGAACGAGGAATGCAGCACTTGCGGGGGCGTGACGGAGAGGCGGGAAATTTCCGCGCCGTATTGGCCCTGGAAGATCTTCGGCCACAGCGGTTCGGCGGCTTCGGATCCGGGAATCAGGTTCTGCATGGCGAGATCGAAGTCGCGCCAGCTGTCCTGGCCCCAGGCGTAGTTCTGGTTGATGCCCTGATAGGTCTTCGTGTCGCCGAACTTGCTGGCGATGTAACGGGCCGCACCGACGCTGTCCATGGTGGCATGGGCGGAGGTCCGGAAGACGTATTGATAATCGGCGTCTTCATAGATGCGCGGCGTGCCGCAATCGAACAGGATGGTGAAGGTCTTCAGTTCTTCCGCCACCGGCGCGACCGCGAGGCAGCTGCCCGAAGAAATGTAACCGACAACCGCGCCCGCGCCTTGGCGCTGAACCATGTTGCGGTATTCGGTCACCTGTTTGGTGGTGCCGCCCGCTTCGTCGACATAAATCGGCTCGATTTCCATGCCGCCCACACCCTTGGTGTTGTAGGGGGCGGGAATGGTGCCGGCATTGATGGCTTCGATGATGAGTTCCGCGGCGTTACGCGCGGGGATGCCGAACGGACCGGCAGCGGCGCCGGTGTAGAAGGCGACGACGCCGACCTTCAGTTTTTCCTGCGCCTGGGCGGCGCCGGCAAACGCGGCCATGGCGCCTGCGACGAGGCAGGCCGCTACGCTTGTACCGCGCAGCATTTTCTTGATAGTCATGGATTTCCTCCCTGAACGACCTTTCGATCATTGGCTTGAGCATTCTTTTAAGCTCAATAACAGCATGCACAGTTTGGCCTTTGCCGGTCAAATACCGGAAAACATGCGCCTTTTGCCTCGACCGGGCCGAATCGGGCACTGCCCGTGTTCCACAACAAAAATATCAATTCTCTAGAATCATTTTAATTCAATGTTTTGCGCTCCCGTGGAACACGGACTACGAGCAAAGTGCGCGGTGCCCGTCGATACCGGGTTTTCACTATTGGGCTATTAACTTCATATATGCCAACGTAGTTTTTCCCTGAAATGGGAAAATATGAACGCTGATTCAGAAAGAGACAGATCATTTGACCAAGCCCGCCCCAACGATCCGCGTCGCCGTCGATATTGGCGGCACGTTCACCGATTTGCAGTTCCTGGACGAGGAAGCCGGCACTGCGCGGGCCCACAAGGTGCCGACGACCCCTGCCGATCCTTCGGAAGGGCTGGTCAACGGCATCCGCGAGGCCGCGCAATTGTTCGGTTTCGACCCCACCCGGATCGGCGCGATCATGCATGGCACGACGATCGCGACGAACGCGGTGCTGGAACGCAAATTGCCGGTCGGCGCTCTGGTCACGACGCGGGGGTTCCGCGACGTGCTGGAAATCGGCCGGCATCTGCGCCGCGACATATATGCAAGCAAGGCCGAAACCCGCCCTTTGCTGATTCCCCGGTCCCGCCGTTTCGAGGTGACCGAACGCACGCTTGCCAGCGGCGCTATCGAAACGCCGTTGGATGAGGTCGAATTGAAGGCGATCGCGGACGAGATCCGCCGCCTGAAGGCCGAGACGGTGGCGATCGTGTTCCTGCATGCCTATGCGAACCCGCAGTCGGAAATGCGCGCGGCCGAGGTGCTGGCCGGTCTGCTGCCCGGCATGCCGATCAGCTGCTCGCATGAGGTGAGCCCGGAAATCCGCGAATTCGAACGCAGTTCCACAACCGCACTCAATGCCCTTCTGATGCCGGTGGTGCGCGGATATCTGGAACGGCTGAAGAACCGGTTGAGCGAGAACGGCATCTCGGCGCCGGTTTTCCTGGTTCAGTCCAACGGTGGCGTCACGACGCCAACAATCGCGGCCCAGCAGCCGGCCCGCCTGTTGCTCTCGGGCCCGGCGGGCGGCGCGCGCGCGGCGGAGGTCGTTTCCGAAATGCTCGACGAACCCAACCTGATCGCCGTCGACATGGGGGGCACATCCTATGACGTCTCCGTCGTCTCCGAAGGGCGTATACGCCAGGTGACGCAGGGGGATGTAGATGGCTTGCCGGTCCGACTTCCGATGATCGAGATCCGCACCATCGGAGCGGGCGGCGGATCCATCGCGGCGGCCGACGAGACGGGGAGGCTGCTGGTCGGGCCGGAAAGCGCCGGCGCGGTGCCGGGTCCTGCCTGTTATTCCCGCGGCGGGACGAAACCGACGGTGACGGATGCCAATGCGGTGCTCGGCCGTTTCGATCCCGACAATTTTCTCGGCGGGGCGATGGCGCTCGACACGGATGCGGCGCAAACCGCGATCGAACGGGAAGTCGCGGGGGCCTTGGGCCTCGATTTGTACGCCGCAGCGGGCGGGATCGTTACCATCGCGGTTGCGAAGATGGCGGCGGCGATCCGCTTGAGCCTGTTCGAGAAAGGGCTCGACCCGGAAGACTTCGCCCTTGTTTCTTTCGGTGGGGCAAGCGGGCTGCATGCCTGCGAAACGGCGCAGGAAATCGGCGCGCGGCGCGTGGTGTTTCCGCGCGATCCCGGAACGCTGAGCGCCTGGGGAATGCTGTTCGGCGATATCGTGCAGGACCTTGCCCGTGCCCGTCCAATGCCGGCCGATGCCGGTGCCCTTGGCGCATTGGAGGGAATTCTGGCCGAGTTGGTCGCGGCCGGGAACGCGGTCCTGGCGGAGAACGGCGTTGCCGAGGAGAGCCGCGCCTTTCCGGTAACGCTGGACATCAGATATCCGGGGCAAGCCTATGAAATCGGCGTGCCTTTTGCCGCCGGCGGCGCCGACCCAGCCGCCGCCTTGGGCGCCGCTGTATCGGCTTTCCATGCGAGCCATCAGGTGCAGTTCAATCATGCCGACCATGCGGTGACGCCGGAAATCGTGACCGTGCGTATCGCCGCGACCGGTTTGCTGCCGCGCCCGGTCATTCGGCCCTTCACGCCCGACGCGCCGCGCGCCCCGGGAAAGCGCCGCGCCGTCGTCGATGGCGCCGCGCGCGATGTTTCCGTCTATTGGCGCGACGCGATCGGGTTCGACGATATCCTCGCCGGCCCGGCGATTGTCGAGGAAGCCCATTCGACCCATTTCATTCCAACCGGCTGGACCGCGCGGCTGCATCCCTCGGGTGCGCTGATCGCCGTCCGCGACGAAGCGAGGAACTGAACCATGACGCCCCGTGACGACGACAAAGCCGACAGTGCCGGTCTGGACGCTGTCCATATCGAGGTGATCCGCAGCGCGCTGGCCTCGGTTGCCGAGGAAATGAGCGTCACCATCTGGCGCACCAGCCGCAGTGCGGTCGTGCGCGAAATCCTGGACTATTCCACCTGTGTCTTCGACGCGATGGGCCGCAGCGTGGCGCAGGCGAAATGCATGCCCGTCCACCTCAACTCCATGCCGTCCTGTCTGGATGAGATCCTGAAGAATCATATTCCGCTCGATCAGTGGGAGGAGGGCGACCTGGTGGTCACCAACGACCCCTATGCGGGCGGTCAGCACTTGCCGGATATCCTGACCTTCAAGCCTGTTTTCCTGGACGGAGTGCGGATCGGAATCGTCGGCATCCTGGTTCACCACCTCGATGTCGGCGGCGGCGCCGCCGGGTCCTATGACCCCGGCGCTACCGATATCTATCAGGAAGGATTCCGCATCCCGCCGTTGAAGCTGGACGAGCGGGGAAAACGCAACCAGGCGGTCATAAAACTGCTTTTGCGCAATTCCCGGGAACCGGCCAATGTCGGTGGTGATTTTTCGTCCCAGCTCGCCGCTCTCGACACGGGCGTAAAAGGGCTGCAGCGCATCGGCCGGCGTTACGGCGCGGGGCGGCTTCAGGCCGCCGCGGAGCGGATCCAGGATCAATCGGAAACGGCCCTGCGCGCGATGATCGCCGCCTTGCCCGACGGCGAGTACACGTTCCACGACTTCGTCGATGACGATGGCATCGACCTCGACCGGCCGCTGCGCATCGCCGTGACCGCCACTGTCGATGGCGATCGCATCCATTTGGATTTCGCCGGCTCCGATGTCCAGGCGCGCGGCCCGATCAACAATACGCTGAACATGACGCGCTCGGCGGTGATGTGCGGGGTGATGATGGGCCTCGGCAGCGATGTGCCCGCCAATGAAGGGTGCTATCGGCCGATTTCGATCGACGCGCCGAAGGGCAGCATCGTCAACGCGAACTGGCCGGCGCCGGTCGCGAACCGGATGGCGACGGGCCATCGGATCGTCACCACGGTCCTGGGCGCCCTCGCCAAGGCGGCGCCGGACCGGATCCCCGCCGCCTATTACGGGGTCAGCTATGCCTATGCGGTGAATTGCGAGAAGGAGGACGGAACCCGGAATGTCTATTTCGACCTCGAATGCGGGGGATGGGGGGCGCATCCGGAGGAAGACGGCGCGAGCGCCTTTTCCTGCGGGTTCCACAATATCTCCAACGCCCCGGTCGAGATGCTCGAAAGCACCTTGCCGCTGACCTTCATCGAATACGGTCTGGCCGCTGGGACCGGCGGGCAGGGCAGGACGCGCGGCGGCCTCGGCCTCGTGCGCGAGTTCCGGCTGGATGCGGCGAAGGGAACCTTGGCCGCCAATCTCGAGCGTTTCACCCATGCGCCCTATGGCCTGGCTGGCGGAGAGGCCGGGCAAACGGGCCGCCTGACCCTGCGGCGGGCAACCGGGGAGACGGAAGACCTAGCGTCCAAGGTGGCCGGTCTTGCGCTGAACCGGGGCGATCGCCTGCGGCTGCAAACATCCGGCGGGGGCGGCCACGGCGACCCCGCGCAGCGCGATCCCGCCCGCAAGGCCCGCGATTTGGAGGAAGGCTACGTTCTTTAAATCTTTCATCGATCTACCCCCGGCTTTTCGGCAAATCCCTGCACGGTGTTTTTCGATAGGGCTCGGTATGCGTCTCGACACCCCCGTATATAGTTGACGGAAACCGGGTTCGGAGCGGGAGCAACGCGGGCGTCATGACGGAAAGTGGAAGATCGACGGAAGGACCGACGGCCGTGCTTGGGGCTTTTGCCGCGGGGTTGCGGTTCGACGACCTTCCCGCGCCGGTGGTGCGGCAGGCGACCGACTTCATTCTCGACGCCATCGGCTGCGCCGTGGGGGCGTGGCGGGACGATCCGGAAAAGGCGCGGATCATGGCCCGCCTCGTGGAGACGTTCCACTCGACGGGGGAAGCGTCGATCTGGGGTTCGCCGGGCCTGAGGTCCGACGCGGCGCTGGCCGCCATGGCGAATGGGGCGCTGGTCAACGCCGCCGATTTCGACGATACGCATAAACGCGCCCTGCTGCATACCGGGTCGGTCGTGGTGCCGCCGGTACTCGCCCTGGCGGAAGAACGCGGCCTTTCCGGGCGCGATATCATCACCGCCGTCGTTGCCGGCTATGAAGTCGCCGTTCGGGTCGGCATGGCGGTGATGCCGAGCCATTACAGGTTTTGGCATTCGACGGCGACCAACGGCACCTTCGGGGCCGCCGCCGCGGCTGCGGCCGCCATGGGCCTGGACGCCGGGAAGACCCGGATGGCACTGGGCTTTGCGGGTACGCAGGCGGCGGGCCTGAATACGTTCTTCACATCCGGCGATCTGACCAAGAGCCTGCATCCGGGGAAGGCCGCCTTCAACGGCATCCTCTCCGCCCGTCTGGCGGAGGCCGGCGGCACCGCCCCGCCGACCATGCTGGAGCACGAAAAAGGATACCTCGCCGCATTCTCGACCGATCCCAAACCGGAGGCGCTGACGCAGGGCTTGGGCGTTGAGTGGGAAATCCTGCAGAACGGTTTCAAATTCTTCCCGTCGATCCTGGCCAGCCATTCGCCTGTTCAGGCGACGCTCGCGATCGTAACCGAAAACGACCTTGATCCCGGGCGGATCGAAAGCATCACGAACGAAACCTACAACACGGTCAAAACCCATTTTTCCGCCAAACAGGTCACGACGCCGATGGGCGCACGGGTCAGCGTGCCGTATTGCTGTGCGGTTGCCGCCCTCGACCGGCAGGTGGGCCAGGCTCAGTTCACCCAGGAACGCGTGGTGCGCGATGACGTGCAGCACCTCCTTGCGCGGACCGAGGTGCTGGCCGACCCGAATTTGAACGCGCTATATCCGGAGAAATTCCCGGCCCGCGTGACGGTGACGATGGCGGACGGCCGCAGTTTCACCGCAAGCCGCGACTTCCCCAAGGGGGATCCGCAGGACCCGTTGTCGCCTGGGGAGATCGAGGCCAAGTTCGTCGACAACGTGTCGGGACGTTTCAACAGTGACCAAACCCGCCGGATCATATCGCTGGTCCGTGCCTTGGGCGGCGATGCGCCGGCAAAGCCGCTCCTCGATTTACTTGCCGGCCGGGAGGGATAAAACCATGGAACATGTCGATATCGGGTCTATTTCCGTTGACTGCGTGCCGGAGACCGCCGGCCCGTTACTGCATGCGCAGAAATTCTTCCCCGACCTGACCGACGAGATGTTCGAGGCCGCCCGCAGAGAATTGCCGCCCGGCAACCTGACGGCGGATGGCGAGGTGATCCTCAGTTTCCACAGCTATCTGGTGCGCACCGAACGGTACAACATCCTGGTCGACAGCTGCTGCGGGAACGGCAAGTCCCGGCCGCATCGCCCGTCGTTTTCGAACCTCAATACGAACTACCTCGATACACTGGCCGCGGCGGGTTGCCGGCCGGAGGATATCGATTTCGTGCTGTGCACCCATCTGCATTGGGATCATGTCGGCTGGAATACGCAATTGCTGAACGGGGAATGGGTCCCCACCTTTCCCAATGCGAAATACGTGATGTCGCGGCGCGAATACGACTATTGGAACGATCATTACGCGCGCGACCCCGCCAATGTTCACCGTGCCGCGTTCGAGGACAGCGTGCAGCCGCTGGTGCGCGCCGAGAGGGCCGCCCTGGTCGATGAAAGCTTTGAATTCGACAACGGGATCTGGCTGGAGCCCTGCTTCGGCCATACGCCGGGGCAGGTGGTGATGAACGTTTCCTCCGGCGGCCAGGCGGGCGTGATGTGCGGCGATGTCATCCATCACCGAATTCAGTTGGCCGAGCCGCAACTGACCTGCCTTGCCGATACCGACCAAGCCATGGCGCGCGAGTCGCGTCGGCTTCTTATGGAGAAGCATGCCGATACCGGGAATTTGGTTTTCCCGGCCCACTTCCCGGCGCCGACCTTCGGCGCGCTCACCAGCCAGGCCAACGGTCGGCGTTTCTCGCTAAGCGCGGATCACGAATAGGTCACGCCACTGTTCGCGGCTTATCGGCCGGGATGTCCGCATTCGGCTCCCCGACCGTGCTGCGTTGGATTTCCAGGCCGTGCCACCAGTCGTAGACCGCCGCCTCGTCCATTGGCAGTTCGAGCCCCATGCCGCCGTGAAACGCCCGCCATGCGTCGCAATAGTCTTCGCGGACGGCGACAAGCAGGGGGACGTGTTCCATGGCGGCGCGTTCGAAGACGTCCCGCAAGCCGCGTGACTCGGATTCGGCGCGCCCGAAGCGATTGATCATCATCAGATCGGGTTTCGTTTCGAACAGCGTGTCCAGGCGGTGCGACAGGTCCGTAATCGCCTGTGGGTCCAGCCTGCAACCGCGGGCTTCCTTGCCCCGGTATTCAAGGATGGGAAGTTCCCAGGCGTCGTTGATTTCCCGAACGACGAGTGTCTTCTGGCCGCTTGCTTCGTCCCAGATGCTATCCTGGCAGACGCCGCCAATGGCGACGCCTTCCGCCGACAAATGCGCGCGGATCCTGGCCATCAGGTCGTTCACGGGCGCGCCCATGCGAAAGACTATTCCGGCAAGTATCGGCAATGGGTCCGTCATCGAAAAAACTGTCCTCCAATGGATCGGAAAGTGATCCCTGCTGTGCGTTTCATATCGCAACAGGTCCTAAACGGAAACGGATATTGGCTGCCCGGGCCCACCTTCGGTAAGTGCGTGGGGCGCCGCCACTTATATTAGTATTCAAGAATGCCTTCCGGGCGATCCGGATACGCAATCATCGTCGAAAATGCCAGACTCGTCCTCGTGGAAAGAGAAACGGGTGAACCAACCCCACATAGCGAGTTTGTGAACAGGCCGCGAGTCGCTACAGCTTCCTCTTGCGTCATTCAAACAGACCAAGGGGGGTAAAATGAACGCCTTCAATACGCTTACTGTCATCCGGATGGTTTCCTATCTGTGCGAGAAACTCGAGGAGGCGGGTTTGACCCTGCGACTCTTGGGTCCGGGGCCGGAACTTGACATGATCTACAACGGCGCCCGGCCTGACCGCGTCGCGCCGCAAAAAATCTTCCAGCAGGATGCTCAGGCCGTTTCCGCCGAATTGCTCGACGCGTTCTGGCTGGTGGGTTTGGACCGCTATGGGCCGGCTGTTCTGCAGGCTTGCCGGGGCATGGATCTCGGCGACAGGTCGCTGGCGGACCATCTGACGACCGATGGCGGGCTCTACGTGCCGGGAAACCAGTGGGAGAACAATCCTATTCCGGAAGTCCGCGCGGCCGCGGCCTGGCGGTTGCACGGCATCGGCTGCTATTTCGGTGAAACTTGGTTCCGGCCCGAGGGCGACGACGTCCCGGGGTTCCGCGGCAAGGGTATTTCGGACCTGATCCTGCGTCTGGCGATGGGCACGGCCTTTTGCCGGCACGAGGCGCGCTTCATGTTCGGGTTTTGCGAGGAGGCCCTGGCCGTCCGCGGCATTCCGATCCAATACGGGCACTACCAGTGCTATCCGCATGGCGCAACCTGGACTAGGCCGGACGGCTCGCAGGACGATGTCTGGCTGACCTTTACGGCCGCGCCCGATTTCGGGGATCTATTTGGCGGGTTTGCCCGGGACCGGTATATCCCGCAGCACACATGACGCGACCAGAACGCCTTCGGACCCGTCCGGTTCGACGATCGGGGTGATCAGGCGGCGGTAGGATTCCCGCCGCTCGCGGTCTTCCTCGCCCGGGACGAAGGCGTGAACGTCCTGCAATATGGGGATGCGTTGGTCGAGGGCGCGATAGTAGTCGCGGTCGACGGCGCGTTCGAATTCACTCGCGTCCGGTTTCAGCGTCGGCGTGCCGATCGATTTCGCGGTCCATTCCAATCCGTGGAAGCGTGCCGCGGCCGAGCGCCGACCGATCGACTCCATGTAGAATTGCCCGTCTTTGCGGACGAGTTTGATGAGTTCGTCCTCGTTCACCGCCTCGCTGTTCCGCCAGTCGGCCAGATGGGCCTGCAAAAGCGGGGAGGAGGCCAGAATCTGTGCCGGGGGAAGATCCACGATGACGGTGCGCGGCGTCAGTTCCAGCGTCCGGTAGCGCAGGAAATCGGCCGCCATCGCTTCCGCCTGCTGCTTTGTCATGGCCTGGCGGCGAACCTTGGTGGCGACGTCCATCGGCGCGAAGGCGAGCGGGTAGAGTTTGTGTGTCAAACCGGCGGTGAGACAGGCGTGATTGACGTCGGCGACGTTGAAACGAAGTTCCGCCACGTTGCCGGTCCAGATCAGGATGACGGCGCCCATCTTCAGGACATAGCGCATGGTTTCGTGGTACGGGTCGTCCTGCTTCTCGAAACGGAAACAGTCCTCCTCCGTGATCAGCCAGGCGCCGTCCTCCGGTAAGAGCGCGTCGGGTTTTAGCTGTTCCGGCTTCAACCGCTTCCCACCTTGCGTTTCAGGTCCGCCACCGCATCATCGAACAAGGCCGCGTTTTCGATCAGCGCCGAGGCGTCGGGATCGTGCAGCCAGCCGGCAAAATGCTCGGAAAGTTTATCCTGCAGCGGCTTATCCTCATCCATCGCGGCCATCACGAGCATCTTCAAAAGAAATAACTTCGCCGTATCGGGGCGGGCCGGCCTGGGGGCTCTAACCTGTCGTTCCGCGATCCAATTCACGCGATTTTTCACGACGTTGTCCTTCTTAAGTGCGACTGAACGTTAAGTTTTAAATGCCTTCGATGTCAAATGGCGATCGAGTCGCCATTCAAGTAGTCAGCCCGAACATTGTAAATTTTACTTTAGTTCGACGGTCCCGGTTATGTCTGTATTTACCTCGGGCCCTATTTGTTTTGTGATCTCTCCGCGATCAGCCGCGCCCGCATCGCGGCGACACAATAGTCGATCGTCTCGTCATCCAGCGGCAGCAATTCCACTTCGCGCATGGCGACAAGCTCGCGCCGGAAGGCATCCAGTGCCGGTGCGGCGTCGCCCGGCGGCGGGGTGACAGGCGCAGCGGTCTCGTCATCCTCGATCAGCAGTCGATGGGGCGGAATCCGGTACAGCGTGGAGAGGTCGAACAAAGCCTCGGTGCCGGGACGTTCCTCGCCGGTTTCCCACCGTGTGAGCCGTTCGGGCGTTATGCGCAGCCGCAGGGCGACGTCCGCCCGCGTCATGCCGGCCCGGCGGCGCGCTGACTGCAGGGCGTCTTCTATTTTTTTCATACTGCCGTATCCGGTAGAAAGGTCCTCCGGAAGGTATAGCGAATTTCGGCTAACGGGAATAATCGTTGAGGAAAATCGCCGTTGCCGCGTTTGCGGATCGGGGTGTCAGACGAATTCGTCGCTGGTGGCGGTCTGATTGAAGGCCATGCCGCGTTCCAAGTGCAAACGCATGGCTTGGCGTGCGCGTTCCGGGTCGCGGGCGGCGACGGCGTCGCGGACCGCCTGATGTTCTGCGACAAGCCGCTCCATATAGGCGGCGCCCTTGCTTGGGTCGTCGGGTCGCATGCGCAACAGGGGGCGGGGGATGACGAAGACGCCCAGAAAGCGCAGGAATCCCTCTATCAGCTCGTTGCCGGTCGCCGCGGCAACCGCGCAGTGGAAGGCGAAATCCTCTTCGACCGCCGAACCATGCTCCGCCACCGCTTCCTTCATGGCGGTCAAGGCTTCGTCGATCAGCGCCAGATCCGCGGCGCTGTGTTTTTCCGCCGCGATGGCGGCGCTTTCGACCTCGACGCAGAGGCGCAGTTCCATGACGGAAAGCAGGTTCTGCTGGTCGTCGAAATGGTGGGGTTCGATCCGGAACGGCATGCGCCGCTTGTCGTCGACGATGAAGACGCCGACGCCCTGGCGGCTGACGATGACGCCGTCCGCCTTCAAGCGCGATATCGCTTCCCTAACGACCGGTCGGCTGACACCGGTCGCATCGCATAGTTCCTGTTCTGTCGGCAATTTGTCGCCCGCCCGCAGGCGCCCGGACAGTATTTGGCCGCGAAGCTGCGTGACGATCTGGTCGGCAAGGGAAGTCGCGCCGGCCGCCGGGCGCAAGCGCCGGACGAGTTCTCCCGCTCCATTGTGCGGTTCGGCCATCTATCTCTCCCTCAAAAGCGCCAGCTTAACCCGGCGCGGCGCGCCCGGGTGGGTACCACGGCACTGTGAATTGACAGTCTGGCTGTGATTCGGCCGCTTTACCCAAATTAACGAAAACGAGAAGCCGCTCTCACCTTGTCAGTTGTCAGATAACATATATCACGTTACCCTCCAAGCAGTACCGGGTGACAATCAATCGCACCTGTCCTGTAGAGGCGGGGAAAGCAATGGGGGATTGCCCGGTTTCCAGGAAGGGAGAGAAACAATGTCCATTATTCGCAGTACGGCCACCGCGGCCGTTTTTGGCATCGCTTTCGCGGGAGCGGCGACGACCGCGTGGGCGGCCGACTATACGCTTCGCATTCAGACGCATCTGTCGGCGGAATCGCTGAACGGTAAGAACGCTCAGCAATTCGCGGACGATGTGGAACGCATGTCGGGCGGGCGCATCGACATCGAAATGTTCTATTCGTCATCCGTCGTCAAATCGACGGAGACCTTCGACGCCGCCGCAAACGGCGTGCTCGACGGTGATATGACCGGCGGCGCCTACCAGACGGGCAAGAACCCCGCCTTCCAGTTCCTCGGCGACATCATGGGCGGCTACGAAACGCCCTGGCAGCAGTATTCCTGGCTGTATTACGGCGGGGGTTTGGAAAAGGCCCAGAAGCTGTACAATTCCTATGGCATGCAGCTCATCGGCTGGTGGATCCCCGGGCAGGAATCGCTGTCCTCATCCAAGCCGCTTCCCGGTCCCGCGGCGTTGAAGGACTGGAAGTTCCGTTCGCCTCCGGGCATGGAAACGGAAATCTTCGCGGAACTCGGTGCATCGCCGATCGTGATGGATTTCGGCGAAGTCTTCAGTGCGCTTGAAACCAAGATCATCGACGGCGCCGATGCGTCGAACATCACGACCAACAAGTCGATCGGCATCTACGATCTGGTGAAACACGCGACCCATCCGGGTTTCCATTCGATGCCGTCCGATCATCTGGCGATCAACAAGGACGTTTGGGACGACCTTCCCGACGACCTGAAGGCGATCATCGAAGTGGCGATGCAGAAGCTGTCCTTCCACAATTCGATGAGCTTCGAAGTCGCGATGGGCAAGACCGCGACGGAAATCCAGAAGGAAGGCGTGACCCTGTACAGTTGGTCGCAGAAAGACCGTGGCGAATTCCGCAACTTCGCGCAGAAGAAGTGGCAGGAATGGGGCGACAAAACGCCTGAAGCCCGTGAGCTGGTCGACAGCCACGTTTCCTTCATGAAGGAAATCGGCCTGCTGAACTAAGGCCGGTTGAGACAACTGACGGCCGCGGCAGCCTCCTTCTTGCCGCGGCCGGTCCTTCTTTCGGAAAGCTTTTTCCTCTATCTTTTGCACATAGCGAAGAACGTAACGGCCGTTACAACGCGGCCGGCGCGAGAAAAATTGGCGGGGGCGGGAAATGCCGGAACTGACAACCAGCGGCCAAATATGGGTGGGGAGCATTGCGCTCGGCCTGGTGCTTTGGTTCATCTTCGTTTCGCCGCGCCTTGTGCCGATGCTGAAGTTGACGATGCACGGCCACGGTGACGACGACCGAAGGTTCAGCTTCGTTGATATCGTTACGCTCTACATGGCATCGGTTCTGATGTTCGTCGTGGCCGTCATCATGTCGATCATGTTCTACGAAGTGGTGATGCGTTACCTCTTCCAATCGCCGACCCTCTGGGTGGAAGAACTCTCGCGTTGGCTTGGCGGCATCATTTTCCTCATGGGCGGCCTCTACGCCATGCAGCAGCGCGCCCATATCAGGGTCGTCATCGTCTATGACATGGTTTCCCGAAACGCGCAGCGCGTGTTGGACGTGCTCGGTACGATCTGCATCGCCATTTTCTGTTACGCCGTGGTCGTCGGATATTGGAAAACGGCGATGAAGAAATTCGTTACCTGGGAATTGTACGGCTCCGCCTGGAACCCGCCGATTCCCGCCGTGATGAAGCCGCTCATCTGTATCGTTTGCGCCTGGATGGCCATTCAAGCGATCAGCAATCTGATCATGGACTGGAAAAAGCCCAAGATCACTCACGATCCAGCCGACGATCTGTAAGGGGCTTTGGCGTTATGGGTATTGGTGAACTTTCGATCCTTCTGCTGGTCGGTGTCGTGGTGCTGCTGGCGGCCGGCGTTCCGCTGGGCCTGGCTTCCGGGTTTCTGGGCGTTTGCGTAGCCTATTGGAAACTGGGGGAGCGCGGTTTCTTCATCCTGGGCCAGCGCATGTACGACCTGACGATCGAGCACGCGCTGCTGGCCGTTCCGCTGTTCATCTTCATGGCGATGCTGCTGGAGCGCAGCAATATCGCCAAGGACATGTACGATTCCCTGAACCTCTGGCTTTCCAGGACACGCGGGGGCATTGCCATCGTCACGGCGATCATGGCGATCATCATGGCCGCCATGTCGGGCATCATCGGCGGGGAGGTCGTGCTGCTCGGCCTGATCGCGCTGCCGCAGATGCTGCGCCTGGGCTACAACCAGAACCTCGCCGTCGGGACGATTTGCGCCTCCGGATCGCTTGGAACAATGATTCCGCCGTCCATCGTGCTGATCATCTACGGCGTCGTCACGGATACCTCGATACACGCTTTGTTCCGGGCCGCCATCGTGCCCGGGCTGATGCTGGGGGGCATGTATATCGTCTACATCATGGTCCGGACACGAATGAACCCGTCCTTGGCGCCGCTCCCGGAAGATAGGGGCGAGGTGACCTGGGGGGAGAAGTTTCTGGCGCTGAAGGGGCTGCTGCCGCCCGTGCTGCTGGTGACGGCCATTCTCGGGTCCATCTATGGCGGGATTACGGGGATCACGGAAGCCGCTGCGATCGGCTGTCTGGGCACGATCCTGCTGATTTGGATCCGCGGCGAATTCTCCACCCTGTTGTTTCTTGAGGCGCTGCAGCGGACGTTGCGGTCGACCGGAACCATCCTGTGGGTGACCTTCGGAGCCACCTGCCTTGCCGGGGCCTATTCGATAGCGGGCGGTCCCGTTTTCGTCGCCAACAGCATCCTCGGCATGGACCTGCCGAATATGGGCGTCATCCTGATGATGATGCTGATTTTCCTGTTCCTGGGCGCGCTGATGGATTGGGTCGGCATCGTGCTGCTGACCATGCCGGTCTTCCTGCCCATCGTCGCCGGCATGACGGCGTCGGAAATGGGCCTGCTCGGCGGGTTGGATCCCAGTCACTTGAAGGTTTGGTTCGGCATCCTGTTCTGCATGAACATGCAGGTGAGTTTCCTCAGTCCGCCTTTCGGGCCGGCCGCCTTCTACCTGAAATCGGTCGCGCCGCCGCATATCCAATTGACTGACATCTTCAAGGGGTTCATGCCGTTCATCTGCATTCAGCTGGTCGGTCTGGGCGTCATGCTGGCTTTCCCGGAAATCACGTCGGTTTTCCTGGATTAGGGGCGGCGCATACTTGGCTACCCTAATGCAAGCCTCTATCCTGGTCTCTGGGAAAGCAGGTTTCGGTTCGGGGAGTTTTCATGATATCGGCGGACTATGTGCGCGGAATGGCGCGCTACAACACGTGGCAGAACGGTGCCGTCTATGAGGCGGCAGGCGGTTTGGGCGACAAGGAAAGACGCCGGGACAAGGGCGCCTTCTTCGGCTCGATTCACGAGACTCTGAGCCATCTTCTTTGGGCCGATCAAATGTGGATGAGCCGTTTTGCCGGTATAGACCCGCCGCCCGGCGGTGTGGAGACGTCGCGGAACTTCCATCACGATTGGCACGCCATGTCCGATGCGCGCCGCAACCTGGATGCCGTGATTGAGGATTGGTCGAGGCGGGTCGAGACCGATTGGCTGACCGGGAACTTGACCTGGTATTCCAGCGTCGCGCGCAAGACATTGACCAAGCCGACCGCACTTCTGGTCGTTCACTTCTTCAATCACCAGACCCATCACCGCGGGCAGGTGCATGCCTTGTTGACCGCCGCCGGTGCGCCGACGCAGGTCACGGATCTGCTGCTGATGCCGGAAGCGGTTTAGGGAAGGCGCGCCTAACCCTTGGCTTGGGAAAGGACGTATTCGCCGAGGTCGTTCCAAACATGCTGCCGGACCAGTTTCCCGTCGCGGACCAGGAACCAGTCGACGAAGCGAATGCCTTCGAAAGCGGCGCCGTCCGGGAACTCCCCGCGCAAAGTGCCCTGGCAGGTGACGGCGACGCCGTCCTCGCGTGCCGCCGCGTCCCAGGCGTCATAGGTCTTCTTCACCCAGTTGTAGCGCGGCTTCGCCCAGGCGATCAGTTCTTCCAAGGCGGCGAACTCGACGCCGCCCGGAAAGACCATCCGGAAACCGTCGGCGAGCATGCCGCGGGCGCCTTCCAGGTCGCGGGCCTCCATCCGGTCCAGGAAGGTCCGCACCACCTCACGCGCGTCGGGAAGGGCCGGTCCGGGCGTCTTGAACGTACGTCCCCGCATGTAGTTTCCGGCCGGGAGCTCGTTCAGCGCGACGATGACGCCTTCCGGCGGCGCGGCGATGACGGTGCGCATGGCGTCGGTCAGCGCTTCGGCGATGCGGGCCTTGACTTCCGCGTCATAGACGCCGCCCAGCATGGTTACGTTGATAACGGGCATCAGACCTCTCCTATCGGCTGACCGATGGCAGCCAGGTGACGATTTCCGGGACGAAGACGATCATCACGACGAGCAGCATCGCGCAGGCCATGAAGGGGACCGCCGCGAGGCAGATTTCCGAGAACTTGGTTCCCGGCGGCGCGACGCCCTGCATGACGAACAGCAGCAAGCCGAAGGGCGGCGTGGTGAAGCTGATTTCCATCGCCAGCAGGATGATGACGCCGAACCAGATCGGATCGAACCCGTATTGCAGGGCGAGCGGGAAGAAGATCGGAACCGTCAGCAGCATCATGGACAGCTGGTCCATGAACATCCCCAGCAGCAGCAGGATCAGGAACATCGCGCCCAGCATCGCATAGGCGGAGATGTCGAAACCCGTCACCCAGTCGATCAAACCGGCGCTGCCGCCTGAGAAGGCGAGCGTCTTGCTGAAGGTCGCCGATCCGAAAATGATCAGCAGCGCGACCACGGTCACCCGCGTCGCCCCCTGCAGCGATTTCCACAAGGCCGCGATCGAGAGGGACCGGAAGACCACCGCCAGGAACACGACGCCCAGACAGCCGAAGGCGGCTGCTTCCGACGGGGTCGCCCATCCGACCATGATCAGGAAGATCACGCCGATCACGACGGAGATCATCGGCACGACGTCGCGGAGCAGCAGGATCATGCGTTCGCTCCAGGTCGCCATTTCAACCTCGTAGGGCGGGGCCGCTTCTGGGTCTAGCTTCGCCATCACATAGATCAGGATGGCGTACATGACGGCGAGGATCAGTCCCGGCACCACGCCGGCGATCAGCAAGGAGCCGATGTCGAGTTCCGCCAAAGTGCCGAGCAGGACGGCAAGCGCGGAGGGCGGGATCAGCATGGCGATGCCGCCCGTGCCCAGGATCGGCCCGATGGACATGCGCTTCTTGTAACCGCGCTTGGTCATTTCCGGCACCATCAGGGTGCCCATCAGCGCCGTGCTGCCCATGGAGGACCCGCTGAGCGTGGCGAAGGCGGTGCCGCCCGCGACCGTCACATAGGAAAGCCGCGCCGGGACCTTGCCCATCAGCCGTTCGATGGCGTTGAACATCCGGTTGGCAAGACCGGTATGGAAGAACAGTTCCCCCATCAGCAGGAACATCGGAATGGGCACCAGCGCGAAATTCGCCATGGATCCGAAGGCGTTGCCGGCCAGGGTGCCGACGCCGCGCTCCAATTGCAGAAGCAACGGGCCGCTGCCGCCGAAATAGATCATGGCCGCTACGACGTTCACCGCCAGGAAGGCGACGCCGACCGGAAATCCGATGATCATCAGGCCGAGGATCGACCCGAAGAACATGGAGAGTGTCCAATACCATTCCATTATTCGTGCACTCCCATCTCTCCGGTATGGATCAGGGAAGACCCGAATACGAACCGCAGGAACTCCAGCGCGGTGAAGCCGAAGCCGATCGGCATTGCGATGATGACGATCCAGCGTTTGATATCCAACTGCCCGCGCAGCTCGTCGTATTGGCCCCAGTTATAGTCCTGCCAGGTCTGCAAACCGGTATAGACGGCGAGCGCAAGGCAGACGAGGAAACAGGCGGCGGCGATGGTTCGGGACAGGATGACGCGCGCCCGGTCGGGGATCGCCGCGGTCACCAGTTCGATATAGACATGCGCCCTTTGCCGGACCATCCAGGGGCAGCCCAGCATCAGCACATAGATGAAACCGTATTCGATGAAGGTGAAGGAATAGTCGTTATAGTCCCAGCCCATGCTGCGGCAGGTCGTGTAATAGACGATCACCACCATCATCATGCCCACATACAGGCTGGCGGCGTAGAACATCGATCGGACGATCAGGGAATAGCCGGCATCCAAGCGGCCCAGCAATCCATCATTCGTCCCAGGCATTCGGTCAGCAGGCATTCAAACTGGGCCCAGTCTCGGAAATGAGGTTTCAAAATGAAAGAGTCCCGGACGGGCAAATGCCGTCCGGGACTTCGATCGTAGCACCGTCAGCCTATTCGATGTACAGGCCGCGGAGTTTTTCGGCCGCGTCGAGCGGACGGCCGTCGCTTTTCAGCCGTTCGTTCATGCGGTCATAGGCGGAGTCGATGGCGATCTCCAGGTACTTCGCCGCGTCCGGAACCACATGCACCTGCATGCCGGCGGCTTCCAGGTCTGCCTTTTCCTGGATGACTTCGGCCATGCGGGCCTCGCGGCTGGATTCCTCATGCGCGATGACGGCGTCCTGAAGGGCTTTCTGTTCCGCTTCCGACAGGTTGTTCCAGCTGTCCAGGTTCATGATGATGCCGATATCCGTCTGGTAGAAGTCCGGGTCCAGCCGGTGACGCAGGAACTCGTCCCATTTTAACCCTTTGACGCCGATCGAGGTCCAGGCGCTGGCATTCACGACGCCTTTCTGGATCGCGGCATAGACGTCGGTAACGGGCATCTGGTGCGTTTCCGCCTTCATGGCGCGGAAGAAGGCCCCGTAGATCGGGTTGTCGCGCATCTTCACGTCGCTCAGGTCCGGCAGGCCGTCACTGCCGAATTTCGGCGCGTCCTTGAAGTAGACGTGGAATTTCACGCCGGTATCGACCCAGCCCAGATACTTCATGTTCATGTGCTTCTGGTGCAGTTCGTCGATGATCGCCATGCCGCCATTGGCGCGAACCGCCGCGGGCGAGGAGTTGGAGGTCGAGATCGCCTCGTTCTCCGGCAGGCCGCGGGCGTAGAAGGCCGCGGGCAGGCAGGACATGTCGACCGTGCCTTTGCGGATCTCGCCGGCCTGTTCGAACATGCCGATGGAGTTGAAGGGTTTGACGTCGATCTTGA
>Ga0070726_10001867_pt1 | contig 19987 bp, 20 predicted proteins | sample tdAd471_FD_67275 | JGI IMG/M metagenome (GOLD analysis project Ga0070726, IMG submission 67275) | Marine sediment microbial communities from the Atlantic coast under amendment with organic carbon and nitrate - tdAd47.1 | ecosystem: Environmental > Aquatic > Marine > Coastal > Sediment | place... | reverse complement strand
CGAGGGCTCGAATAATATCCGCCTCGGTTTTATAAGCCATGGTCAGGTAGGGTTGATCCCACTTGCCAAATACACCGAGACGCTGAAAATCTTCACTCTGCCCATCAACCTGTTGCTGGGCATAGGCCCGACAGGCCTCACGAAATTCTGCCGGGGTAAAGTCCTTACCGGCTTTGCCAAATTTTTTCTCAACCACCAGCTCAATGGGTAACCCGTGGCAATCCCACCCCGGCACATAGGGCGCGTCATAACCATCCAGGCTGCGCGATTTAACGATGATGTCCTTCAGCACCTTGTTCAGTGCGTGACCGATATGAATTTCACCGTTGGCGTAGGGAGGACCGTCGTGGAGCACATATCGGGGTTTACCGGCGCGGCTTTCGCGTAGTTTTTCGTAGACCTGGTTTTCCTGCCAGTAAGCAGCCATTTGCGGCTCACGAGCCGGCAAATTCCCACGCATGGGAAAATCCGTTTTTGGCAGGTTCAGGGTGTTTTTGTAGTCACTCATGGTGGTCTCAAATTAAAACGGTGTCAGGATTAGCCGCAACCTGCAGATTCGAAGGTTTCCGCCAGCTATCTCCTCTAAATAATATCGGCCCGCCTAACAGTAGCGGTCAAACCCGGTCCTCAGCAGCGAACCACGCCCGTGCTCGCTGTTCATCCGACTCTATCTGCGTCTTCAACGCATCCAGGGATGCAAATTTCTGCTCATCCCGCAATCGGTAACAAAAATCAACATCCAGACGTTGACCGTAAAGATCACCGGCATAATCGAGCAGGTGTACTTCAAGCACCTGGCGCTGACCGTCTACGGTGGGCCGGGAACCAATATTAGCCACCGCTGGACTCGCCGTTAGCCCGGCACCAGTGACCCGCACGGCGTAAACGCCACTCAGGCAGATAGCACGACGCAGCACGCCAATATTGGCTGTAGGAAACCCGATGGTCCGGCCCAGCTGGTCGCCTCGAGCAACCCGGCCAGCAATGGCATAACGGCGCCCTAACAGACGGGTAACCTCGTCGAAATCACCTGCCTTTAACGCCCGCCGCACGCGCGTGCTGCTAACCCGCTCGCCGCCAACGTCGTAGCGATCCACCGTCACTACCGTGAACCCATGGTCGTCGCCCTGACGCCTTAAAAATTCGTAGTCCCCGGCACGCCGACGGCCAAACCTGAAATCGGGACCGACCACCAGATAACGTACGCCGATACCCTTGACCAGCACGCGATTGACGAAATCTGCTGGCTCCATTTCCGCCAACGAGGAATCAAATCGTAGGCAAAAAGCAAAATCCACCGGCAGTTCTGCCAGCAGCGCAAGTTTCTCACGCAACCGCGAAATTCTTGGTTCTGCCCGGTCCGGTACGAAAAACTCAGCCGGCTGGGGTTCAAAAAAGACTACTCCAACGGGCAGGTTCAATCGTTGTCCCTGCTCCGCCAGCTGGCGAAAAATCGCCTGATGACCCAGATGCACGCCATCGAAATTGCCAATAGTGGCAACACAACCATTGGTTAGCGGACGCAGGTTATGTAACCCGCGAATCAGTTGCATCGGGTTCCTCGACAGAAAAGCATTAAAGTAGTGGCCCGCGTTGGCAGGTGAAATCGAACAGAAAATAGCCCCTAATTCTATTCAATTTGGGGCACGCTGGTCTATGCCCATCCAGCTGTCTACTCAGCCCGCAGCGCTGTTTTCTTCCTCTACGGCCGGGGAAACACCACGAACACCATTGGCTTTGACATCGTTAATGCTTACGCCCAATAAAAAAAGCCCGAACGCATAAACCAGCATCCCGCTAATCACTGCCAGAGATAACCAGTAAATTCTTGTCCAGATATCGACAGTAACCCAGTCAATGGAGCCTGCGAGCCAGAAGAGCCAGGCAGCCATCACAGCGGTCGCCAACGCAGCTTTGAGCACCAGACGCCGGCCGCCAGCGCTAATCGTAAACAGCGCCTCACTGCGAAGCGCTTTATAGAGCAGGCCTGCCTGGAGGAACGCCGAGCAGGAAGTCGCCAGCGCCAGGCCAGCGTGCTGTAGCGGAAAAATCAGTATGACGTTAAAAACCATGTTGGCGACCAGCGCAATGATGCCAATACGCACCGGGGTACGAGTGTCCTGTCGAGCAAAGAACCCGGGGGCATAAAGTTTAACCAGCATGGCCGCCACCAGCCCCGGCGCATAACCCCAGAGGCTCAATGCCGCCCCATGAACCGCGGCTGCATCGAATTCACCACGCTGAAACAAGGTGCTCAGAAGGGGCTCGGCAAGCACCGCCAGGGCGGCGGCGGCTGGGAGCCCAACCAGCAGCGCTAGACGGGATCCCCACTCCAGCAACCCGGCAAATCCTTGCTGATCACCGTCGGCATGACGACGGGAAAGGTCTGGCAGCATGATAGTGGCCAGCGCAATGGCAAACACGCCCAGCGGAAACTCCAGCAATCGGTCGGAATAGTAAAGCCAGGAAATACTGCCGGACTGCAGAAAGGACGCCAGAAAGGTGTCGAACAGTAAATTAATCTGCGCGACCCCGGCACCAAAGAGTGTGGGCACCATCAGTAACAGCACCCGCTTTACTCCGCTGTGCCCCCACCGCAATTTTAGCCGCGGTAACAACCGCAAACGCATTAGGAAGGGCACCTGCCACAGCAATTGAGCGACCCCGCCGACGAGCACACCCACGGCCAGTGCGGTAACCGGCTGGTCGAACCGATCGGCAAATAACAGGGCACCAATAATCATTGCCACGTTTAACAAAACCGGCGAAAACGCGGGCGCTGCAAAATACCCGCGGCTATTCAAGATAGCCATGGCGGCGGCAGTTAACGAGATAAACAGCAGGTAAGGAAAGGTAATGCGTAACAGCTGGATCGCCAGCAATAACTTATCCGGTTCGTCAGCAAACCCGGGAGCAATCACCAGCACCAGCCAGGGGGCCGCTATCACCGCCAGGACCGTGACACCGACCAGCGAGACAAACAGGACGCCAACCACGTGATCAATCAGGTCCTTGACCTGATCGGGCCGTCGCTGCTGATATTCACTTAATACGGGCACAAAGGCCTGAGAGAAAGCGCCTTCACCAAACAGCCGACGCAAAAAATTAGGTATCCGGAAAGCCACGAAAAATACATCAGTGGCAGCGCCGGCACCAAATACTGCAGCGACTACCATGTCGCGCAGATATCCCAGGACCCGCGACAACATAGTTACGGAACTGACTGAACCGAGAGATCTAAACAGTCGTCTGGAATCGGACATAAACTATGAAGCCTTGACCACCGAAGGTAGTTTCACTAAACCAGTTCGCCCCTCACGATCGAAAAACCCTGTGGGTAAGGCAGGCGGCGATTCGAGATGGCGGAAAGCGCACATAATAACGGGCCAGGCGCTAAATTCACCCATCGTCCACCTGGATATTGCCGTCAGGGAACAAATGTTTACGGGCTAAATAGAGGGTACCCACGGTGATCCTGAAATAATTAGCGGATTAAACCGCACCTGGGAGGCTCAGCATTTGACAAGTGCCGTTGAAAACGCCATATTACGCCGCTTTTTTTAGCACCCAATTTAGCAGAGGAATCATCATTGGCAAATTCTCCGCAAGCGCGCAAGCGCGCCCGTCAGGCGGAAAATCGCCGGCAGCGTAACAGCGCTCAGCGCTCCAATTACCGCACCGCGATCAAAAAGGTCTCCGCCGCAATCGAAGCCGGCGACAATGAAACTGCAAAAACCAGCTACGCCGCTGCGGTTCCGATCCTCGACCGCTCTGCCGGACGCGGACTGGTGTCGAAAAACACCGTAGCCCGCTGCAAGAGCCGGTTGAACACCCAGATACAGAAAATGGCCTGAACCTTACTAAATTTCTTTAGTCAGGCCGGACAGTCAGAACGGGTAACGAAGCACGGGAATTATTCAGATTCCCGTGCTTTTTGCTGTCTACAGAACAGGCCCGAAAAATAATTTCCTTAAAAGAAAGCCGAAATTAATTTCGCTAACTGATCACCATATTGTCGCGGTGAATCAACTCTTCCTCGTCCACATAGCCCAAAATGTCGATGATCACACTGCTGGCCTTGCCCATAATCAAACGGCTTTCAGCCGCGCTATAGTTGATCAGGCCTCGTGCCACCTCACGCCCGTTCCGATCCCGACAGGCCACCAGGTCGCCCCGTCGAAACTCTCCATTGACCGCCGACACTCCCACACTGAGCAGGCTGCGGCCATGACCACGGATGCTATTGACCGCACCCTGATCCAGCTCCAGCCACCCGGCACAATGCAGATGCCCGGCAAGCCACTGCTTACGTGCCGCCAGTGGTTCCCGGTCCGCCAGCAGCAAAGTGCCGCCAGTCGCACCACTGGACAGACTGCTAATCGCCTCGGGTTTGCCACCGTGCCGAATATAGGTAAATGCGCCTGAACGAGCGGCTAACCGAGCTGCGCGCAATTTAGTCTGCATCCCGCCTCGTCCGAGCCTGCCACTGACACCCCCGGCCATCTGATCGAGCGCCGGATTGTTTGCTAATGTCTGGGCCACCATCCGCGCCGAGGAGTTTTTGCGGGGGTCCGATTCGAACAGGCCCGCTTGATCGGTTAACAGCAACAGTCCTCGAGCCTCAACCAGATTAACCACGAGCCCGGCAAGGGTATCGTTATCGCCAAACCGAATTTCATCCGTCACCACGGTGTCGTTTTCATTGACAATAGGCAACGCCCCTAACTCCAGCAAAGTTGTCAGCGTGGTGCGGGCATTGAGGTAACGCTCACGATCCACCAGGTCGTCATGAGTCAGCAACACCTGGGCGGTATTCAGCCCATGCTGCTTGAATGCCTGCTGATAGAGTTCAACCAGACCCGCCTGGCCGACCGCAGCGGCAGCCTGAAGACGGTTTAACCCGGTTGGTCGAATAGTCCAGCCAAGCCGGCTAATGCCCTCTGCCACAGCACCGGAAGAGACCAGCACAACCTCTATACCGGATTTAAGTAATCCGGCAATCTGCGTCACCCAGTCACCAATGGCTCTGGCATCCAGACCAACCCCATCCGCGGTTAACAACGCACTACCGATTTTCACCACCAGTCGGTCGCCGGACACCAGACGAGGAACAGCGGCCTCGGCTGGCGCAAAAACAAGAGGAATCGAATCAGTCATTCGCGATATTACTCGGGGGTTTTCTGGTCAGGGGTTCTGCCTGGCGATCATTACACCGCCAGCCGGGCGCATATTTCAAACTTGCCACCAGGGTTAAAAAGGCACGGTTAACGCAACCGCTATTATTTATCCAGTCACTCCAGCTCAGTTTCAATGTAATTTTGAATTTCCTGGGTGAGCGCTATGCAACCTTCACGGGTCTCTCCTGACAGGGCAAACCAGGGCCCCTGCCAACTTAACCGCTCCAGCGCATCACTAATGCGAGCCTCTCGTTGGTCCGGTGCTATCAGGTCAATCTTATTAAAAACTAGCCACCGGGGTAGATCAGCAAGGGTCTCACTGAATTGCTCCAGCTCGTTAACAATGGTTTCTACGTTAGCGACCAGGTCTTCGCCGATATCTTCAGCACCAATATCGACGACGTGCAGCAGCAAACGGTTACGCGAAAGGTGTTTAAGAAACTGAATGCCGAGACCGGCCCCTTCGGCGGATCCTTCGATCAATCCCGGGATGTCGGCAACCACAAAACTTCGGTGCGATTCAACGGAGACAACTCCCAACTGCGGGTGCAGGGTGGTAAAGGGGTAGTCGGCAATTTTTGGCGTTGCGGCGGATACGGCACGCAGGAAAGTTGATTTACCCGCATTCGGTAACCCCAGCAGCCCTACGTCGGCCAGAAGGTTCAACTCCAGTGCTAATTGCCGAGTTTCACCGGGGGTACCCGGCGAGGTCCGCCGAGGCGCCTGGTTCACACTGCTCTTAAACCGGGTGTTGCCAAGACCGTGAAATCCGCCCTGAGCAACCAGCAGACGCTGGCCTTTAACCGTTAAATCACCAATCAGTTCACCGGTGCCCTGATCGAAAACACTGGTGCCTACTGGCACCGGTATCAGCTCATCGTTACCGCTCTTACCGCGCTTGTTTCGCCCCTCTCCAGGAAACCCGTTCGCAGCAGAAAACCCCCTTTTATTGCGAAAGTCGATCAGGGTATTCAGCGCCTCGTCGGCGACTAAATAAACACTGCCGCCATCACCGCCATCACCGCCATCGGGTCCGCCGCGTTCGATATATTTTTCCCGACGAAAACTCAGACAACCCGCACCGCCATTGCCAGCAGTCACCGTAATCGTGGCTTCATCGACAAACTTCACCGTTTTCTCTCACCCTAAAAATAAAAAGCCCCGTCAAAACGGGGCCTTTAGAAAGCTCTGCAAATCGCCCTAAGAAAAATCAGGCAGCAACTACCGCCACGTGGGTGCGATTATTAGGGCCTTTAATTTCAAATTTAACCTGACCATCGGCCTTGGCAAACAAGGTGTGGTCACGGCCAACGCCTACATTGACACCGGCATGAAACCGGGTGCCACGCTGACGAACCAGAATATTGCCAGCCACCACCTGCTGGCCTCCGAATTTTTTTACACCCAGTCGCTTCGATTCTGAATCGCGACCATTCCGGGAACTACCCGCCGCTTTTTTATGTGCCATTTCCTGAACTCCAGTACTGTAAAAAAATGAAGGGGGATATTAGCCAGAGACAATATCGCCGATCAGCAATTCAGTATAGGACTGACGATGCCCCATCTGCTTGCGAAAATGTTTGCGCCGTTTGAATTTAATAATTCGAATTTTCTCGCCGCGACCCTGCTCCTGAACAGTAGCACTCACACGGGCACCTTCAAGATAAGGCTTGCCCACCTGAACACCATCGTCAGCGACGACCATCAGCACTTTTTCAAGATCAATTCCTGCACCAACCTCTGCATCGATTTTCTCAACCTTGAGCTTGCTACCTGTTTCAACCTTATACTGCTTGCCACCGGTTTCGATAACCGCAAACATGGACCTACTCCGTCATTAAATGTTGATTTAGAATCACCTGCGACGCGACCAGCGCTATTTTCTGGTCATGTCGGCGAAAAGGGCGCGTGATTATAAGCTAACGAGCGCTCTCTTGCACATCTCTTTAATAACCCGCTTCTGCTTTACTGGCCAGAGACCATCAGGCAGCGTTGTTCGCTTGACAGCGCAACCGCAGGCCACCTAGCATCGCGCAATTTTTAGTCTGGAGGCTCAGGCCGTGATCATGGACGAACTGGCAGTTATCCTGCAGCCTGCGGCGCAGGATATGGAAGCGGTCGATAGACAACTGCGTGAGCAGTTGCGTTCCCGCATACCTGCCATATCAGAACTGGCTACCCACATCATTGAAAGCGGTGGCAAACGACTGCGGCCCACCATGGTCGTACTTGCCGCCAAAGCCTGTGGATATTCCGGCACCGACCATATTAACCTCGCTGTCATTATCGAGTTCGTACATACCGCCACCCTGCTGCACGATGATGTCGTCGATGAGTCAGTTAAACGCCGCGGACGGCCGACGGCCAACACCCTGTGGGGCAATAACCTCAGCGTTCTGGTGGGCGACTTTCTATACTCCCGCGCGTTTGAGATGATGGTTGAGGTTGGCCATATGCGAGTCATGGAATTACTTGCAAAGGCCACCAACGTCATCGCTGAGGGAGAAGTTCAGCAAAGTCTCAACCGAGGCAATCCGGATATCCCGGAAAGTGAATATATTCAGGTGATTACACATAAGACTGCCCGACTTTTTTCGGCAGCAGCTGAACTCGGTGCCGTCGCGGCACAGCTCGGTGACGATCACCGTAAGACGATCAGCAGTTATGGGCTCCACCTTGGCATTGCCTACCAATTACTGGATGACCTGCTCGACTACCGCGGTGAAGCTGCTCTGATTGGCAAAAACATCGGTGACGATCTGGCCGAAGGCCAGCCCACACTGCCGCTGATTCGGTCCCTGGAAACCTGCAATACCGATCAGCGCCAGCAACTTCGTCAGGCCATTACCGATCCCGGCAGCATCCCTCTGGAAAGCGTGGTAGAGATCATTGAATCAGGGGATGCCATCGCGTACACTGCGCGCCGCGCCCAAGAGCATGCTGATCTTGCCAAACTGGCATTGGCAGAGTTCCCCGAAACTGAAGCCAGAGCATCCATGCTTAAACTTGCTGATTTTGCCGTCAGTCGCGCATTTTAGTCACAGGTACTTATTACGGGGTGTAGCTCAGCTTGGTAGAGCACCGTCTTCGGGAGGCGGGGGCCGGAGGTTCAAATCCTCTCACCCCGACCAGATTTACGAGCGATAAACCGTCAGTGCCAAAACGCAGCTGACGCTACGTTCGGCCCGTGCCGCAATCCCCCGAATAAATCAACGGCCTCCTCGCCACCAACAGCCAGTCCATCTCCCTTGCAATTCGCTCCGCCCACCAGCATTGACCTGTCCCAAACAACACCGAAAGACCATCACCAGCGAGTGGAGAAGGTCACAAATTTTTGAATCGGGCCGATTTACAGACGTGGTATCTTGTCCAAGCTCTCAAACCCAACCTCGTTTTCCAAAGATAAAGCGTGAAGGAGCTGATAGTGGTTGGGGTCAAGCCCCTTCCACTTATCCGTCAGGCGAAAAATCAATGCGCATTTCACGACTTATCCCCTCCCTTTCCTGTTTAACAATTGTCCTGCTACTGGCCGGGTGTGCCGAAGATGACAAACTATCGGCGGCAGAACATTCCGCCAGGGCAGAACAATATCTGGCAACGGGCGAGCTGAACACCGCCATTATCGAAATTAAAAACGCGCTCCGTATCGAGCCTGAGAACCCGGACCTTCGCTGGTTAGCCGGCCAGATCTATCTGGCCAGCGGCCAGAGCCCAGCTGCCGAACAACAATTCACTCGGGCTCTTGAGCTCGGTCTTAGCAGAGCGGATGGAGATCTGCTGCTAGTTCGCTCTTGGATAGCTCAAGGAGAGCTGGAAAAAGGACTTGATCACTTTTCCAACAAGGACCCTGATTCTCTAACTGACGAAGGCAAGGTCCTCTTCGCCGACCTCCTTTTAAACTCGGGGGAAACCAGCCGCGCCGAAGAGATGTTCCTCGCGCTTGTTGAATCCCCCTCAGAAGGAGCATCGGCTCAACTCGGGCTGGCAAGAATTGCGCTAAGCCGAGGAGATACTGCTCTGGCGACCCGCTATGTAAACAGGGTCCTGACAGAAGAGCCGAGCAATCCGTTTGCGAACATGATCGCGGGCGAACTCGCCGTTGGAGAAAATCAATTAGTAGAAGCAGAAAAATATTTTTCAGTTGCGGCTAGCGATCCCCGCACTGAACTGCTCTCTCGCCTGGGCATGACCCGTGTTCAATTAGCCCGTGGTGAAGCCAGCTCAGCAGCAAGTGCTCTAGAAGAAATTATCAGCACCCAGCCATCCATACCACTGGCCCACTACCTGCTGGGACTCGCCCACTATCAGCAGGACAATTTTTCTGAGGCTATCGATTCACTTGAACAACTAAGGGCACTCGCCCCAAAACATAACCCTACCCTCTTATTGCTGGGCAAACTTTATCTGGACGACAACCAGCTTGAACGAGCTAACAGCCTTCTAACCACTCTGTTCACCAGTGACCCCGAAAACATCGCTGGACGCAATTTACTGGCGACTACTCGATTAAGGATGAACCTCCCTGAAGAAGCCCTTTCGATTCTCGGGGACGCGGTTTCAGTCGAAACCAATGATCTCGTCGCTTTGATTACCGCAGGCAGCGCCCTTCTTGCTATCAATGATCACGCCCAGGCCGCCACCCTACTGGAAAAAGCAGCCACGTTGGTCGACGACCCTAGCCGAATTAATAGCCAGCTGGCCAAACTGCATCTCGCTGCGGGAGATGTCGACACGGCTGTTGAGGAATTCCGAAAACTCACCCAGACCGACAGCAACAATCCCCAGCACCAACTGCTTCTCGCTTACTCACTAGTCAGGCAGGGTAAACTCGAACAGGCACTGGCGTCTGCAGATCAGCTCGAAGATCAGGGTTTACCCGCTCTATCGGCTAATCTTAAAGGGGCGATTGCCTTAGCCCAAAACCAACTACCAGAAGCACGTGAGCAGTTTGAAAAAGCCATTACCGCTGACACCAGTTACATCCCGCCACGGCTCAATCTGGCACGCATCGCTCAAGCAGAAACCCGTTTCGCGGATGCCACCAAAATTTTTGATGACGTCCTCGCTATTGATCCCAACAACCTGGCCGCAACGCTAGGGTTAGCCAATCTAGAAATTAAAAATGATCAGAAGCCAGCCGCCGTAAAACGGTTAAAAGCGGCGGCAAAAAACACAAAGAGCGCTAACTTACTGCTCACACTTGCCAGACTAATTCGAGCGGACGGAGATACTTTAGCAGCCTTAGATTACGCCCAGCAGGCTCAGATCATTGAACCTCAAAACCCCGCGCCTGCGAGAATGATCGCTGCGATACAAGTTAGCCAGGGATTGCCAAACGAAGGCTTGCGAACACTCGAGTCAATTCCTGCCGCTCGGCGTGCCGACTCATTTAATTTGAATTTAGCTCAGCTCTATCGCATGAATAATCGACCTGACCGGGCGCGAGAAATATTGACGGAACTGGTGGAGCGCTCCCCTTCAAACCTGGAAATTCTTGTTAACTCAGTCTCTCTGGAACTAGAGGAGAGAAATATCGAAAAAGCGGAAAGCCTGCTAACCGACTATTCCAAAACAGAAGAACCGGCCATGCACATAGTCGCCACTCTTCGCGGTGACATTCATCGCGCTGCCGGGCGTCACCAGCAAGCGATCGACGCTTACACCGAAGCTTTCAATTCAAACCCAACCGGCAACCTTGTCTCCAGCCTCACCGGCGAGCTAATAGCGGATAAACAGGAGGCTCGTGCGCAGAAACTCTTAACCGACTGGGTTAACGAACACCCGGATGACCTGGGCAGGATGCTGCAGCTCGCTAACATGCGAATCGTGGCTAACGATCAGGAAGGCGCGCTTCTTCTTTACGAGCAGATACTGGTTGAACAGCCCACTCAACCGCTCGCACTGAACAATCTTGCCTGGCTCTATTTCGAAAAAAACGACCCAAGAGCCATTGAACTGGCAAACCAGATCGCCGAAACCAATCCGGAAAGACCAGAGGTCCTCGACACGATTGGCTGGATTTTTGTGGTTCAGGGAGACAAAAACCGTGGACTACAGCTGCTATCCATGGCCCACGAAAAAAGCCCAGAATCTGCGGAAATAACTTACCACCTGGCGGTCGCCTATCACCGCACCGGCGATTCTGAAAAAGCGACACAGCTGTATTCCACCCTGACCGCTAATCACCCTGATTACGCAAATAATGAGGAAGTAGCGCGCTTTGCCACAGAACTGGCCACCGAATAACCACTGATCGAATCATGCCGCTGGACCGATAGGGTGATTAAATTCCCAGCTGGTCCAGCGGCCCTTTTCCTGCACGGATTACCTGTGGTGGCTCACTTACCAGGTCAACTATCGTGGTCTCCGCCGAAAGCCCCTCATCCACCAGCAAAATCCCGTCGACCTGACGACCCAGAACCCGCTCAATTTCTTCCGGGTCCGATAAGGCCGTTTCTTCAGCGCCCACCCTGGCAGTCGTTGTAATTACCGGTTCGGACAGCTCGGCTAACAGGGCTTTACAGACTGGATGATCCGATATCCGCACACCAATGGTCTTGCGCCTGGGGCCAATCAATCTTTTCGGCAGTAATCGCGTCACGGGGAGCACGAAGGTGTAGGGGCCGGGACAATGTTTACGCAGAATCCGATGCTCAGCGCTCCCTACCTGAGCATATTTTGCTAATTCACTTAAGTCACTACAGAGCAGGGTAAACTGATGTTCTTTAGGAAGATCACGAATCTTTAGAACTTTTTCATGCGCCTTTTTCTCATTGAGCCGGTGGAGCAGCACATAACTGCACTCCGTCGGACAGACCACCAGACCGCCGGACGCCAGTATTTTGCTAGCCTGCTGAATACTTCTCTGTTGCGGATCGATAGAATGGACGCGCCAAACCGTGGCCATCGCTGTATCCTTAATTAGGCCCATCTTGCCGATCTCTCCCGGAAAATAACGGAAAGTCGCAAAAGGAAAAATAGAATTATTATGCAATTTTTCGTCGATTTTTTACCGGTCGTTATTTTCTTTATTGTCTACAAACTTAACGGTATCTATGCGGCCGTGGTCGCCACAGCGATTACCTCCTGCATCACTGTCGGTTACACGTGGTTTCGTCTTCGCCGTCTGGAGACCCTGCAAATTGCCAGTCTGGTCATCATTTGTGTGGCAGCGGCGTTAACCCTGCTTTTTAACGACGACAGCTTTATTAAATGGAAACCGACCCTGATCAATGGCCTGTTCGCGGTGGTTTTCGCGGGCAGTTTATTTACTCAACGTTCACTGGCCGAACGATTATTCGCCAGGCAGATAGCCTGCCCCCCTCCGGTCTGGAAAAAAATGACCCTGAGCTGGGTATTTTTCTTTGTTGTCTGTGCCGCTGCTAATTATTACGTCGCGTTCATCTATCAGGTCGATAGCACCGACCTCAACGCCGAGCAATACCAGAACTGGCAGACCGTCGCCGACGACGATCAGCTTTTCGCTGATTTGATTTATCAGAAACCACTGGAAGCGCTTGAAGATGAGCAGAAGTTAACGCTGACCACACTATCGCCGACCGACCGTAAGGAAGAATATTTACGAATAATCCATCAATCCAGATGGGTTGATTTCAAACTTTTTGGGTTGCTGGCCCTCACCATTGCCTTCGTTTTAGGGCAAGGCTTCTTCATCGCTAAATACTTTGATCAGGATGAAAAAACGAAGGTTCAGCCCGGTGACAATTTACGCAATACATTGTAAATCAGGTAAATTCGTGGAATATTAACGACAAGACATAATAAACACCTAGAATTTATCTCTTTAGGTTATTGATTAACTAGAACTTTTTGTTATCATTTCACCGTCCTAGCGACGTAACAAAGACCACGTTGCTAGTTAAATACAGCCGTTTGAGGGGGCCCCAGGGTTGATTAACCTGGTTCTTACTAAGGTCAATATCAATACACGTGCGGCCTATCCAACCATCACGGGACTAGTTTGATGTCCAAGATAATCGTTTCCTTCAAAGGCGCAACGATCGCGGAATATGATGTCCGCCCTGGCGAGATGATTATTGGCCGAAAAAGTTCGGCTGATGTGCAGATCGATAGCCTTGCAGTCAGCGGCAGTCACGCAAAAATCAGTACTCAGGGTGCCACCACCACGATCGAAGACCTTGGTAGCACCAACGGCTCATTTATCGATGGCCAGAAAATCACTTCCCACACTTTGAACAACGGCGACGCTGTTCAGATAGGCAAGCACACCATCACCTTCGTTTCGGGACCCAGCGCGGCTGTGGAAGAAGATGACGATGATGATGACGAATTTGAAAAAACGGTCGTACTCGGAGTTAACGCGATGCCAAACATCGCCACTCCGCCGCCAAAACCCGCGACGCCAGCACCGGGAGCAACGGCGGCTTCCGCACCTCAGGTCGGTGGATTACAGATTTTAAACGGGCCTCGGTCCGGGCTGGTATTCAAATTGACCAAATCATTGACTAACGTCGGCCAGAAAGGCCATTGCGCGGCAGTTATCAGCCGTCGAGGCGGCGGTTATCACCTGGCGCACGTCGATGGGCCAAACCCGCCTTCGGTGAACGGAGAGCAACTCGGCAAGCAGGCACGCCCGCTTCAGGAAGGCGATGTCGTTGAGATTGGCACCATCAAAATGCAGTTTATGGCGTCAGCTTAAAATCAGGTCCCGTTGATTGCGCCGGATTCGAATCTGACCCTCTTTAAACCGTTAATTCATCGAACACTGCTTTAACCTCTGACACCCCCCCTAGCTGGATAATTCTCAGACCGCCGCTGTAGCCATCTCTCGGGCGATTCTGGCCACTGATCACGGCGGTTGAGAATCCCAGTTTTTCGGCTTCACGCAACCGCTCCTGACCATTGGGTATGGGCCGTATCTCCCCCGACAGGCCAACCTCTCCGAAAATAACCACTCCGGAGTTGAGCGGACGATCACGGAAACTTGATAGCACCGAAAAAATCACCGCCAGGTCGCTGGCCGTTTCCGAAACGGTCAGTCCACCAACAATGTTCATGTAAATATCCTGATCAAGCATCTGCACCTGCAGATGGCGCTGCATCACCGCCAGCAACATCGCCAGTCGCTGACTATCAAGCCCGATACAGACACGCCGAGGATTACCCAAATGGCTCTGCTCTACCAACGCCTGCACCTCAACCAGCAGCGGACGAGTTCCTTCCATACAGGCCATCACACTGCTACCGGCTACCGGCTTACCATGCTGCGACAAAAATATGGCCGATGGATTACGAACCGGTAACAGCCCTCGCTGGTCCATCGCGAACAGACCCAGTTCATTGACGGCGCCGAAACGGTTTTTTACCGCACGCAACATTCGGTAGGGACTTGATTCCTGACCTTCGAAATAAAGCACTGTATCGACCATATGCTCCAGTAACCGAGGTCCTGCGAGCGCACCTTCTTTAGTGACGTGACCGATGAGAAAAACAGTCACGTCTCTCTGCTTCGCAAACCGCACCAGTGCCGCCGTGCACTCTCTGACCTGGCTAACCGCGCCGGGCGCAGTGGCCACCCCTTCTGTCGCCGCAGTCTGAATAGAATCAACCACCAGGGCCGTTGCTCCGGAATCAGAGGCGACGGATATTATTTCTTCCAGCGCCGAACTGATCAGCACTGAGAGTTGGGGTGACCCGATTTGCAGGCGTTGCGCTCGTAACGCGATCTGTCGCGCTGACTCCTCGCCACTGGTATAAAGCACTGCTCCCGTTTCCGCCAGGTGGCCCATGACCTGCAGGAGTAACGTTGATTTGCCGATTCCCGGGTCGCCACCGATAAGCACGACACTACCACCTACCAGCCCCCCGCCCAGCACACGATCAAGTTCCTCAGAGCCACTGCTGACCCGTACCATGTCGGTCAACTCAATCTGGTCCAACTGAATGGCCGTCTGGCGCTCTCCAGTCCACCCAGCGCTGCCTGACTTCGCCTCACCCTTAAATTCTTTTAAACTGTTCCACGCTTCACAGGCCAGACACTGACCGGCCCACTGGGTTGTCGTGTGACCGCATTGATCGCAAACGTACTGGAGTCTGGTTTTGGCCATTATCGGTAGTTAGCGCCGACGGCCCAGGTAGTCATTCACTCTCAAAATTCCCAGCTCCGTATTCGCCAAAGGCCAGATCTTCGAAACGGGTGTACTGACCCACAAAAGCAAGTCGCAAAGTCCCGATGGGACCATTACGCTGTTTGGCGATAATTATTTCGGCTGTCCCCGCTGCATCGGAATCCTCGTTATAAACCTCATCGCGGTAAATAAACAGAATCAGATCGGCATCCTGCTCGATCGCTCCTGACTCCCTCAAATCAGCCATCTTCGGCCGCTTGTCAGGGCGCTGCTCCAGTGATCGGTTCAACTGCGAAAGGGCAACGACAGGAACGTCCATCTCCTTGGCCAGAGATTTCAATGTCCGGGAAATTTCCGAAATTTCTGCGGTTCGATTATCGGTTTTACCGGTCACCTGCATCAGCTGCAGATAGTCGACCACGATTAGTCCCAGGCCGTGCTGACGTTTGAGCCGCCTTACCCTTGCGCGCAATTCCATCGGCGAAAGTGCCGGGGTATCGTCGATGTAAATGGGCGCCTCACTCAGCAAGGTGACCGCAGAGGTAATGCGAGGCCAGTCCTCTTCCGCCAGATCACCCGTTCTGAGCCGTTTAGTGTCGACCCGACCGAGTGAGGCCAGAAGCCGGTTCGCCAGTTGTTTAGCTGGCATTTCCATACTAAATATCGCAACCGGCTGGCGCTCTCGAATCGCCACATTTTCGGCAAGATTCATCGCCAGGGAGGTCTTCCCCATGGATGGACGGGCCGCGAGTATGATCAGGTCACCTTTCTGCAACCCGGCTGTCTTATCATCAAGGTCACTAAACCCGCTGGACAACCCGGTGATATTGCCATCTGAATTAAACAGCTCATCGAGCTGCTCAATGACTTCGGGGAGGACCTTGTCGATAGGTACAAAACCTTTTTTACCTTTCGAACCCTGGTCGGCAATTTCAAAAACCTGCTGCTCCGCAAAATCGAGCAGTTCTGCAACGGTGCGACCGTCAGAATTAAATCCCACCTCTGAAATTCGAGCACCAACCTGGGTCAACTGACGAGTAATGGAACGCTCTCGAACGATATCAGCATAGGCGCTGATGTTCGCAGAACTGGGGGTACCCTGAGCAATCTCCCCGAGGTAACTGAGTCCGCCAGCATCTTCGATTACCCCACGAACCTGTAACGCCTCAGACAGGGTGATCACGTCACAGGGTTCGGAGCGATCCTGTAAAGAACGAATAGCCTCAAAAATAACCCGATGACCCTGCCGATAAAAATCATCGGCGCTAATCCGGTCAGCCACCAGGTCCCAGGCTTCGCTATCCAGCATCAGCCCACCAAGTACGGACTGTTCAGCATCAATAGAATGGGGCGGTACTTTTAGTTGTTCGGTATCCATTAGACTCAAATTTAATCCGTGACTCCCGACCTTGTGACGTCTTGGACGTTGGTTTGCGGGTCATATATAAGCTGTTACTCAGCAAGCAATCTGCGCTCAGGCTAACAGTTTCCACCTTATCAAACTGTGGCCAATCTTACCCATGCATAAAGCGAATTTAGGCCGGCTAAAGCAGTGACTCCATCGGCTTTCTGAAACGTCGATAGCAACCACAAAAAAAGGCCGGCCCTTTCGGGCTGGCCTTTTTTGTTGCAATCAACGGTTATCCGCTGAAAAGTAAATCAGATTTCGGCAACCACCTCGACGGTTATCGGCACCACTACATCCGCGTGCATATGCAATTCCGCGCCATAACTCCCTAGTTCACGAATCTGGCCTTCTGATAGAACCACTTCCTGACGGTCAATTTCGTGGCCCAGCGCTGTCAGTGCATCAACCACTTCACGGGTGGAAACCGAACCAAACAGCTTACCGCCATCACCAGCCTTACAGGATATCTCAACCACTAACCCGGTCATCGCCTCACCTCGGGCGGTAGCGGCCTCTTTGGCAGCGTTTGCGGCAGCCTCCAGCTCGGCCCGTCTGGCCTCAAAGTCAGCGATATTTTTCTTCGTCGCAAAAACGGCTTTGCCTTTAGGCAGTAAAAAATTACGCCCGAAGCCGCCTTTAACCTCGACTCGGTCACCTACATCACCAAGACTACGCACACGCTCTAATAAAATAACGTCCATCGCTCTGCAACTCCCAAATAAAAAAATTAATCAATGTTCAATGAAGATGAAATCACCGGCGTGGCTATCGCCCGCCGTACACTTAACGCCCGTCACCCTCGCCGAAACGCCGGCGAAAACTAACGAAATTATCCAGCACCCCAATCAAAGCCAGCGCTAACGCCATCTGCATCGCAAAAACCACCAGCAAACTGTAAAAAACCCACCGTACCAGACGACCCGCATTACGTCTGGAAAAGCCGGCTTGAACACAGGCGAGGCCCTGCCAGGCCACACCGATAAATATTAACGCGGCAACCTCCCAGGCCAGAACGCTTCCATTTGACGCTCCAGCCATCAGCGCCACCAGTGCTAGCAACACCGGCACAAAACCCAGCCGAACAGCCTCAAATTCGCGGGCAAAAGCACCTGGATTATCAACCAGTGAATGCCAGTACCTACCGAGTAACAACGCCACCATCCATAACAAACCAAATGAGGCGCTTATCCAGCCCCAGAAATACGTTTGTAACCAGCCAAAAACCTGCTCCAGGCGGGCAATGGCAACCTCGCCATCGGTACCCGTAGCCACCTGCTTCTGGAACAGCTCTGCGTATGCGCCGATAAACTGCTCCGACTGAAAATTGCTTTGATGCCCGACCAGAAGCACCACAATCGTCAGCACCACAATCACCTGAATACCGCCGGTTAACCCCCAACGGCGCACACCTTGAGCTGCCAGCACTAACGGCGCCCAGAACAGGATAAATACCACCGCAAGCAGGGCCGGCCCCAGACCAACCAGTACGCCCGCCACCAATAGCACCAATGATCCGAGCAGCAGTGCTCGACCTAGCCCATCAAGTTCCTGACGCAGGGCGGTTATCGCCACCACACCACCGCTGCCAACAAACAGAAGCGGGGACACCATCATAATCGGTACGGCCGTTCCGATCACTGCCAGAACCGCCAATAATGCAGCCCAGCTACCCGACCGCCAGGGTCCAGCGGTAATCGACATTAACCAACGTTTAAACATGCCCGTTACCGCATCGCGGCTGTTTAATCAGCCAGTTAACACCGAATTACTGTGGATCACGCCCTCTACTCATGGGCATCGGAATAAGGCAGGAGCGCGAGAAACCGAGCGCGCTTAACGGCGGTGGCCAACTGGCGCTGGTAGTGCGCTTTAGTTCCAGTTATTCGGCTGGGGATGATCTTGCCCGTCTCAGAAACATTCTGTTTCAGTAGATCCAGGTCTTTGTAATCGATCTCACTGATCCCTTCTGCCGTGAAGCGGCAATATTTGCGCCGTCTTAAATATCGAGCCATCTGTTTATTCTCCAATCAAATCGGTCGTTTATCAGGACGACTGGTCTTTGTCCGGCCGTCGACCTGAAAGCAGTGCCAGTATTACCGTCTACGCATCTGCGCCGTCGGTGGTTTCAGCAGCATCATCGGTAGCTGACTCAGGCTCAGGCTCAGCCTCTTCAGTAGATTCTGCGGCAGCTGCTGGTTCAGCGGCTTCCGTTCGCCGCACTGGCTCTTCGCGCTCTTCTACTGGCGCCTTCGCTAGCGGTGATTCCTCGGTGATGGCCTGATCACGTTTAATAATCAGATTTCTCAATACAATGTCGTTGAAACGAAACAGAGTCGCAATTTCGTCGATAGCGGCCTGATTGGCCTCCACGTTCATCAACACATAGTGGGCTTTGCGCACCTTATTGATGGCATAGGCCATCTGACGACGACCCCAGTCTTCTACCCGGTGAATGGCTCCACCGTCATTACTGACAACCTCGCTGTAACGCTCGATCATCGAAGGTACCTGATCGCTCTGATCAGGGTGAACGAGAAAAACGATCTCGTAATGTCGCATTTACTGCTCCTCACGGAATAAGCCCGACAACCTTGTGCCGAGCAAGGAGAAAATTATGGATTTGTACCCGGTAACCGCCATTACCAAACCAGATTATTCGGATGGCCGATTTACCGGGCCGCGCATTGTAGGCGAAATCCTTCGATTCAACAATCACTTGCATGCGATCAAGTACGTTTTATCTGTATTTGATAAAGCATTATTCCCGCTGCTACCGCCAGATTAAGACTCTCGACGGTACCGTGCATGGGGATTTTAGCCATCAGGTCACAATGTTTCCGGGTCAACTGGCGCAAACCAGCACCCTCGCCACCAATTACCAACGCCGTATTCGAGTCAACCTCAATGTCGTAAACGGAGGTCGCTGACTCATCGGCAGCGCCGATTATCTGCACCCCGGCCTCGCCGATAAACCGGAGCGTTCGAGCCAGATTGGCAACCCGATAGCAGGGCACAGACTCTGCCGCCCCAGAGGCCACTTTCGCAACCAGCGGTGTAACACTGGCCCCGCGGCTACGGGCCATAATCACGCCATCTACACCTGCACCGTCGGCGACGCGCAGGCAAGCACCTAAATTACGCGGATCATCCACCCCATCGAGAACCAGCAGGAAATTCCGTTCATGGTCCGCTAATCGCTGTTCGAGTGCTTTTTCATCCAGGTCCCGACGTCGCTCCGCTCGCACGACCACCCCCTGATGAACACCATCGTTGGTAAGCCTCCTCAGCTGGCC
>Ga0070726_10001863_pt1 | contig 20039 bp, 18 predicted proteins | sample tdAd471_FD_67275 | JGI IMG/M metagenome (GOLD analysis project Ga0070726, IMG submission 67275) | Marine sediment microbial communities from the Atlantic coast under amendment with organic carbon and nitrate - tdAd47.1 | ecosystem: Environmental > Aquatic > Marine > Coastal > Sediment | place... | reverse complement strand
CGCTGTTCTGGCGCATGATCTCCAGCACATTGGTGACAGACACAGCTTCGGTCTCTTCCCGCCAGCAATCATAATCCGTCACCATGCACAGGATGGCGTAGGGTAGCTCAGCTTCACGGGCCAGCTTAGCCTCCGGCATCGCCGTCATACCAATCACATCACAGCCCCATTGCCGATAGAGCCTGGATTCCGCCAGAGATGAGAATTGCGGGCCTTCCATGGCAATATAGGTACCGCCCCGATGCAGCGTCGCACCGGAGGCTTCCACGGCCTCTGCGGCCAGTTCCGACAGGCGCGGACACACGGGATGCGCCATCGAGACATGCGCCACCATGCCAGCGCCAAAGAAGGTCTTGTCTCGCGCAAAAGTGCGGTCAATGAACTGGTCGGCCGCCACGAAATGGCCGGGCGCATAGTCCTCCTTCAGGCTGCCACAGGCAGAGATGGAGAGAATGTCCGTCACACCAGCGGCTTTCAGCGCGGCGATGTTTGCCCGGTATGGCACTTCGGTCGGCGTCAGGCGGTGGCCCTTGCCATGGCGCGGCAGGAAGACCAGCTCCACCTCCCCTATCCGGCCGCGCACCAGCGCATCGGACGGCGCGCCCCAGGGCGTCTCCACCTTCTCCTCGCGGCGGTCTTCCAGACCATCAATTTCGTACAGGCCGGATCCGCCAATGATGCCGAGGGTCCATTTGCTCATGCGTGACTCCCAAAACTGAAAACCCCGCCCTTGGATCAGCCAGGAGCGGGGTCGTCAATTCAAAGAGATGTCAGAAGCCTAGTGCTCTACATTCCGCCAGATGCGCTTGTAGGAGAACCAGAGCAGAATGGTCAGAATGCCCAGATAGACCATGACGGCCAGGCCCAGGGATTTGCGCTTGGTCTGCTTCGGTTCACCGGCCCAGGCCAGGAACTGCGCCACATCATGCGCCATCTGCTCAACTGTTGCCGGTGTTCCGTCAGTGAACTCTACACGGCCTTCGATCAGCTGCGGCGGCATTGCCAGGAAGCCACCCGGAGGGGCGTGACGCGGATCACCCAAATAGTTCGGCGTCGTGTCGCCAGCCATGTACGGGTTGTAGTACTGGCCCGGATTGACCTTCAGCAGGCCTTCGGCGTGCTCTTCACCATGACCGCCCAGTTTGGACATGTCGATATAGCTGACCGTTTCACCATCGACTTCGCGCTCAACAAACGCGTCCTGATCCGGATAGCCTGATAGCAGGCTGTAGATATAGGAAGCGCCGCCATGGCGAGCCTTCGTGATGACGGATAGGTCCGGCGGGGCCGCACCATTGTTCGCGGCGCGTGCTGCGTTGACGTTCGGATACGGGCTGCGGAACGTGTCCGCAGGCGTGGCCGGACGATAGTCAAACTCACCAATATCGTTCGGCGTCGGGCTCAGAATCTCGTTCTGGGCAGCCAGCGCCTTCACATAAGGGTTGTCGTTCGGGTTCGGATACTCCGGATCGTAGAACGGACCACCCGGCTCACCCAGATTGCGGTAGCTCATCAGCTTCATGGAGTGACAGGAAGAACAGACTTCCTTGTACACCTGATAGCCACGTTGCAGCGATGCCTGGTCAAACTGGCCCGTGACGCCTTCGAACGGCCAGCCGTCCTCCGGTGCATGCGGGTGCTTGGCATCGCCAGCAGCATGCGCCGATGCGGCGAGCACGAGACCGGCAAGACCGGCGGTGAAGATACGGAACGCTTTCATGATTTCCCCAAAGCTCCCTATTCAGCCGGTGTGGCAGCAGCATCAGCATCTTTGTGACGCTTCAGCACGGATTTATGGATCGATTCCGGCAGCTCTTTTGGTTTCTCGGTCAGGCCGAGGAAGAACAGAAGAACGAAGAAACCGAAATAGCAGAATGTCAGGATCAGTGACAGGTGACGAAACGCGAAGGTCGGCGCCGGGACGGCCGAGATGGAGGCGTTGGCGTCTTCCGGAAGCCCCTCCATGAAGCGGCGGGCGTCGACATAGGCTTCGCTTCCGCCCTTGTACTCGCTCGTGGCTTCACCGCCATTGCCGTCATTATAGCTGACCACCAGCTTGGCTTCACCCTGCAGCGCCGGGATCACGGCATCGTCAGGGTTGGCGGCACCGCACCAGCCGAGCAACAGGCAGACTGCGACAAAGCCGAAGAAGAACTGCTTGGCCACCGGACGATAGCGCATGGACTTGACCTTGGACGTGTCCAGCCATGGCAGGATGAACAGCACGGCGATGGCTGCGAACATGAAGATCACGCCCAGCAGCTTGGCCGGGATCGGGCCAAGGTCGAAAGTGATGGCGCGCAGGATGGCGTAGAATGGCAGCAGGTACCATTCCGGTACGATGTGCGACGGCGTCACCAGCGGGTTGGCTTCGACATAGTTGTCAGCATGGCCCAGAACGTTCGGAGCGTAGAAGACGAAGACGGCAAACATGATCAGGAAGATCACAATCGCGAAGGCGTCTTTCACCGTATAGTACGGGTGGAACGGCACAGTGTCTTTCTTCACATCCTGAACTTCAACACCGGTCGGGTTGTTGTTGCCCGGCACGTGCAGGGCCCAGACGTGCAGCACAACCGCGCCGGCAATCATGAAGGGCAGCAGATAGTGCAGCGCGAAGAAGCGTTGCAGCGTCTGGTTCCCGATGGACGGTCCGCCCATCAGCCAGGTCTGAATGCTCTCACCCACCAGCGGGATCGCGCCGAACAGGCCGGTGATCACGTTGGAGCCGTGATAGGACATCTGGCCCCAGGGCAGCATATAGCCGAGGAAGGCGGTACCCATCATCAGCAGGTAGATGACACAGCCAAGGATCCAGAGGATCTCGCGCGGCGCCTTGTACGAGCCATAATACAGGCCGCGGAACATGTGGATATAGACCGCCAGGAAGAACATCGACGCGCCATTGGCGTGGATGTAGCGCAGCAGCCAGCCAAACGGCACGTCGCGCATGATGCGCTCGACCGAGGCAAAGGCGCCATCGACGCTGGCTTCATAGTGCATCGCGAGGATCACACCGGTCACAATCTGGATGACAAGACAGACCGCCAGAATGCCGCCGAACGTGTACCAGTAGTTCAGGTTCTTCGGCGTCGGAAAATTGATTGCGGTGTCTTGGGCGAAACGCACCAGCGGCAGACGCGAGTCCAGCCACTTCGTAAAGGCGTTGGTCGGGGTGTAGGAGGATTCGTGGCCACTCATCTACGGTATCCTTCCCTTAAAGCGAAATGTTGATCACGGTGTCGGACACATATTTGTAGTCCGGTACCGGGAGGTTTCTGGGGGCCGGACCTTTGCGGATGCGACCGGACGTATCGTAGTGCGACCCGTGGCACGGGCAGTACCAGCCACCAAAGTCACCTGTGTTGCCCTGGGCGGGACCAACCGGAACACAGCCAAGGTGCGTACAGGAGCCGGACGTGACCAGAATGGCGCGGTTCAGCGTGCCATCGGGCTTGGCGTGCAGACGCTCGTCATCGGTTTGCGGATCGCGCAAGGTGGAGACATTCACAGCCTCGGCTGCGGATATCTCGGCCGGTGTGCGGTGGCGCACGAAGAACGGCTTGCCGCCGATCAGGACGCGGATCTCGCCGCCCAGCGGAATTTTGGAGATATCGACATCAAGTGCCGAAGCCGCCTTGGTGTCTGCAGCCGGGTTCCACTGGTCAACAGCAACCCAGGCAAACATGGCCGCGCCGCCGAAGGCAGCCGCACCCGTGGCGATATGGATGAAATTGCGGCGATCTTCGTCGATAAGCTCGCCATGGTCGTGTGCAGGTGTATCAGTCACGCTTTTCCCGTCCCTTGAAGGCAGAAATCTGGGCCCGTCATACAGGAGGCCGCCCGCTTGCACATTGCGGCAAGTGGGCGCGGGTGTCCCCCCGTAAAACACTTTGTGCAGGCCGTTATCCTGACTTGGCGCCTGTGACAACAGGGGGCTTGCAAGTGTCGCACTCCTGGCGGCATGTGTCGCGCCATGACAGATACCGACCTTACCCCCCGAAAAAACCGCGCCCGAGACTGGTTCCGCAGCCTTCAGGAAGACATCTGCGCGCGCTTTGAAGCGCTGGAACTGGCCGCCGATCGCCCCCTTTACAGCGGAGATGCCGGCCAATTCGAGCTGACCGAGTGGAAACGCGGCGATGGCAGCGAAGATCTGGGCGGCGGCCGCATGGGCCTGATGCGTGGCAAGGTGTTCGAGAAGGTCGGCGTGCATTTCTCTGAAGTCTACGGAACCTTCTCAGAAGCGTTCGCTGCGCAGATTCCGGGCGCCGATGCTTCAGACGGGCGCTTCTGGGCCTCTGGCATCTCCCTGATCGCCCATCCCCGCAATCCGCGCGTCCCGGCCGCGCACATGAATACGCGTATGCTGGTCACCAGCCAGAGCTGGTTCGGCGGCGGCGGAGACCTTAACCCCCTGCTCGCCTATCAGCGCGACCAGGAATTTGAGGATTCGGTCGATTTTCACGCCGCCATGAAAGCGGCCTGCGAAACGCATCCCGGCGCCGACTATCCGCACATGAAAGAGCATTGCGACACCTATTTCCACCTCGCCCACCGCGACGAGCCGCGCGGCACCGGCGGCATCTTCTATGACCGCTTCAATACCGGCGACTGGGATCAGGACTTTGCCTTCACCCAGGAAGTCGGGCGGCAATTTGCTGACATCTACCCCAAGATCGTCGCGCGCCGCATGAATGAGGCCTGGAGCGAGGCCGAGCGCGAGGAACAGCTGATCCAGCGCGGGCGCTATGTGGAATTCAATCTGCTTTATGACCGCGGCACCACGTTCGGCCTGAAAACCGGGGGCAATGTGACGAGCATTCTCTCCTCCATGCCGCCTGTGGTGAAGTGGCCATAACGCTCTTTTATTCCGCGTCAGGCTCCAAACGGGCCTGACGCCCCCCTGCCCCGCCGAGTCATTCCGGAACACACACGGCCGAAATTGTCCTGTTTTTGGGCACTCTCCCGAAAAATCGCCGCGCAACAGGGCATTGCCGGGGTTTGATTCGCTTACTGAATGACGGTCTCTCCATCTCCGGATATAAGCTGGATAGATGATCGCGGCTGAAAGAAAACCTTTTCCCTGGGGGGCAGGGATACTGCTCCTGCTGGCGACGGTGGCCGCTGTCGCTGCAGGAGCAGTAATATCCTCCAGCCGGAATGACGCTTGGTACACCGCGCTCAGCAAGCCGGCCCTGACCCCTCCCGACTTCCTCTTCTCACTCGTCTGGCCCGTCCTGTTTGTGCTGATGGCCGCTGGCGCGCTGATGGTACTGGAACGCGCCGGCAATTTCGAACGCGCGCTCAGCCCGCTGGGCATCTATTACACCATGCTCGCCGTGAATGCGTTCTGGAGCCTGGCTTTCTTTGGAATGCAGGATGTCGCGCTGGCGCTCGGCGTAATCACCGCGCTGTGGCTGCTGATTGTCGCGATGATGCAGGATTTTGCGCGCTATTCGCGGCCGGCCGCCCTGCTCCAGTTTCCCTATCTCATCTGGGTCAGCTTCGCGATCTATCTGAACCTGTCTATTCTGGTGATGAATTCAGATAGCTGAGCAGGTCTGCCCGCCCCAGCTTGAAGCCGGACGTGATCCACGCCTCTTCCGCGGCGCGCAGAGCTGCGCCGATCTCGGCCCCTTTCAGGCCTGCTGACAGCGCATCAGCTCCGCCCAGTGGAAATTCAGGCCGCGACCAGTCTGCTACCGTATCCAGCAAAGCCTTGAGCCGGTCCGGCGTCGCATGCTGCGCCGCCTCAATCACTGCGCGGTCGATAATCGTTTCAGCCCCATGGCGATAGAAGGCTTCCGACCAGCTCTCCTGCCCCTCTTCCAGCACATGGCCGAGCGCTGGCGCCGCCCAGCCTGTCAGGCGGTCCGCCTCCGCATTGGAGAGGCGCAAATGATGCGCAAGCTGAGACACTTCCCGCACGCGGCGCGGCACCAGAGCCATCAGGCGCTGCATCGGGTCCGGTGACAGTCCGGTCTCTGCCTCCACACCGACAAGGGAGGGTATCTCCGACGCGGTCGCGCCGGGCAGAATGGCCGCCAGCACACCGCTGTCTTCCATGGCCAGCAAGGCATCCGACGGGTCCGGCGCCTGTAACAGACGTTTCAGCTCCTTCCAGATGCGCTCGGCGGCAATCTGCGCGAGGCCCTCTTTCTGACGCGCGCAGGCGGCCAGCCCCGCCTCATCAATCCCCGCGCCATACCAGGCATTGAAGCGGAAGAAGCGCAGGATGCGCAGATAATCTTCCCGCAGGCGCTGATCGGCCTCGCCAATGAAGATGACCTGGCCATCAATTGCATCCTGGATAGATCCAGGCACGACTTCATGCAGCGTTCCGTCGGCGCTCGCATAGATGGCATTCAGCCGGAAATCCCGCCGCTGGGCATCTTCTTCCCAATCCTGCGTGAACGCGACCACGGCGCGGCGGCCATCGGTTTCGACATCCCGGCGAAGGCTGGTAATCTCGAAAGGCCGTGAGTTCATGATCGCAGTGATCGTGCCATGCTCAATCCCGGTCGGGATGGCGCGAATGTCTGCCGCCTTCAGCGCGGCCAGCGTCTCCTCGGGCGTCAATTGCGTGGCGATATCAATGTCATCCACCGGCGCGCCGCGCAGCGTGTTGCGCACGCAGCCGCCGACAAAACGCGCGGTGTCTGGCCGGGCAGCATTCAGCGCCGCCATAACCGCGACAGTTTCCGGCAGGCTCAGCCAGCTGGCCTCAAGGCGCTCAGTTGCCGTCATCATCCGGCTGCATCGCTTCCGGCAGCTCCACTTCCGCACCGGGATCATCACCGGGCGCACGAGCGCCAATCTCGCTGGCATCATGCGTGCCGGTCGTCTCTCCCGTAGCGCCGGTTGCAGGCCGCACACCCGAACGCTCTCCCGGCAAGCCGACATTCTCGACATGCGGATCACAGGGATAGTCGCGCGCCGGAATGATCTTGCCATTCTCAAAGCGGGCCGGCTCGTGACAGACATCGCGTTCCTTCGGCTCCATCAGGATCAGCACGAACCAGGTAATCGTCGCCAGGGCGATACCGATCAGGAACAGAATATTGATCGGCCATTTGCGCCGGCCTTCCTGTTCCGCGCTGGAGGTCGCCAGCAGATACAGTCCGAACACGATGAACGGGATCGAGAAGATGAAGATTTCAAAGATTATCCGTCCGGCCAAGACTGTACGTCCTCCACTGCCTAATTCCTTAGATAAGGGTTTGAACCTGTGTGCAAAACCCTAAAAGGCCTGCAAGCGGCTTGAGCCTCAGTCATCATAGAGGGTCTGATAGAGCTGGCGGATGATCCCGGCGGTCACACCCCAGATGCGAAATCCGCCATGCGGCATCTCGTAATAGCGCCGCGTCTTGCCCTTGTAGACAGCCTCGCCAACCTGATGATTGGCAATATTCATCAGGAAATCGAGCGGCGTTTCAAACACATCCGCCACTTCGGTCGGGTCCGGGATAGGCTTGAAGTCTGCGGGCAGCAGGCCCACGACTGGCGTGATGCGAAAGCGCGTGCCGGTCACATAGGGCGCGCTGCGGGCCAGCACCTCCACCTCTTCCGGGCGCACGCCGACTTCTTCTTCCGCTTCGCGCAGGGCAGCGGCCACTTCGTCCACATCAACAGGGTCCACCTTGCCGCCCGGAAAGGCGACCTGACCCGCATGAGTCTTCATCGTGTCCGGCCGCAGCGTCAGCAGAGCGGTTGGCCCGGCCTTGCGCGGAATCACGCCGATCAAGACCGCCGCCGGTCGGATCATTGCCATCTCTTCCGGCGTCAGGAAATCCAGGTCGCCATATTCCTTCAGCCGCCCCGGCCCGTGCGGCGGGTCGAGGCGAGAGGTCACGCGCAACAGGAAGTCATCAAGTCCGGCCCAGCCCAGCACGCTCATGAATCCTGCATCAGGGGAAAAAACACGCCCTGACTCCACACGCCCAGCGTCTCGTCCCCGTCCGGGCCGGGCTCTGCCATATTGGCCAGCTCATAGAAAACAGGCCGCGCCAGTTTCGCCTCCAGCCCGCCGCGCACTTCGACATAGGGCGCAGGCTCACCGGTCTCGTCATCAAAGGCCACGCGGATCGGCGCATCCGGGCCCGCCAGCGTCACATCGCCAAGATTGGTGAGGAAGGCCAGCGTCTGCTCGCGGCCCGGTTCGCCCGCCCGGTCCACCCGCACGGCCACGAATGGCGCATCTTCGACATGCACGATCACTTTTTCGTAAGGCGTCACCAGCCAGATCCGGCCGTCTTCCTCCCGCTTCAGGATGCGCGAGAACAGCTTCACCAGCGCTTCGCGATTGATGCGCCCGCCCTCATGCCACCAGCTGCCATCAGCATGGATCTCCATATTGATGTCAGCCGAGCGCTCCGGATTCCACAGATGGACTGGCGGCAATTTGCCGTTGACCTTGCCATCGGGAAGGATCGCTTTAAGCGTCTCCTCAAGACTGATTATGGGCTTGTGACTGGAATTCACGTTTTGCTCCGCCATGATCCGGCCTTAGACATAGGTTTGTTTATTAAAGACGAAAACCCGGAGGCGCCCTTTTGATGGCCGATACTGACCAGGTAGATGATGCAATCGTGGCTGAAGCCGAAGCGGCTGCCGAGGTGCTGGCACAGGTAAAGGCGGAAATCGCCAAGGCCGTGTTCGGTCAGGAACGCGTGGTGGAGCTTGCCCTCGCCGCGATCCTGGCGGGCGGTCACGCGCTGCTGATCGGCGCGCCGGGCCTTGCCAAGACGCGCCTTGTGGAAAGCATGGGCACGGCGCTTGGCCTGTCGAACCAGCGCATCCAGTTCACGCCGGATTTGATGCCGTCAGACATCATCGGATCCGAAGTGCTCGACGAAAGCCCGACCGGCCAGCGCAGCTTCCGCTTCCTGAAGGGCCCGATCTTTACCCAGCTGCTGATGGCAGACGAGATCAACCGCGCCTCGCCGCGCACCCAGTCCGCCCTGCTGCAGGCGATGCAGGAGCGTCACGTCACCGTCGCCGGTGTGCGTCATGACCTGCCCCTGCCCTTCCATGTGCTGGCCACGCAGAACCCGATCGAGCAGGAAGGCACCTATCCGCTGCCCGAAGCCCAGCTCGACCGTTTCCTGCTGAAAGTGGATGTAAATTATCCGGACCTAGACACAGAGCGCCGCATCCTGATTGAGACGACCAGCGGCGCAGACACAATCGTCCGCCCGGCCCTGGATGCCAGCCGCCTGGCCAGCCTGCAAAGCCTGGTGCGCCGCATGCCGGTGGGCGAGAAGATCGTCGCCGCCATCCTGTCGCTGGTGCGTGATGCCCGGCCGGAGCAGACCAGTGACGAGCGCGTGCGCCGCCTGGTCGATTGGGGCCCGTCGCCGCGGGCCGGTCAGGCGCTGATGCTGGCCGCCCGCTCCCGCGCCTTGCTGCGCGGACGCCTCGCCCCGAGCATCGAGGATGTCGAAGCGCTGGCAGAGCCCTGCCTCGGCCACCGCATGGCCATGCGCTATGACCCGACCGGAGACGCGCCAAGCCTGGCTGATTTGATCAATGACCTCGCCCGGAAAGCAGGTTAGCGCAGACTGAATGACTCCCTCTGCCGATCTTCGTGCCGAGGCCGAGAGCCTTGCCCGCCAATTGCCCGGCCTGAACTTCAAGGCCGAGGCCAGCGAAGCTGCGCATATCGGCTCCGCCGGCCGCCGCCGCGCGGGCACGGGCGAGCATTTCTGGCAGTATCGCCGCTATGCCCAGGAAGACGCCGCAGAGCGGGTTGACTGGCGCCGCTCTGCCAAGGGCAATGACTTGTTCGTCCGCGAAACAGAGCTGGAAACCGCGCGCACCGTCTTGTTCTGGTGCGATGACTCTGCCGGCTTCCGCTGGAAGGGAGAGCACGATCTGCGCACCAAGGCCGAAGAGGCCCGCCTCCTGATGCTGACCATGGGCATCATGATGTCCAAGGATGGAGAGCGCGTCGGCATGCTGGGCGCGGGCCGCTCTGCCAGTTTCGGCAAGAAGGCCATTGCGCGCCTGTCTGAAGATCTGGAACGTGGCACCGGCGGGAATTTCCCTCCGCCCCCGCGCGCCGCCGCCACACTGATCATCGCGTCAGACTTCTATGATCCGTTGCCGGACTGGCGGGCCCGTCTCGCGCCGATTGCCGCCAAATGCCCGGAAGGCATCCTGCTCGCCATCTCTGCGCCCATCGAGGAAAGCTTTCCCTTTGAAGGCCGCGTGAAGCTGCGCCGCCCCGGCACAACGGCAGACCGCATTCTCGGCCGCGCCGAAACCCTGCGCGAGGACTACCTCCGCCGTTTCGCAGAGCAGCGCGCGGGCCTGAAGACACTCGCCCATCAGATGGGCTGGCGCCTCGTCACCCAGACGGTCGGCCAGCCAAGCCTTGAGGCTGCCGCGCGGCTAAAGGCGCAGATCGAAAGCTTCGGGGCCAGACTATGACATCGCTTGGCCCCTTCCTGCTCGGCGCGCCCTGGGCGCTGGCCGCCCTGATCGCCTTGCCGGTGATCTGGTGGGTGCTGCGCGCAACGCCGCCTGCCCCGAAAGATATCGAGCTGCCTTCGCTTCGCCTGCTGGATGGTGTCGAGCCGCGCGAGGAAACCCCGGCGCGCACGCCCTGGTGGGTCTGGCTGATCCGTACACTGGCGGTCGCCGCAGCGATCATCGGCCTGTCGCAGCCCGTCTATGCGCCCGGTGCGCGCATGGAAACCGCAGAAGGCACGGGCAGCCTCCTGATTGTTGTCGACAATGGCTGGGCCTCTGCGCCGCGCTGGCCGGAACTGATCAATGCCGCAAGCGCCACGCTGGACACTGGAAGCCGCGATGCGCCGGTCCACCTGCTGCTCACCGCGCCGCAGCAATTCAATCCGGACCCGGCCGAACGCGTTTCCCGCGCAGACATGGACAAGCGCCTGTCTTCCCTGCGCCCGCAGGCCTGGGCACCGGATCGTCAGGATGCGCTGAAGCGCCTGAAAGACTCCGGCTTCAAACCCGACCGTATCTTCTGGGCCAGTGACGGCCTGGAAAGCGATGGCGGACAGGCCTTTGCGACAGAGCTGGCCAATATGGCGCCACTGACCGTCTTTGCTGGGCCGCCACCCGGCGTCGCGGTGATTTCCAGCATCCGCGCACAGACCGATTCCGTCTCCGTCACAGCTCGTCGCGCGTCCCCTCGCGGGGACTCTACAGGCTTTGTCTCCGCGCTCACGCTGGATGGTTCAGCGCTCGCAACGGCTCCGCTCAGCTTTGCGGATGGCGAGACTGAGGCCGTTGCAGAGTTCAAGATTCCAGCCGCAGCCCTCGCCCGCATTTCCCGCTTCAACGTGACTGGCCAGCAGGGCGCAGGCACCGTCTGGCTCTGGGATTCGTCTGATCGCTCCCGCCGGGTCGGCCTTGTCGATGCGGGCAGCGCGTCTCAGCCGCTCTTGTCTGATATGCATTATATCCGCAAGGCGCTGGAGCCTTTTGCGACGATCTCCGAAGGCTCGATCGAAAACCTCGTTGCGGCCTCTCCCGATGCGATCATCATGAGCGATATCGGCCAGGTCCTGCCGCATGATGCAGAGCTGCTGCACAAATGGGTCGAAGATGGCGGCGCGCTGATCCGCTTTGCCGGCCCGCGCCTTGCCGCGCAGGGTGATGACCTTCTGCCCGTTGCGCTGCGTCGCTCATCCCGCGCGCTGGGTGGCGCGCTCGCCTGGGACGAACCGCAGGCCATGGCCCCCTTCCCGGAGGCGTCTCCCTTTGCAGGCCTGAAAGTGCCGCCGGAAGTTCGCATCCGCCAGCAGGTTCTCGCCCGTCCGGGGCCGGAGCTTGCCTCCAAGACCTGGGCGCGCCTCGCCGATGGCTCTCCCCTTGTCACTGCAGACCAGCGCGGCAAGGGCACGCTGATCCTGTTCCACATCACCGCCGGGCCGGACTGGGCAGACCTTGCCTATTCCGGAACCTTCTCTCAGATGCTGCGTCGCTCGATTGCCGCGGGCCGGGGCGAGGCCGTCAATGATGCCGAGGGGTCCTACACGCCGACGCTGACGCTGGATGGCTATGGCCGCCTGTCTGCCGCCGGGCCGAATGCCGCGCCGATGAAGGCTGCAGATTTTGGCACGGTCAACCCCTCCGAAGCGCATCCGCCGGGGTTGTATCAGGGCCCTGCAGGAACCCGCGCACTGAATGCCGGCGCGGGAGAGCGCCCTGCCCTGATCGTGAACTGGCCGGTCTCTGCCCGCCTGCTGGGCGATGCCGAGGCGCGGTCCCTGCGCCTTGCCGGACCGCTGCTGGGCTTTGCCGCGCTGTTGCTGGCGCTGGACCTGTTCATCGCGCTTTCCGTGTCAGGACGGCTTCCCCGCTTTGGCCGAAAGGCCGCGAGCGCGGGCGTTCTGCTGGCCGCAGGCTTTCTCGTGCTCACCGCGCCGCAACAGGCAGACGCGCAGGCCATTCAATATGAATTGATGCCGGACGGCACCTATCGCCGGATCACCATGGACTCTCGCACCATTCGCCTGCCCAACACGCCCGGCACCACGCAAAAGGAAATCAATGCCGCGCTGGACATGCGCCTCGCCTATGTCGAAACGCCTGACCGCGCGCTTAATGAGCGCACCCGCGCCGGCCTGTTCGGCCTGTCCAACATTCTTCGTCTACGGACCTCTGTTGAACCAGCAGAGCCGGACGGCGTGAATCTTGAGACGGATTCGCTGGAACTCTATCCCCTTATCTATTTCAACATACCGGACTCCATGCCGCCCCTGTCAGAGGCTGCCATCACCAATCTGAACACCTATCTGCGCTCTGGCGGCGCGCTGGTGATTGATACGCGCGCTGGCGGAACGATTGGCACAGAGACGGATGTGACACGGCTTGAAACCCTGCTCGAAGGGCTCGACGCGCCGCCGCTTCAGCCGGTGGCCGAAAACCATGTCCTGACGCGCAGCTTCTACCTGCTCGACGATTTCCCCGGCCGCTATGCCCATCGCCGCCTCTGGATCGAACAGGCTGGCGATGCCTCCGCGCCGCGCGGTGATGGCGTCTCCCGCCTCTTTATCGGCGATGCGGACTGGGCGTCCGCCTGGGCCATTGATGAGCGTGGGCGGGATCTTTACTCCGTAGACGGCGGTGAGCAGCAGCGGGAAATGTCGCGCCGGTTTGGCGTCAATCTCGTCATGTATGTGCTGACCGGAAACTACAAGGATGATCAGGTTCACCTGCCTGCCCTGCTGGAACGGCTGGGCGAAGGCGAGGAAGAGACCGGGCCGGATGCGCCGACCAATATCTTTGATGGGGAACCGCAATGATTGATGCGACCCGTCTGGGCTTTGACCCCTTCCTCGGCTGGCCGGTCCTGTGGATCGTCGTGGCGCTCGCTGCGCTGGCCTGGCTCGGCTATCTGTTCCTGCGCGGCAAGGCCTGGGCGACCAGAGGTCTGGCGCTGACGCTTCTGGCGGCGGCGCTGTCCAATCCATCTTTAGTGCAGGAAGAGCGCGAGCCCCTTCCCTCTGTCGCAGCGGTCATCCTGGACCGTTCCGAAAGCATGGAATTCGGCGACCGCGAAACCGCCGCCTCCGCCGCTTTCGCAAATCTCAAGGCGCAGCTGGATGCAGACCCGTCCCTTGAGGTGCGCGTGCTGGAGAGCGATCCCGGCGATGACGGCACACATCTCTATGGCGCGCTGGAAGGTCTGATGGCGGATGTTCCGCGGGACCGGATTGCCGGGGCCATCTTCATTACCGATGGCCAGATCCATGACCTGCCCAAGCCGGAAGATGACGACCGCCACATCGGCCCGCTTCATGGCCTGATCGTCGGCGACCCAAATCGCGGCGACCGCCGAGTGACGATTGTAGACGCGCCGGATTTCGGCATCGTCGGCGAGACCGCAAATCTGGTGATCCGCGTCGATGACCCCGAAGGCGACGATGTGGATGTCACCGTTTCCGTGAATGGCGAAATGACGGAGAGACTGCGCATCACACCGGGCGAGAATACCAGCCTGCCGATTGAGATTGAGCGGCGCGGCGAGAATGTAATCGTCGTCGAGACTCCGCCTGGACGTCAGGAGCTGACGCTGGCGAACAATCGCACGGCGACGACGCTTTCCGGTGTGCGAGACCGTTTGCGCGTCCTGCTGGTGACCGGCAAACCGAACCAGGCTGGCCGGGTCTGGCGGGATCTGCTCAAGTCAGATCCGTCTGTCGATCTGGTCCACTTCACCATTCTGCGCCCGCCTTACAAGACCGATTACACGCCGACGGAAGAACTCGCGCTGATCGCTTTCCCGACCGAGGAATTGTTCGAGGACAAGCTGAAGGAATTCGACCTCATCATCTTCGACCAGTATGAGCGGCGCGGTGTGATCACCCAGTCTTACCTGGCCAATATGGCGCGTTATGTGGCCGATGGCGGCGCGCTGCTGATTGCGGCGGGCGAGCCGTTTGCCGGGCCGGGCAGTCTGGCGCGCTCTCCGCTGGCATCTGTTCTTCCGGCCGCGCCGACGGGGAATGTCTATACCGGCAATTTCACGCCCGAGCTGACCGAAGCGGGCAAGCGCCACACAGTGACCTTGCCGCTGGAAGGACGCAAATGGGGCGGCTGGATGCGCTATATCGAGGCCACGGCCAAGGCGGGTGATGTTCTGATGAGCGGGCCGGAGGGCAAGCCGCTGCTCATTGTGGACCGCGTCGACAAGGGCCGGGTTGGCATGCTGATGTCAGACCAGATCTGGCTGTGGGCGCGCGGGCATGATGGCGGCGGTCCGTTTGCGGAGCTGATCCGCCGGGTTGTTCACTGGATGATGAAAGAGCCCGAATTGGAGGAGCGCAAGCTGAGCCTTGTGGCCGAGGGCGACACGGCGCGCGTGGAGCTGCGCACCCTGCTGGATACCGCGCCGCCGCTGACCATCGAGACGCCGGAAGGCAGCCTGATGGAGCCGGAATGGCGTGAGCAGGCCCCGGGCCAGTTCGTGGCCGAAGCGCCGATTGACCAGCTGGGCCTTTACCGCGCCGAGGCGGGCGGCCTGGAGGCTGTGGCGCTGAACGGACCGGCCAATCCGAAGGAATATGCCGATCTTCAGTCCACGACCGAGGTGCTGGCGCCGCTGGCGCGCGAGACGGGCGGCAATGTCTTCCGCCTGAATGAGGCCGGCACGAATCTGCCGGACATTCGCCGCGTGGGAAATCGCGGCACGGCCTCTGGCGGCACCTGGCTGGGCCTGAGGGAGCGCGGCGCTTATGCGGTACGGTCTTCCTCCAGCCAGCCTTTGCTGCCGGGAATTCTGGCGGCGATCGGCCTGGTGGCGCTGTTGCTGCTGGCCTGGCGGCGCGAGGGGAAATAGCGCAGCACGCCCGGCCGGACCCCGCATGGGCGGGCCGGCAACAGGCGCTGAAATTTCAGGCAGGCCTCAGGATGTGTTGGCCGGCTCTGGCCAGTCAGACAGGGCGCGGCTGACAAAGCCCGGCAGGGATGTGGCGACAAGGCCCAGTTCCGGCCCGAGGCGGAAGGCGCTTTGCGCAGGCGGGCAGATCGGCCTTGGCTCCCCACCCTGTTTCAGTTTCTGAAGCTGGCGCGCGACGCGCTTTGCGGCGGCCTGCGGCTTTTTCAGCACACGGTGCAGCGCGATGATGTGCGCCAGCAAGGGCGCGGCGGGCACCGGACCGCTGGGCACGAGACGCCCGGCCCCCTGCCCGGCAAACGCATCTTTCCAGTCTTCGACATAGGGCGTGCGCGCGCCGATCAGGCGCAGGCGGTATTCCGGCGGCGCGAGGGCGCGAAAGCTCTGCGTTACATCTTCTGCCCCATCTGGCAGGGCAGACTGACCCGAAACAGCCCCAAAACTATCCCGTTTCTGTCCCATGGCACAGGCGGGTAAATCCAGCCCCAGCGCCATCAGCAGGATCAGACGGCGGACGATCACTTCAATAGCTTTCAGCCGCCCGCGCACTTTGGCGCGCAGGCTTTTCGTCACGGTTTTGGGTTCCAGGTGAAGGTTCGCGTCCCCGCGCACGGAAAACAGCGCCTTGCGCGCCGCCTCCAACCCCTGCTCGATAAACCCGCTCAACTCACTCATGCCGCAGAGTCTATGAGCGCGGGTTTTCAGACGGATTGGGCGATGCGCATATTCAAATTAGGCTATATAATCTACTCATGAACGAATCACAGGGAATAGGCTATATTGGCGAGAACGCATTTGCAGACTTCTGCACGCGTGAAGGTCTACACTGGTCAAAACCAGAGCCAGATACGACCGGGAAAGACTTCATCGTAGAGTGGCCTCACGAGTCAGATTATACTCTTGATACGAGGCCTCTGAAGTATCGTTGCTATTGCCAAGTTAAGACGACAACTGTTGACAGCAAATCGGTCAAAGTAAAGCTCAGCGCACTTGAATGGCTTGTAAAAGATTTTCTGCCGACATTTGTTATCACGCCCGTCTTAGATCGTAATAAGAAATTTGAGCACTTCGTGGGTTTTCATATTTCATCTGAACTTCTCTCGAGATCACTTAAGAAGCTGCGCAAAGCTGATTATGAGAACAAAGACCCCAACAAATCTTGGATGACGCTCAGCCTTTCAAAAGGAAAAGTATTACGCACAGATAAAGATATGCGAACCTACTTAGAAAGCTGCATAGGCCCGAGCTTGAGTGATTACATTCAGCACAAAGAGGAACAACTCAGAACACTGGGGTATGATGATGAGGGACCGGAATTCCAAGTAACGTTCACTATGGAAGACCCCCGTGAGTTTGTTGAGTGCCTTATGGGCGAAAGAACCCTACAGGCTGAGTTCAGTGAAGCCCAAAGGACAAGGTTCGGCATCAAGGCCAAGGACGCATTCTATTCCAACCTTGCGGGCAAAGGAAAACTCTCGGTCTTAGCAGAGTACGATCAGACGCTTCACTTACACACCGTAAATGAAAACCATGATCGCATATCATCCATCAGCCTACCCGCGAAAAGAGTAGCTCTACCAGACATACCGCCGAAATACTGGAGAGCAGAAGCAAATAATGGACTTATAAAACTTACAATATCGACATCAAGTTGCGAGATAACACTCCTAAATAATTCTCTGAACACCGATTCATTTGAATTAGAGGATATTATCCGTTCCCTGTCATTCTGGAATGATTTCTTACGAGGCAGAAAACTGGAGATGGTATTTGAGGGGAGTAGTGTTTCCCAATACCTAGAAATAAACGATGATCAAGGTGCCGAGTTCAATTGGCTAACAAATGCAATAGACTTGGCAGAAAAAGCAAAGCTGATCCTAGACTATTGCGAGGTAAAAAATGCAAAAGTTAGATTCCAGGAATTATTCAATAGGCGTTTAGACATATTGAAGGCAGCCCAATATATAGACGCAAAATCACTTTGCGATCTCAACTTTATTCTGCACATTCCTAGTGCCGGTTTGAACAGTACATTTAAAGAGCTATCTGAGAACAGCACAATCCTGGTAACGTTACCAGCCATTATTGGGAACATCGTTGTGTGTTTTGGCATTGCGTACACAACACATATTGAACAGCAGGAGGATGGCATTAAACTCACGCCAAAAAGTAGGTTTCCTATAGGGGGAAAAGCTCTTTCTACCGACAATTCTCGCGAAGAGTACGATATATTCGCAGAGGATCTTTATAATAAGATCATGCCCACCAAAATCCTCAAGACCCCCTTTGGAACTCCCTAAAACCCCCGGAACACAGCTGCTTCGTCTACGGATTTTCTTTTTGAGACCACGGCATTGGCGGGGAAGCTGTCGTCGGGCCAGCCCATGGCGATGCAGGTCTGGATCACCTGATCCTCCGGGATGCCCGCATGTTCGCGCACGACGGGGCTTTGCATGATGCCCTGAGAATTGATCACACAGCCGAGCCCGCGCGACCAGGCCGTGTTGACAATGCAATTGACAACGCCGCCACAATCAAAGGGCGGAATATCCCCGCCGGCCAGCGCCTTGTCATAGGTGATGACGATGGAGACCGGGGCGTCAAACTGGCGGAAGCCGCGCAGCACCCAGTCCGTGCGTTTCTCCTTGTCGTGACGTTCTATGCCCATCGCCTCGAACAGCTGCACGGCAATCTCAATCTGGCGCTGGCGGTGCACGCCCTCATAGGCCGGGCCCATGCGAAATTCGCGGCTGTCGGGCACGCCGGCCACGTTCCGCTCCACATTCCCTTCGCGGATCTTGTCCAGCACGTCGCCCGCGACAACGTAGAAATTCCAGGGCTGGGAATTCAGCGAGGTGGGCGCGCGCATGGCCAGCTCCAGAATCTCGCGGATCAGCTGTTTCGGGACAGGCTTGTCCAGATAGCCGCGAATGCTGCGCCGTGTCTTGATGACTTCATCATATTCCATGGGGTGGGCCCTTCCCTGCTGTATTATCTTGTTATCCGCGCATTGCGCTTGCGGCGCCACGATAGCCCCCTGCCCCAGCGTCACAAAAGCGGTTTTGGCAAGGGGGCATTTTTCCGGCTGCATTCTGCGCGGCGCGCGCTAGACTGGCCGCCGATCACGGGACGATCCAAGGGAGGGATTCACGATGACAGCCATGGCAGCCGCAACACTCTATGTGGGCCTGTTCGCCCTGTTGATGCTGGTTCTGAAGGCCAATGTCGCCCGCGTGCGGGCGAAGGAAAAGGTGATGTTCGGCGATGGCGACAATGACGCCATGCTGCGCGCCATCCGCGTGCAGGGCAATGCGGTGGAAGATGTGCCCATCGTGCTGATCGGCCTGGTGGCGCTGGGCGCGATGGCCGCGCCGGTGTGGACGGTGCACGCGCTGGGCGCGGCGTTCCTGCTGGGGCGGATTCTGCACGCGGTGGGGCTGGGCGGCTCTTCCGGGGGCAGCCCGGGGCGGATGGTCGGCACGCTGCTCAGCCTGGTGGTACTGCTGCTGACGGCGGGCATCTGCGTCGGCATGGCGGTGGCGCAGGTGATCTAGGGCGCGCGAAGCGGCCCTAGAGCGCGGTGACGAGGCCGGAGAGCTGGCTGGCATCCCCGGCGAGGCTTTTGACCATGACACGCGCCTGGTCCTGCGGGCCGGGAAAGGTCAATTGGTGCTTAGGGGTGACGGTGAAGCCGATCTCGGTGAAATAGCTGGGCGCGCCGATCAGGATGGCGGCGGGCCAGCCGGCGGCCTTGCCGGCCTCCAGGGCGGCGGCGGTGACGGCCTGGCCCAGGCGGCTGCCCCGATGGCTGGGCGCAACGGCGACCGGGCCGTAGAACAGCGCGCGGTCAGCGGCCTTGCCCACTTTCAGCGGCCAGACCCGGCAAACGGCAATCACCTTGCCCTCCAGCACGGCCACGCGGTTGATCTCTGGCAGGGAGCGCGAATATTCGCGCAGGCGCTCTGCCGTCTTGGCAAAGTGACCAGGACCAAAGGTGCGGTCGAACAGGTCTTCGATCGCTTCGGCGTGCAGTTCGGGTGTTTCAGGGACAATCTGGGGCATGGCGAGCGCGTTTAGGGCGCATTGGCCTGCTGTTCAAGCAACAGTTTCCTGAAGGCTGCTATGCATCAATACTTGATGGAGCAGCCATAGGGCTGGGTGTTTGCCGTCTCGACCGGCTCTCCCGCTGCGAGGCTGTCCATCGCCGCGCGGACATAATTGGTGGCGGTCTCAAGGTCTGCCACCCGGGCGGAGGGCTTGTCGTCAATCGCGCCCTGATAGGCAATCGCGCCTTCGGGTGTGATGAGGAACATGTGCGGCGTGGTCTTGGCGCCATAGGCGCGGCCAATCTCTCCGCTGGCATCGAGGATGACATGGGCAGGTGTGGCGCCGCGGGCCGTGTTCATGTCCAGCACTTCCGCGCCTGTACGATGCCCCTGCTTGCCGGGCGCCGACGAAATCACCGACAGCCAGACCACATCGCTTTCGGCCGCATCCGTCTGCAGGCCCTGCATGCTGGCAGGCGGAACAGCATAGTGTTTCTGCACGAAGGGACAGCCATCATTGGTCCATTCCAGGATCACGGTCTTGCCGGCAAAGTCAGCCAGCGAGACGGTCTCCCCTGTCGCGGTGACGCCCGTAAAGTCCGGCGCGAGTTCTCCCG
>Ga0070726_10001857_pt1 | contig 20093 bp, 14 predicted proteins | sample tdAd471_FD_67275 | JGI IMG/M metagenome (GOLD analysis project Ga0070726, IMG submission 67275) | Marine sediment microbial communities from the Atlantic coast under amendment with organic carbon and nitrate - tdAd47.1 | ecosystem: Environmental > Aquatic > Marine > Coastal > Sediment | place... | reverse complement strand
CAGTAATGAGGTCATGAATAATTAATACGCTAAGCATTAACATTGAACAACCCACTATTATGAAACAAGTACTCAAAACCAGCCTGTACATTTTCCTTACACTATTGGCTATTGCAGTCATTAATATGTCCTTCTTCATTTATAAGGTAAAGAAGGGGATTCCCGATTTTGAATCCACTCCCCCAAAAATACCTACTGAAATGAATGACTTTGCTGTTTTAGTCTACTCTAAAACGAATGCTTTCCGCCATAGCAGTGCGATTGAAGCGGCGATTCCTGCTTTTGAAAAAATGGCGAAAGAAAATGGCTGGTCTATTTTTGTTACCAATAATGGAGCGGTATTCAATGAGGAACAATTGGCCGAGTTTGATGTCGTGATCTGGAATAACTCCACAGGAAAAGTATTGAAGCCAGTACAGGAAATGGCCTTTAAAAAATACATGGAAAATGGCGGCGGTTTTGTCGGTATTCATGGGGCAGGAGACGGCTCTCATCGATGGGATTGGTATGAAGATGAATTGATTGGGGCCCGTTTTAGCCATCATTCTTTGCAACCACAATTTCAAGTAGCTGACATGCATTTGGAATGCGATTCGACCAGTACTTTTAGCTGTCAAGGTTTGCCGCTAAAATGGACGCGTAGTGAAGAATGGTATGTCTTCCTTAGCAGTCCACGCGATAGAGGTTTCAGGCCTATTTATACAGTAGATGAAGAGACTTTTAATCCTAGTGGTAACCTAGGTTCTCTCATTAAGGATAAAGACTTTGGTATGGGGGATGATCATCCTATTGTTTGGTACAAGGAATTAGCGGGTGGTGGCAGGAGCTTTTATACTGCTTTAGGACATAGCGGTACGGCCTTTGAAGAGGTTAAATATTTGGATTTATTGAAGCGTGGGATTATGTGGGCGGGACAATAGGGGGGGAAGTTGGGGAGTCTGTAAGTCAGAAAGTCGGATGTCTGTAAGTCGAAAAGTCATACGTGGTTGGTTTGTAAGTGTTTGATTATTAGGGTTTAAAAATGATTTTGTCATTTGCCTTGGCTGATGCAGGTGCCTTTCATCAGCATCGACTAGAATCTGTATTCATAGGGGTTTCTGTCCTATCTCTAGCCTCTCGCTGTTGGTCTCTCATATCTAATTATCGGGGTGACAAAAATCACCTCATTCTGTGATCAATCTCACAGTAAATCGTTTTGTATAGGCTTACCTTTGAAGTATAACAAATTCAATAGTTAAAATCTAATTAGTATGTGTTCCTCACGTTGCCCATAGAGAATATGATCGATTTGCTATAAGTTGAAACATGAAAAAATGATCATATTTAAATGTAAAAAAATGAAAGTAGAACAAATTTATACTGGATGTCTAGCAGAGGCAGCCTACTATATAGAAAGTAATGGAGAGGCAGCTATTATAGATCCTTTGAGAGAAACAGAGCCCTATCTAGAAAGAGCTAATGCAGGTGGGGCTAAAATTAAATATGTCCTAGAGACTCATTTTCATGCCGATTTTGTGTCGGGGCATCTAGATTTAGCCAAAAAAACAGGCGCTACTATTGTTTATGGTCCTACTGCGCAGGCGAGTTTTGATACCTATGTGGCGAAAGATGGAGAAGAATTAAAGGTAGGTAATGTAACGATAAAAGTACTGCATACGCCAGGACATACCATGGAAAGTACGACCTACTTGCTAAAAGATGAGTCGGGTCAGGATTATGCGATTTTTACCGGTGATACTTTATTCCTAGGAGATGTGGGCCGACCTGATTTGGCCATCAAGCAAGGGGAATTGACACGTGAAGATTTGGCGGGATTCCTTTTCGATAGTTTGCGTAATAAGATTATGCCTTTGAGTGATGACGTGATTGTGTACCCAGGCCATGGTGCAGGTTCGGCTTGTGGTAAGAAAATGAGTAGTGAGACGCAAGGTACTTTAGGCCAACAGAAGTTGGTGAATTATGCATTAAGAGCCGATATGACAAAGGCTGAATTTGTGAAGGAAGTGACTACCGGTTTAGTAGAGCCGCCCCAATATTTCCCCAAGAACGCGATGATGAATAAAATGGGATATGAGAGTATCGATCTAGTGAGAAAGCGAGGTACACAAGCGCTAACGGTACGCGCATTTCAAACCGCTTGGGAAGAAGAGGAAGCATTGGTCATAGATACACGAGACAGGGATAGTTTTGCTAAAGGCTTTATTCCTGGGTCAATCTTTATCGGTTTAGATGGAAGCTTCGCAGTATGGGTAGGGGCTTTAATTACGGATTTAAAACAGCCGATCCTATTTATCGCAGAACCGGGTAAGGAAGAGGAAGTAGTCACGCGTTTGGCTCGTGTGGGCTATGACCATTCAATTGGGTATTTGGAAGGTGGTTTTGAGAGTTGGACAAAGGCCGGAAAAGAGGTAGATACGATTAAAGAGATGGAACCTGAGCGCTTTGCTGATCTTTTTGATGGCTCCAATTTAGATGTATTGGACGTGCGTAAGGCTAGCGAATTCAATGCCGAACATCTAGTCGGAGCTAAGAATTTTCCACTTGATTTTATCAATCGCAACATGAATCAGGTAAGCCGAGAGAATGTCTACTACTTACACTGTGTGAGTGGATACCGCTCACTAGTAGTAGCATCCATCTTGAAAGCTAGAGGTTTTAGCGAAGTGATCAATGTGCGAGGCGGTTACAAAGTATTGGTGAATACACCATTAAAACGAACGGATTACGTAGCGCAAGCTACGGAATTATAAAAGCGCAAGCTTAAGTAGCATACAAGGCAGTTTATTATTTGATAGCGGTCGACTCTTTTAGAGGGCCGCTATTTTTTATACACCCATTGCTGAGAGGGCCGTGGTATTGGATGTCAACTTCTATCTCCGCTTGAGTGATGTGCTCGGGCTTAAGTGTAATGAGTAAACGCTTTTTTTCTACCCGATGCATGACGGCTTGGCGATTGATCATAACCTGATCAATTTGCAAGCTTCCACGTTTTAATACAATGGTTTGAGCTGCTTTGTCTAAGAGCTGCAAGCGAATAGAGACCTCCCCTTTGATACTTTTATCGGCTATGTTAGGCTCAATATTGGCTTGATAATGTAGAACATCGATTTGAGCGATTCCCTGGGCATTTAACCCACCTAAACCTAAACATAAAGAAAGAGAAAGCCATAGCAAGCTAATAGGTGTTTTCATTTTAAACATGTTCTTATTCTGTTTTATGAATAAGTCGTTTTCTGAGTATTTCATTGAGCGGATTCGAAAAATAACGAGCTACCGCTTCACCTAACAGACCAGAAAGAATAACTCCCAGAAGGTACAGCAACCAAGTCCATTCCCCACTTCCTCCCCATTTTTTGAACAGGGAAACCAAAATGACCACCACAAACATGTGAGTCAAATAAACTTCATAGCTATTTCGCCCCAAGAAGCTCAACCAGCGGAAAATTGCATATTGTTTTTGCTGTCCAGTAGATTGGCGATGCTGCATCCAAATGAGGACCATTGCTACACCGATGGCCAGAAGACTTACGTTCAATCCTATCATGGTAAGTCCTGCTTTGTAAATGATTTTCCGAAAAAGAAAGACCATAATAATACCAGCCCAACCTAGGACGGCTAGCCAAGGCATCACCTTTTTTGATAGCCACCCCCTTTTGCTAACAATAGCAGCTATACACCCCATTGCAATCGCATCTATATAAGCTAAGTGATTGCGGTCTCCCAGCTCATTACCCTCAAATAATTGAGTGCGAGCAAATGGAGAAAGGAGCAAAAAGAGTGAAACGAATCCGATGAAGTTGCGCTCGCTTTTCACGAAAAGACATACTAATGGAAAGAAAAGATAAAAAGTCTCCTCAATCGATAAAGACCATAATATATCCCAGGCACCGGGTAAATAGCCCACTTGTATTTCCAGGTAGTTGATATGAAAGGTAAGGGCAGCTAGGACCGCTCGCCAGATGGAAGTCCGCTCCTCATTGATGACAAAACCCGGCGTTTGGGTGAAATGAAGGGCAAGCAATAAGGAGAGTAATAGCACTAAAAGGGGAATGATGCGGGCAAAACGCAGACTATAAAATTGACGTAAGTTGATTTGGGGCAGACTTTCCCATTTGTTGAGAGCAGAAGTAGTAATCAAGAAGCCCGATATCACAAAGAAAACACAAACGCCATAGAATCCACTCCAAAAGAAAAGGCTATACCACATCTTGGGGAGTAGACTCCCAATATAAGTTTCACTGAACGGAACTCTAATATTAAAATGTAGCAATAGAACAGAAAGAATAGAAAGGCCTCGGAGAATATCAATGCCTGTATTCCTTTTTGAAATAGAACCGGGTGTTACTTTCATTATAAACAGTCTGACTAGGGTTTCGCTTGTATTTGATGCATGGCACTAATCATCACGGCAGCCATATGTTTGCATTTACCTTCAAATGGGCAATCACAGCTACCATATAAATTTCCACCCTTCTGCTGGATTTGTATGCTATAAACCGCATTACCGCTGACGGTAGCTTGAATGTGCTCTTGTTTAATCAACAGGTTTTTAATCCAGCCTTCATAATAATAAGTAAATCCCCTGCCTAAAATAGATACAGGAAATAAGGTCGTCAGCTTTAATTCATCCAGTGACTGAAAGGCTTGTTTCAAGCTAGTATTGGGGGCTGATGAAAATAGTAGTAACTCATCCATGAGAAAGTGATTGACCTGCCCATAAAGGTAGAAATTTTGACTACTTCTATAGTCGATTAATTAATCCAAAAGGATTTTTCCTGGAATGTGCCTTTTTTGCTCCCATGAATTTTTATAGCAAACGATTTCCTATGAAGCCAATATTTTTGATGGCAGTAATTAGCCTGCTCTCTTATCAGTGTACTACGCTCAAGAGTACTTCTGCTCTTGAAGGACGCCAATCTCAGTATCTATTCCAATAAGAAGCATTTATGAAAAACGGGAAACCACTATTAATAATGGTAATGGGTTTGGCCCTATGTACTTGCCAAGCTGAGGAAGAATTTACAGACCCTATGTCTTCGACTCCTGTCATTGAAAGTCGAGTGAGTAACTTTCAATTGGATACCATCACGACCGACTTATTTGTACCCTTTGGTATGGATTGGTTACCAGATGGCCAAATGCTAATAACGGAACGACCGGATGGAAAATTGAGTTTGTTAGATCCTGAGCAAGGAGAACTAATAGAGGTCTGTAATCTTCCTCCTGTACATCAGCGCAAATATGTAGGCATGATGGATGTATTAGTCGATCATGGGGAGGAGGAAAATCCTTGGATTTACCTCGCCTACACAGTCGGACGGGCAGATAGTGCTACCACCACTGCAGTAGATAGAGCCAAACTCATCGATCATTGTCTGGAAGAAAGAGAGCGCATATTCTTAGCCCAGCCTTATTATAAAACGGGCGATCATTATGGCTGTCGATTGCTATTACGGGATGGGTTTCTATTTATTAGTATGGGGGATCGTCTAACTCGCGATTCGGCCCAAAACTTATCTACACATAATGGTAAGATCATTCGTCTTCATGAAGATGGTCGTCTACCTGCAGATAATCCTTTCCTTTCGACCCCACAGGCTAGACCGGAGATTTGGAGCTACGGCCATCGCAATCAGCAAGGCATGGATTTCCATCCTCAAACTGGAGAGTTGTGGATACACGAACATGGGCCCAAAGGTGGAGATGAAATCAATATAGTTCGGCCAGGGCGGAATTATGGCTGGCCTATTATCACCTACGGAGAAGAGTATGAAGGAGGCCCTGTAGGAAAAGGTCTGACACAACAAGAAGGCATGGAGCAGCCGGTGTATTACTATGTTCCATCTATCGCGCCAAGCGGGATGACTTTCTATACTGGAGAGGCTTTTGCGGCATGGAAAGGTGACATTTTTCTGGGGGCGATGGCGGGCCGACACCTCAATCGGTTGGTCATAGAAGGGAATGAGGTGATAGAGGAGGAGCGGTTATTGGAAGACTTGCATTGGCGAATTCGGTGTGTGAAGCAAGGGCCAGATGGGGCTTTGTACATAGCTGTGGATCAGGGCATGATTGTACGATTGCGGCCAGTGTAGACTTGGTCACTTCCTGACAAATATGGCGGACTCCTGTTCCTTGGTTGATGAAGAGAGGAGTCCGCTATTTGAGCTAGCTAGGGAAGGCTTAGAACATGCCGTTGTTATGAGCCATCTCCGCGGGGACTTCTTGTACTACATCCCAATGCTCTATCATTCTACATATTACGGCGATATTGACCACCGACTTTATACAAGGCATTAGTGATCTGCCCCAAAGAGCAATGCTTTCCTGCCTCCATGAGTTGTTCAAAAACATTCTCATTCTTAAGCGCTACCATTTGCAACTTTTCCAAAGCGACTTGGGCTTCCGCAGTTTTCGCTTGGTGGAGGTTTTCTAGGTTACTAATTTGCGTTTCTTTTTCAGCTGTTGTAGCGCGGATAACTTCCTTAGGCGTAACCGTAGGAGACCCTTCTGCCGACAAGAAAGTATTCACCCCGATAATGGGATATTCACCCGTATGTTTCAGCATTTCATAGTGGAGACTTTCTTCCTGAATTTTGCCCCTTTGGTACATCGTTTCCATAGCGCCTAATACCCCTCCTCTATCTGTGATCCGGTCAAATTCAGTCATCACGGCATCTTCTACCAATTCGGTCAACTCTTCGATAATGAAGGCCCCTTGTAGTGGGTTCTCATTTTTAGCCAGTCCCAATTCGTGATTAATGATCATTTGGATCGCAACGGCACGGCGCACACTCTCCTCGGTTGGGGTAGTAATAGCTTCATCGTAGGCATTGGTATGAAGCGAATTACAGTTGTCATAAATCGCATAAAGAGCCTGTAAGGTAGTACGAATATCATTGAATGAAATCTCCTGCGCATGTAAGGAACGACCCGAAGTCTGAATATGATATTTGAGCTTTTGTGAACGCTCGTTGGCATTGTATTTATACTTCATCGCCTTCGCCCAAATACGCCGAGCCACTCGCCCAATTACCGCATATTCAGGATCAATACCATTGGAAAAGAAGAAAGATAAATTGGGCGCAAAATCATCGATATGCATTCCTCTTGCCAGGTAATACTCCACGAAAGTGAAACCATTGGCTAGGGTAAAAGCGAGTTGAGAAATGGGATTGGCGCCAGCTTCTGCAATGTGATAGCCCGAGATAGATACGGAGTAAAAGTTCCGGACGGCATGATCAATAAAGTAGGCTTGTACATCTCCCATGAGTTTCAAGGAAAACTCGGTAGAAAAGATGCAAGTGTTTTGTGCCTGATCTTCTTTGAGAATATCTGCTTGTACTGTTCCTCGCACTGCTTTCAGTGCTTTAGCTTTTAGTTCATTGTAAATGGCGGGTTCTAGCACTTGATCTCCGGTCAATCCGAGTAGCTTCAAGCCCAATCCATCGTTACCTTCAGGGATTTCACCTTCATAGCTAGGGCGTTTAAACCCTTTGTCATCATATAATGCCTTGAGCTTAGCCTCAATCAGGTGTTCGAGTTGATGCTCAATAATATATTTTTCGCATTGCTGGTCGATAGCTGCATTCATGAAGAAGGCACAAATCGTTGCAGCAGGCCCATTAATGGTCATCGAAACGGAGGTCTTAGGATCACAGAGATCAAAACCCGAGTACAGTTTCTTGGCATCATCTAAGCAACAAATGTTGACTCCTGAATTTCCCACCTTCCCATAAATGTCGGGACGATGATCGGGGTCTTCTCCATAAAGCGTAACCGAGTCAAAGGCGGTAGATAATCGGTTGGCGGGTGTGTCTTTGGATAGGTAATGAAAGCGTTTGTTGGTGCGCTCGGGGCCACCTTCTCCAGCAAACATTCTAGTGGGATCTTCCCCCTTGCGTTTAAACGGAAATACACCTGCCGTAAAAGGGAACTCACCGGGGACATTCTCTTGGCGACTCCAGCGCACAATTTCCCCCCAATCCTTGAAAGTAGGGAGGGAAATGCGAGGGATTTTATTGTGTGAAAGCGAGGTGGTATACGTCGGCACGCGAATCTCTTTATTCCGGATGGTGTATACGTATTCATCTGCTTTATAGGCCGCTTTCTTGGCTTCCCATTGGCTTAGCACTTGGTGTGTTTCGTTATTGAGTTCTTGCTCTAATTCGTTTTGAGCTTGCTCAAGTGTTTCTTGCACCAATGGAGCGGTGTCTCCCAGTGTTTCTTTGGTCAATTCAAGGCCATAGAGTTGACTAGCTAGCTGGCGCTGGCGCTCCGTTTCCGCATCATATGCCCGAATCGTATCGGTAATTTCTGATAGGTACCTTACACGACTAGGCGGGATGATATTGATTTTTTGGCTGCTAAGGTGCAGTTTGTGGGCAGCCTTGGCCATTCTATCAGGGAAAAGTTTTTTGACTAAAGCTTCAAAAAGTAGATTTGTGCCAGCGTCATTAAATTGCGAAGCAATCGTACCGTAGACAGGCATGTCATCGACAGACTTATCCCAAAAATCATGATTGCGTTGATATTGTTTTTTGACATCCCGTAAGGCATCTTCTGCGCCACGTTTGTCAAATTTATTGAGCACAACCAGGTCGGCAAAATCAAGCATATCAATCTTCTCCAACTGGGAAGCAGCCCCATATTCAGGTGTCATCACGTACATGGATAGATCGGCATAGTCTACTATTTCTGAGTCCGACTGGCCTATTCCAGATGTCTCCAGTATGATGAGGTCAAAATGAGCGTATTTCAAAACCTGTAAGGCTTCTCCCACATGTTTAGATAGCGCCAAATTAACCTGGCGAGTCGCAATCGAACGCATATAAACTCGCTCATTGGCGATGGCGTTCATCCGAATTCGGTCACCAAGTAAGGCCCCTCCCGTCTTCCGTTTAGAAGGATCGACGGAGATAATCCCGACTTTATCATCGGGAAACTCTTGCAGATAGCGTAATACTAGCTCATCGACTAGACTAGACTTTCCTGCCCCTCCTGTTCCTGTAATTCCTAAGATCGGTGCTTTGTTTTCCTTGGCTTTCTTTATTAGTTCTTGTAATGGTTTCTCCTGTTCCTCAGGATAGTTTTCAATCGCTGAAATGAGACGGGCAATTGATCGATAATCCTGTTTTGCACTCTTCTTCCACTCTCCATTCAACTGTTGTCCCACAGGAAAATCACAAGCTTCCAATAAATGATTGATCATTCCTTGCAAACCCATGGCACGCCCATCATCCGGCGAGTAGATCCGGTCGATACCATAGGCATGTAGCTCTTCAATTTCTGAAGGCAGTATGGTTCCGCCGCCGCCGCCAAACAACTTGATATGCCCCGCCCCTTTTTCTCGCAAGAGGTCGTAAGCATATTTAAAAAACTCTAGATGTCCGCCTTGGTAGGAGGTAATAGCTATACCCTGTACATCTTCCTGGATTGCTGCATTGACAATGTCATGCACGGGGCGGTTATGCCCTAGGTGAATGACTTCTGCCCCAGAACGTTGAATGATCCGGCGCATAATATTAATGGCGGCATCATGACCATCAAATAATGATCCAGCGGTGAGAATTCTGATTTTATTTTGGGCTTGGTAGGGCGCTATCTTTTGCATCTGATTTTTTTTGTTGAAAGGTTGAAGTAGGAAGTGGGAAGTGGGAAGTCGGAAATGGGAAGTGGGAAATTCCGACTTCCCATTTCCCACTTTACCTAAACGTCTCTGCTACGATCAATTCTTTCGTTCCATGCGTGTAACTATAGAATCCTTCTCCTGACTTTACGCCTTTCTTACCTGCTGTCACCATATTAACTAATAATGGACAAGGCGCGTATTTAGGGTTGCCGAATCCTTCATACAATACATTACAAATGGCTAAACATACGTCCAAACCAATGAAATCAGCCAGTTGTAAAGGCCCCATTGGATGTGCCATACCTAACTTCATCACGGTATCAATCTCGGTCACCCCTGCCACCCCTTCAAATAAAGTATAGATGGCCTCATTGATCATAGGAATAAGTATCCGATTAGCTACAAAACCCGGATAGTCATTTACTTCCACCGGTACTTTGCCCAATTGGCGAGATATTTCCATGATTTGGCTGGTGACTTCATCGGAAGTAGAGTAGCCACGAATCACTTCTACTAATTTCATAATCGGCACTGGATTCATAAAGTGCATACCGATCACCTTCTCTGGTCGATTGGTGGCCGCTGCAATACGAGTAAGCGAGATAGAGGAAGTATTAGAGGCAAGAATGGCCTTCTGAGGCGCTGCTCCATCAATCTGTTTGAAGATCTTCAGCTTAAGGTCAATATTTTCTGTGGCTGCTTCAACGACTAGGTCGGCTGTTTTGACACCCTCCTTAAGGTCGGTAAAAGTAGTGATATGATTCAGGGTAGCATCCTTGTCCGCTGCTGTGATACGTTCCTTGTTTAGCATACGATCCAGGTTTTTGGTAATCGTTGCTAAAGCTTTATCTAAAGCAGCTGAGGAAATATCGATTAAAGCTACATTGAATCCCTTCATGGCAAAAACGTGTGCAATGCCATTTCCCATTGTACCGGCTCCTATTACTGCTATATTGGTCATACTTGATTTTTATGCTTAGACTAATCTCTATTGAATGAAACAAGATCTTTCTCAAATTGGCTACAAAGATACGGTAAAAAATAAAAATTAGTCGCATGGAACTAATTTTTTAAATTAAATAGTCTTGTGCGACTAATTTTTGTTTTCTTTGTGCATCTGATTCATGCCACAAATGAAAAATTAGTAGAGAAACGGAAAACATGAAGCTAAGTACCAAAGAGAAAATCATAGCGACTGCGGTTAACCTATTTAATGAAAAAGGGTACAGTGATATTTCTTTACAGGATATAGCGAATGATTTAGGTATCAGTCGCGGGAATTTGGCGTATCATTTTAATGACAAAGCTATTCTACTGGAGCATATAGTCAATCAGGTTTGGGAACGTATGGCGGAGGAAACGCATAAACGGCGAAATTTCCCGTCCTTCCAAAATGTACACAATGAAGTGAAGTTGTACCACACCTTGCATTTGGAATACAGTTTCATCTTTGGTGACCTTAGAGTGTTGAAACATCCGATTTTACGACAACAATTCAAGTCTTCAAGCCTACAAAGTATCAAAGATAATGAAGAGGCGATTGCCTATGGCGTGCAAATAGGAAGTATGAAGTCGGAGCCTTATCCCGGTATTTATTATAACCTAGCACTCATTATCTGGATGCTATCTATCTTCTGGATTCCACAACAAACCATTCGGGAGGAAAAGACGGAAGAGGATCCTACCAAGGCGGTCTGGACACTGATGTTACCCTATTTGACTGAAAAGGGGATTCGTTCTTTCAAGAAGGTATTTGGTACTAATTACTTTGAAAGCTTGGGTGAACCCTTTAGCGTCAGCCTAGATCATTTAGAGTTATTCTAAGGAAATAAAGTCTAACGACTTTTAAACCAGTTCACGTTCTTATTTTCGAAGCCGAGCATGAGGTTCCAATGGGAAATTGGCATTTTCGGTTCTGGCAGATAGAAATAAGGCCTGCATTTGTTCCACAATTTCTGCTTGTTTATGGGCTAAGTTTTCGGTCTCACCGAGGTCCTTTGATAAGTCATATAATTCCATGGGTTTTCCTAAAAACTGAACAGCTTTCCATTTTCCTTTCCGTATCGCTTGAATGGGACCTTGTTTTTCATTGAACTCCCAATAGAGAAAATCGTGTTTTTGTTGGTTATTCGTTTGCCCTTTTAAAGTAGGTACGTAAGAAATACCATCAATTTTCTTTTGGGCTTGCACGCCTGCCAGTTCGCAGGCCGTCGGATAGAAATCCCAAAAAGCAGAGATGTGCTCCGTTTTCGATTGAGCGGGGACGGTGCCTGGCCAGTAGGCGATGGTGGGCACGCGTATACCGCCCTCATAGAGGTCTCGCTTTTTTCCCTTCAAAGGGCCATTGCTATTAAAGAAGTTTCGATCAAATTCATGACCATTATCGCTAGTGAAAACGACCAATGTATTTTTGGTTAATCCAAGTTTATCTAAGGTTTTGAGGATGGTGCCAATATCTCTATCCATACGTGAAACCATACCTGCATAAGTCGTATGTCCTTCCTCATCGTGGCGATAGTGGCCTTGCTTCATCTTTCTTTCTTCCCAGCCTAAATTGAGATAAGGAGCTTTTGATTCTTCAGGCACCGTCAATTCATAATGAGGAATAGTAAAAGCTAGATAGAGGAAGAAAGGATTCTTCTTTTGCTGTTCAATAAAATCAATGGCTTTTTCAGCAAAGGTGTCATGCATGTATTCGCCCTTCTTGTCTTGTATATTGTTGTTAGGTAATGGAAAGGCTGTGTTGTTTTCCCAAAGTTCTTCTGGGTAATAATGATGAGCTGCTCTATGTGTTTTAAAACCGTAGAAATAGTCAAACCCTTGATTCAACGGCATGCTTTCCATCCCTGCTTCTGCCAAACCCCATTTTCCAATCACAGCTGTTGCATAACCGGCTTGTTTGAGTTCTTCTGCTACCAGAATTTCTTCGGCGGGGATATCTACTGCTTTGCCAGTTGCAGTCCAACGAGGATTACCTCTAACGGGGGCATGTCCTGTATGTAAGCCGGTCATAAGCACGGTTCGGGATGGGCCACAAACGGTTGAGCCGGCGTAATGCTGAGTGAAAATCATTCCCTGTTGGGCCATCTTGTCTAAATGGGGTGTTTTGATCTTGGATTGACCAAAGGCTCCCAAGTCGCCATAGCCGAGGTCATCGGCCATGATGTAGATAATGTTTGGCTGCTTATTTTTACCTTGTTCAGCAGGTAGCGTTTTGCAACTGAAGAGGACTAGCATAGAAAATAATAGACTGAACCGCATAGGTTTTTGTTTTGATACGAAGATAATGAAGGTTAAGAGCATATTTGGGCAATGCTCTAACTAGTTTATGCTGATTAAATGTGGGGCAAATTGGTCAATCAGGGCCGGTATTTCAAGCAAAATATAGCTTTACTTCTAGTGTATTCCCTTCGGAATGAAGAACAAATATTTAGCTATATGTTCATACAACAACACCTATTTGCACCAAGTTATTTACTTTACAAAGTACTTAGTTCGATCTGTCATCAAAACCAAGCTTAATCATTTTATGAAATCAAGTAATAATAGTAATTTTTTTCCATCTAAATATTGGAATTGGCTCCCCTTCTTTCAAGCCGCTGCAATAGCATTTTTCCTGCTTTTTACCCTAGTTGGATGTGAGAGTTCCAAAGAGGAAGCAAAAAATGAAGCGACTACCCCTCGTCCACCTAATATCATTTATATTATGGCCGATGATTTGGGCTATGGGGATTTGGGCTGTTACGGTCAAAAGAAATTCCAAACGCCTAATATTGATCGTTTAGCGAAAGAGGGGCTACGATTTACCCAACACTATTCGGGTTCAACGGTTTGTGCGCCATCGAGATCGGCCCTGTTGACGGGACTCCATACTGGGCATACGCCCGTGCGAGACAACCAAGAAATACAGCCCGAAGGCCAATGGCCGCTCCCCGCTGCTACTTATACCCTTCCCGAAATGCTGAAAGAGGCAGGTTATGTGACGGGGACTTATGGAAAATGGGGCTTAGGCTATCCGGGGTCAGAGGGAGATCCCAATAACCAAGGGGTAGATCAATTTTTTGGATACAATTGCCAGAGAATAGCGCATCATTACTACCCTTATTACCTTTGGGATAATCAAGAAAAATATAGGCTGAAGGGGAACGAGGGCCAGCAAATGGAGGAATATGCACCGCATATGATTCATGACAAGGCGCTTTCCTTTATTGAGGCCAATAAAGACACTTCCTTCTTTCTTTTTTATGCCTCACCTATACCGCATGCGGAGTTGTTTGCTCCTGAAACAGATATGGAAAAATATCGCGGGAAGTACCTTCCTGAAAATGAATATGAAGGGGTTGATGACGGAGATCGATATCGTACCGGTCCCTATGGTTCTCAACCCGAGTCCCATGCGGCTTTTGTAGCTATGGTAGATATTTTGGATCGGCAAGTGGGCGAACTCATGACCAAACTAAAGATTTTAGGCTTGGATGACAACACGCTCGTTTTGTTTACCTCGGACAATGGCCCACACTTGGAAGGAGGGGCTGATCCTGATTTTTTTGATAGCAATGGCCCCTTGAAAGGGTACAAGCGAGATTTATATGAAGGGGGGATTCGAGTGCCACTTATCGCCCGCTGGCCAGGCAAAATTAAGGCAGCTACCACCTCCGATCATGTATCTGCCTTCTGGGATCTCATGCCCACCCTCGCTGCCCTAACCGGCCAAACCATTGACCAGGAATTAGACGGTATATCCTATTTGCCGACCCTATTGGGCGAGAACAATCAAGCCCAGCACGACTACCTCTATTGGGAGTTTCACAGCCAAGGTGGGCGAGTGGCGCTCCGCCAAGGTAATTGGAAACTCGTGCGTTACAATGTCGGAAAGGAAAGGCCTCGACCTTTCGAGTTGTACGACCTGAGTCAGGACATTGGTGAAGAAAAGGACCTTGCCAGCCAATATCCTGATAAGGTCGCCGCTATGGCTGCCCTCATGCAGGGCGCGCGAACTGAATCGGAGGTTTTCCGGTTTGGTGGTGTGGGGTATAATGCGGAGCGTTGAGATGAGTGAGTCAGGGGGTGAATTCACTCACCCCCTGACTCACTCATCTAACCAATCCTAACTCTCGGGCCAAGGTTCTATTGCAAAGTCCATCCTTCAACTCCCAAGCATACTCTCGGGCAGAAGAAAATCGCCATCGAGAAGCTTCCCTTACCAAATTAGCCTTCACCGGGTTCTGATGAATGTAGTCGAAGCAAATATGATCATAGAACCCAGTATTGAGGAAAAGCGGATGATTAGCTGTAATTAATTCATCCAGCAATTTACCTTTCGCCTTGGTCTCATTCCTGAATAAAGAACCTGACCAGTTCAATTCTTTGTTAATTCCTCGAGTATAAGATCTTAACAAAACCCCGATAGAGGTATTCAATGTTACCAGTTTGTTGCAATCCGTTGGTCTTTTAGCTACCCGATGTCGTGGGAGAGCAGTTGTCTTGACATAAAATTGCCAATGGAAATGATTGGGCATTAGGCACCAGCTTAATAGGTCACCGAATGGAAGGAGATGTTGGCGCATTTTTTCGATAAAATAGAAATAGTGCGCCTCCTTCAAGAAGACGTCCCGCCTATTATTACCCTGATTGTAAATGTGGTAAATACAATGGTTTTCAAAGTGCATGAGCGCGTTTGATTATGTTGTTGTAGAGAGCAATGTATGCGTACTAAATTAAGGCTTTTTTTAGAAAAGGCAAAATGCCTACTGCTGTTTTCCTTCCTTTTCCTGAAGGGGTGAGTCATTCACCCCTTCAGGAAAAGCTCACCCCAGCTGCACCAATTCCTTGATTTCGCTATTTGACAATTCACCGATCCATTTTTCACCTGTTGAAACGGCGAGGTTAGCGAGTTCTTTCTTCTGTAATAGGAGTTGGTTGATTTTTTCTTCAAAGGTGCCTTTGGTGATGAAACGGTGGACCATCACATTGTTTTGTTGGCCAATACGGTAGGCCCGATCAGTGGCTTGCGCCTCGACTGCGGGGTTCCACCAGAGATCATAGTGGATGACATTGCTAGCGGCGGTGAGATTGAGGCCCGTTCCACCGGCTTTTAAAGATAAAATCATAACACGAGTAGCACGATCATTTTGGAAGCGCTCTACCATTTCATCCCTGCCTTTGCGACTGACGCCGCCATGAAGGAAAGGAACCTCCAGTTGAAGCTCGGCATGTAGCATTTCAGCTAATAGCTTTCCCATTTCCTGGTATTGGGTGAAAATGAGGGTCTTTTCGCCAGCCTCTAAGACTTGAGGCAAGAGGTCAAATAGCATACTCGCTTTACCGGATAAGAGCGGATCAGCCTCTCCTCGCTTGAGGAAGTGGGTGGGATGATTACAGATTTGTTTTAGAGCAGTGATCAATTTTAGAATTAGCCCTTTTCGATTAATACCCTCAGCCTTTTCAATGGTCTTGAGAGTGGTATCGATTACATTTTGATAGATCGCGGTTTGGGCTGGTGTTAGGCTACAAAACTGATCTTTTTCGATCTTGTCTGGCAGATCTTTGATAATCGTCTTGTCCGACTTAAGCCTTCGGAGTATGAAGGGCGCTGTAACCTTTCGAAACTGTTTGAGTTGTTGTTGGTCTCTGTCTACTTCTATGGGCTTAGCAAATTTTTCTTTGAACTTTGAAAGGTTGCCGAGGTAGCCTTTATTGGTGTAATCGAAAATACTCCAGTATTCACTGAGGCGATTTTCAACTGGCGTACCACTCATAGCGATCTTGATAGGTGCCTTCAGTTTTTTTACCGCTTTGGTTTGTATGGTAGCGGGATTCTTTATGTTTTGTGCTTCATCGATAATGATGGCTAGCCATTTTACTTTTTGAAGCTTGGTTTCGCTTCTAACCACTCCATAGGTTGTGATAAGTATGTCTGCTTCTTTGAGCGGATCAAGATTTCTATTGGAACCGTGGTAGATATGCGTAGCGAGGGTGGGCGCAAACTTTCGAATCTCTTTATCCCAGTTGGTGAGCAAGGTAGTGGGGACAATGGCTAAGGCTTTTTTGTTGACTAATTCACCATCTTCTTTCAGTTTGAGTAAGGTGCTGATGACTTGTAGGGTTTTACCTAGCCCCATATCATCGGCGATCAGGCTGCCAAAACCTAATCGGCTATTTTTGTAAAGCCACTCATACCCGCGCTGCTGGTAGGGCCGAAGTTGGGCTTTGAGCCCTTTCGGAACCGGAGTTGCTTTAGTGCTCATTAATCCCTCAATGAGGTCTCTTGTCCGTTGGTCCAGTTTGACCGTTGCTCCATTGTAGTTTTCTGCTAAAGCGATTTGTAGCAGTTGGTTTCCATCTACTCTAGGTGGGTTTTCTAGCTTTCGAATGAGGTTTTGAATCTCCTTCTCATCAAAAAAAAACATATTGATCATTGAGCTTCACAATGCCAGAGAATTCCTTGATCAATGCTCGGAAGTCTTTTGCATTCATGAGTTGGTCACCCATAGCAATCTGCCATTGAAAACGAAGTAAACCTTGCATACTTATGATGCCAGATGGTGTTACACCGGCTTCTTCTTCCGTTTGCACCAACATGGATAATTGTGGCCTCAATAATTTTCGTAACGCCTTGGGGAGTAAAACTTTTATACCTAAAAGCCTTATGGTAGGGAGGATATTAAATAGAACGCCTACAAATGACTTGGAAGAAAAAGATAAGGGATGTTCCCCTTTGGAAGCTACTAATTGACCTATTTGTGGGAAAAAATCAGCAAGCATCGCCAAGTCACGAAGTGCCACCATTCTCATGCTTTTGTACTGCTTATCTTTCAGAATATTTTCCAATTCGATAAATGAAGCGATTGGATTACTTTTGTCTTCGAAGCCTGCACTTACTTCGAATTTCATTTCTTTATCATGTACTTTAAGAATGGGGATAAAAGCTCTATCGACAATAAAGAATTTATTCAACCAGAGTTGAATAGCTGCTGGGTACTCTTTGTCTTCAAAATGAGAAAATGTAGCTAGACCGCCTGCAAAGAAAAGGTGCCCAATGTTGTGTTGTAGGATTTTATAATCAAAGGAATGATTAAATGCAATAATTTCATTTAGGAACAGAGATATTAGGGCCATCCCTTGATCAGCAACTTGTGCAGGAAAGACAATCTCATCTTCTTGATAAAACAGCAGATGTGCCGGGAGTAAAGCCGAAAATTGATCATACTTTTCCTTTACCATAGGAGTGAGCAAGGCAGGAATCCAGCGAATCTTATAATGCTCCTCTTGGACTTGAATCAATTGCGGAATAATGGCACTTTGTTGTGCTAGTTTATTAGCGAATAACCATGCGAGATGCAGAATTTTTAAGCTTGGTGAAGTGTAGCTGAGTTGTGCCGGAGGTAACAATTCTAGCCAACTACTCAACTCATCCAATTCATCAAAAGAAAGTACTTCTTCGCCACTTGAATCCCGAAAGCAGCACTGCAATAAATTCAATTGATGGTCGAGGATAATCTCTACCTTCTCAATCGTGTCCAGTAAGAAATGTTCGACCTCTTTCTCTTGATTCACCTTTTTTCTACTAAGCTGTTTTGCGATTTGGGTATAGGCCTTATCTAAAATGACTTTGAAATCTCCATCGGGGAAAAAGACAGGTTTTTCATTTAGAATCGCAATGAGGTTATCTTTGGAAGAAGGAATCGTTGATAGGTCAAACTGTTGAAAAACTTCCTCATCCCAAGTGTGTTCGGAATGACTACGGGGGGCAACTTCCCACAAATCTTGGGTTTGGGTAAATTGAATCTCTTGCGCACCTGCCGCTGCATAACCCTTATTTTCCAAGGCTTCGAAAAGATTAAAGCCATGTAATTGAAAGACAAGGAATGGGTTTTTATCAATTTCATTGGCCACCAAGTAGAGTACTGCAGCCATATGTTTGCAAGGTACCGCCCAGTCGGGACAAGAACATTCACCACTGATATTTGACCAGGACTCAGGGAAAAGAGCGATTCCTTCAGTCTTTAGGGCTTGGAATAGCTCAGTGGGGAGCTGTCGATTTAGGAGCTGGGAAAGATATAGCGGATTGGCTGTAATGACGTTGACAATGGTGGCTTTTTCTTTGGGGGTAAACAAGGGAATCTCAAAATTTACTTTGTAGGGCTTACGCCTAGAGCCTTGCACTAGTGCTGAGATGAGGTTCTCTTTAATTTGTATGTTCTTTGCTGCACCTTTATTGGCGTAGGTGCGCCCTCGGGGTAATCGATTGGAAAAATCAATATTTTTCAAGGCATTAAGCCATTGTTTTCCCCACCAGGTGTTGCCGTAAGTTTTACGCATTATGAGACTTAATCCTTTATCCAGTTAAGATAAACTAAGCATTTTTCAATGCCCCTTCAAAAATACACAAAGCTTCACCAATTTGTATTTTTGTTACCATTAAAGGCGGAATTCGACGGCCACCAGCAAGCTTTTGCTACGTATATTTCCTATGGTTGGGAATTTCTCCTGGAATTGCTTTTCTAAGTTTGAACACTACTGGATAACATAGTCATAAATCATTTTGGAAATATCTGCCATCTTGGCGGTGCCGCTATCAAAGTCTCCTAATTCACGGGATAATAGTACCAAGACATATTTCTGGCCATCAGGTAATATTACAATACCTGAGTCATGATGCACCGCGGTGATCACCCCCGTTTTATGGGCAACTTTTACCGTTTTGGGAAGATGGGCAGGAATGATTTCATTGAATTTTTGATCCAAGAGAATATCAATCATTTCTTGGGAAGCTCGTTCACTCACCACTTCCCCTCGGCCTAATTTTTCATAGATGGCCATAAGGTCGAAGGCTGTTGTGGAATTACTCAAGCCCAATTCATAGGCTTTGTTATCCTCTACCCCTCTCAACACTTCGATATCAGGAGCACCCAATTCTCGCATACTTTGGGTGACCTTTTTGGCATCGACCAACTCAATTAGAATATTGGTGGCTAAGTTGCTACTGTAGATAATCATATCGTAAGCTAGGTCGGCAATCGTTCTTTTTGATCCAATCGCGTTGTAGAGCTGCCCTTCACTATCATCATCTATATCCATAGAATAGAGGCTACCATCTACGATACTTTTGAATTCATTCTTGACCCATACCGAATCTTGTAAGCTGAATTGACCAGCTGCCGCCTGTTTGTAGAGTTCAATGAGGACAGGCGTTTTCATGGTGCTAGCGGCATGGAAAGAATCCCGTGCACTGATCAAGATTTCTTCGCCCGTAGATAAGTTCTTGAAGGCGACTGCGAAAATTCCTTTCTCCTTTGCTAATTCTGCTTTAATCTGTTGTTCTAGCTGAGCAAGCGGTGATTCGGTCTTACAGGCGGTAAAGAGTATCGTTACCAAGAGGAAGAGGTAATAAAGACTTCGTTTCATAAGACAATTTGTTATTTGTAAACAAGGCTTGTGTTCAATTATTGGGGATGGAAAAGCC
>Ga0070726_10001852_pt1 | contig 20121 bp, 26 predicted proteins | sample tdAd471_FD_67275 | JGI IMG/M metagenome (GOLD analysis project Ga0070726, IMG submission 67275) | Marine sediment microbial communities from the Atlantic coast under amendment with organic carbon and nitrate - tdAd47.1 | ecosystem: Environmental > Aquatic > Marine > Coastal > Sediment | place... | reverse complement strand
ATCAAGATGTTCGAACGTCCGGGACCGCTCGATACCACGAACTTCGACGGTTCGGGAGCCGACTGGCTGGAGCAGTACAAGCCGTTCATCGATGACGGGCAAACCATCGTGTGCAGCCCGCACAAGGTCTTCGGCCCAGAGACAAACGACTTGGTTCTTCAACTGCGAAAGCAAGGGATCGATCAGGTAATCCTCGCCGGTATGTCGGCCAATCTGTGCGTTGAATCACACCTGCGGGAACTGCTCGAACAGGGATTTGAAGTTGCTGTTGTCGGTGACGCCACGGCAGCGGCGCAGATTCCCGGCTATGACGGCTACGAAGCGGCGATCACCAACTTCCGCTTCCTCGCCAGCGACCTGTGGAGTACGAGCGAAGCCGTCGAGCGACTGGCTGAACTCAAGTAGCAACTTTTTCTTTTGCCTCACCATATACAGACCTGTCTGTACTGACGAGCCGGGCGTGTTGCCCGGCTCACCATCCCAACGTGTTCCCAAGTCCATAGGAGAAGAACCATGCAACGTCTTCAGTCTGTTAATCCTGAACTCGCCCAAGGTCGTACAAAGGAATTGCTTGATGCAGTGCAGCAAGCCTTTGGCGTCATTCCGAACACCGCCAAGGTAATGGCGAATTCGCCTGCTGTTCTCGACAGCTTCCTCGCCTTCAGCACAGCAATGAGTGACGCCCGGATTGGTGCGAAGCTCCACAATCAGGTGAAGCTCAACACCAGTGAAACGAATTCGTGTGACTACTGCACTTCGATCCTCAGCGCCGTCGCTCCCACTGCCGGACTCTCTGCCGACGACATTCTCGCTGGACGGACGGGCGACTCGGAAGATCGCCGCATCAAGGCGGCACTGGCATTCGCCAACGACGTGTTGGAACACCGAGGCAAAGTCAGCGATGAGCAGATCGCCACAGTAAGAGCGGCTGGCTTTGGTGACGGCGAGATCGTAGAGATTGTCACGAGTGTTGTGCTCGGATGCTTCACGAACTTTCTGAACAACGTCGCTGACACCGAACTCGACATCCCGCAGGCCGAACCGGTTGAGGCCGGAAGCTGTGCGACCGGTGCCTGCTCTACTCACTAATTGTCAGGTCGCAACGGGCAGCGTGCTCGCCGTCATGAGCACGCTGCCCCCTTATTCCACATCCAAACAAAGGAGCAAGCTATGCCGTCACCAACAGACATCCGCCCGCCTTTCACCCGTGAGTCAGCCATTGCCAAGGTTCGTGCTGCTGAGGATGCGTGGAACTCCCGTGACCCAAATCGAGTGTCGCTGGCCTACACCGTGGACTCCGAATGGAGGAACCGCAGTCAGTTCGTTCAGGGGCGAGATGCCATCCAGACTTTTCTCGCCGACAAGTGGTCGAAGGAGTTGGACTACCGACTCACGAAGTCACTGTGGACGTACTCGGACGACCGAATCGCCGTTCGCTTCCAGTACGAGTACCACGACGAGCAAGGCCAGTGGTTCCGAGCCTACGGGAACGAACTCTGGGAGTTCGATGAATCTGGTCTGATGCGGCGGCGTGAGGCCAGCATCAACGACGTGGCCATTGAAGAACAGGACCGGAAGTTTCGTTGGCCAGCGCCGGGGCCACGACCTGAAAACGACCTCGGAATCCCCAACGTCAAATAGAGGAGTTGATGATGACAACGTATCCCAGCGACATCGCATTCACGCCTGCGGTCAAAGCCATCCAGAAACAGAAGGGCTCACGGGATGCCTACGCCAGAGTGGAACAGGGGCGTGGCTGGCAAACGACGATCACGCCCGAACTCAGAGCGTTTCTGGCTGGCCTCGACATGTTCTATCTCGGTACAGCGAATGCCCAAGGCCAACCCTACATTCAGTACCGAGGCGGATCGCCGGGGTTTCTCAAGGTCATCGATGATCGCACGCTTGGATTCGCCGACTTCGGCGGAAATCGACAGTACATCACGCTCGGCAATCTCGCTGAGAATTCCAAGGCTTTCATCTTCCTGATCGACTACGTGAACAGCCGACGCATCAAGCTGTGGGGTACGGCTCGTGTCATAGACTACGATCCAGACCTGCTGGAACAACTTCGTGACTCGGACTACCCCGGTCGAGTTGAACGGGCGATTGTCTTTTCGATTGAAGCGTGGGACATCAACTGTCCTCAGCACATCCACAAGCGTTTTCCACAGCGGGAAGTTGCTCCGGTCGTCGAACAACTTCAACAGCGAGTTCAGGAACTCGAAGCACAACTGGTGACGTTGCAGCAGGCAGATACGACCTGAGTGCGAATAAAGACGAACCAAGTTGGCAAAGTGAATGAACGACTCCCAAGCCACTTCTCATTCGAACGGAGAATGACATGCCTCATCTACTTCATATTGATTCAAGTCCCCGTAACGACCGCTCTCACACACGTCGCCTCACAGCCCACTTTGTTCAAACATGGCGGGAACGCCACCCTGACGGCACCGTGATTTATCGTGACATTGGGCGAAGCCCATTGCCGCATGTGACAGAAGAGTGGATCGCAGCAGCGTTTGCCCAACCTGATGAACGCAGTCAGGCAATGCAGGAGGCCTTGCGATTGAGTGACGTATTGGTAGACGCAATGCTTGAAGCTGATTCCATAGTCGCCGGGATTCCTTTCTACAATTTTGGGATGCCGAGCGGCTTCAAAGCCTACATCGATCAGATTGTGCGTGTAGGCCGGACATTCCTGTTCAATCCCGACAACGGAGAAGCGACATATACACCGCTCGTTCACGACAAACGAATGAATGCAGTCGTCTCTCGTGGAGATGGCGGTTACGGTCCCGGTGGTCGAAATGAAGCTCTTAATCACCTCGATCCACATTTGCGGACAGTGTTCCGCTTCATCGGCGTGAACGACTTGGAGATTGTTGCTGCCGAGAATGACGAACATGGTGGTGCGGCGTTGGTAGACTCACTTGAGTCTGCTCGTAGACGGCTTATGAGGCTTGCGAATGACGATCTGTCGTAGACGACCATGTGTCCTCTGTTTTGCCTCCGTGGTGACGACTCCACGTATATCCCAAGTTGGCTGCTACATCGCACCGCTGAGAAAGCGAACAAGTGTGGCAGTGTGACCACGCTCAAGGTCTTTCGTTGCTGTAACGAGCGTGACTGTCGAAGCATCGATGGCGTTCATCACCTTCATGATCGAGGCATGGCGGAAGTCGAGTTCCGCCATGTACCTTGCGGCAAATTCTTCATGCCGATTTGGTTCAGCATGGAACCACTTGCGCAACTCGTTGGATGGAGTCAGTTCTTTTGCCCAGAGGTCAATGGCGGCGGCTTCCTTGGACACTCCTCTTGGCCAGAGTCGGTCAACCAGAATGCGGAAGCCATCGTCCTCCGATGGTTCGTCGTAAATTCGCTTGACTCGCAGTTCAGGCGTCATGAGAGCGTTCCACTTTGATGTCGAGCTTTTCCATCCGACTGCGAAGCGTATTGGGATTCAATTCGAGAATCTTTGCTGCTCCATGAGGACCGGCAATCACGCCGTTTGTGTGGTCGAGTACAGCACGAATGTGTTCGCTTTCAACCAGCGAAAGCGGACGCAGTGCTGGATTCTTTGGCGACCGGCCTCGACGGGCCGGAATCACACCGGCTGGTAGCTGAAGGGAGCCGCCCGTTGTCAGGATCATTGCCCGTTCGATGACGTTTTCGAGTTCACGGACGTTGCCCGGCCACGAGTAATTCTGAAGTGTTGTTATCACGTCGGGCGGAGCGTTCTCAATGACCTTCCCAAGTCGTCCTGACAGCTTTGTCAGGAAGAAGCGCACAAGCGTCGGGATGTCTTCTTTTCTGTCTCGAAGCGAGGGTATCTGAATCGGGAAGACGTTCAGGCGGTAATACAGGTCTTCCCGAAAAGTTCCTTCGTCCACCATATCAAGAAGATTTCTGTTTGTGGCTGCGAGGACTCGCACATCAATCCGAATGGTCTGACTGCTGCCGACTCGTTCCAACTCCTGTTCCTGCAATACTCGAAGCAACCTTGCCTGAGCAGGCAGCGGCATCTCGCCGATCTCATCGAGGAATATCGTCCCTCCGTCAGCGAGTTCGAATCGCCCCGTCCGTTGCTGAGTTGCCCCGGTAAACGCTCCGTGCTCATGACCGAACAGTTCACTTTCAAGCAATGATTCAGGAAGCGCCGCACAGTTTACTTTGACGAACGAACCACTACTTCTCTTGCTGTTGCGGTGGATGGCTCTCGCTACCAGTTCCTTGCCGGTTCCCGTTTCTCCAAGGATGAGCACGGTGCTGTCAGTCGGAGCTACCATGTCGATGTTTCGAAGCACCTTCCAGATGCCGTCGCTCTCGCCCACGATCTCAGAGAAGTCTGACCGGGCACGCAACTCTTCCCGAAGATAGGCGACCTCAGCTTCGATTCGCTGTCTTTCTGTTCGTAGCCGGACTTCTCTCCTGCGACTGTCATCAAGCTCCCTTTCCGCCTGACGCCGGACAAGTTCTGCCGTCGCACGTGCCGCAAAGATGTGGAAGATCGAAAGTTCCCGTTCGTCGGCTTCGAGCGGCTTGTCGTCGATGACGGCGAGATGTCCGACAACTTCTCCGGCGTCATCAGTCAGCGGAATCGCCAGATAGCTGCGAGCCTCAAGCTGTCGCAGTAACTCGTTGGCTGGAAATGTCTGCTGAATGTCATCGCCGTAGTGCTGAATCGCTCCCGTGAGCACTCGCTTGCAGGGTGTTCCCTCGATGTCGAATTCAAAATTTGGAACGTGCTCGCCGTCTGCCCATACAGCCAGTGTCAGCACCGTTGTCCGGTCAGCGTTGAACTCGGCGACGAATGACGCCTTCACGTTCAGCGAGACAGCAAGGTACTGCACCAGCGACCGGAAGAAATGATCGCCTTTGGCCGTTGCCGTCCCTTCCATGATCGAGCGGAGCGTGGCATCAGGATCAACATGCAGCCGGGGAGTTTGGGTTTGCGAACTGGTCATCTCGAATTCTCCTGCGATCCCCGATGATTCACGACATTTCGTTACAAGGCACGACATACCGTATCTCCAGTGGCGTCCCCAGAACAAGACCCCAACACTCAAATCACTACCTGCACACGCTTTAAGACGCATCTTGCAGTGTCGTCACCCCATTGGCACCTTCATTGCTTTAGCGACCACCATGCCAACTGACCTGAGCGGGTCAGTGACAGTCATCACCCCAAATGGAGGTCGCAGAAATGAAGAATTTGAAGAGTGGAGCATTCGTATTGTTGCTTGCGGCGGGCTCCGTCGCAGCGTTGGTCGTCGGATGTGGAACCTCTGATTCGCCGTCTGTATCGGCGCAGACGGTCGATGCTGGTCCAGTGTCGAAGCCGCTGATGGCAGCAGCCCGTTACTCGCCAGATGGCGAGTTGAAACGCCCGGCAGATCACCATGAGTGGGTCTTTGTTGGAGCACCGGTCACGCCGAACGACATGAACGACGGGAAGGCTGCATTCCCCGAGTTCCACAACGTCTACATCGAACCCGGCAGCTTCGCTTCTTACAAGCGGACGGGCGAGTTCGCTGATGGCACGGTCATCCTGAAAGAACTCGTGTCAGTCGGCGGCAAGTCGATGCCGAGCGGCAATGGATATTTCCAAGGTGACTTCATCAGCCTTGAAGCCATGGTGAAAGACAGGAAGCGGTTCAGTGACGAACCGGGTGGCTGGGCATTCTTCCGATTCGGTGAGGCCCCCAACTACAGCCCAACCGGCGCTCGCATGAAGACCGAATCGTGCAACGCCTGCCATTCAGGGGCGACGGAGGACTACGTGTTCACCGACACCTATCCGATCCTCAGAGCAGCCAAGGCAAGAATGGCCAAACCGTAGTCCTCGCTTTCTCCAAGTTCATTCCACCGAAACGCAAACCAATTGGAGTCACCACAATGAATGATTCGCTCAAGCCCGAGATCAACGGGCATTGTCCGGTCGCCTACCTTGCAATTGGCGAGGCCGCCGCAGGCGACCCTGAGTTCTCATCAACACATAACGGGAAGCTGTACCATTTCGTAAGTACCGAAGCCAAGCAGGAATTCGACAGCAACCCGGAGAAATACGTCCCTGCTTATGGCGGAAGATGCGCCTTCGGCATGTCCATCGAAAAGGACTTCGACCCCGATCCGACCAACTTCAAGATCATCGACGGACGAGTCTATCTCTTCCTGAAGAACGAAGACACAGATGCCTTGGAACTGTGGAATCAGGACGAAGAGAAGTGCCTCGCCAGCGCTGATCGCCACTGGTCAGCCCAGACAGCAGAGTAAACCGAACGACTATCCAACCACGAAATCTCGAACGACAGGAGTTTTGAAATGAACATTCGAGTTGTCACAAAAGCGATCCACGCCTACCTCGATTACCCTGTGGCTGCCAGTCTGATGGCAATGCCGTTTCTTCTGCATCTTGGCACGTCGCATACTCTGGCAAAGTGGCTGTCTGTAGCCACGGGAGTTGCTGCTTTCGTGCTGACGATCTTCACCAACCACCGACTGGGCGTGATTCGAGTCATTCCTTATCCAGTCCATCTGGCAGTGGATTTCATGGTGGGAATTGTGTTCGCCATTGCACCACTGCTGCTCGGCTTTTCTGGCCTTGATGCCGGTTACTACTGGGCCAACGCCGTCGCCGTACTCACCGTCGTCAGCCTGCACAAACCGGAGGCAGAGGCGAACGTAGAACAGCAGCCAGCAATGGCCTGAAGGCGGGACAGCGATCCGACCGGGATGGCAGGAGCCCGGTCGGATTATTGTCGTAACTGGGGGAGTTCTGGTTACAGCTTGCGAGTCAATCGGGGCAAGAATCTCGCTGTCTTAGCCATGTAATCTCGATACTCTTCCCCAAACCTCTGGACGAGCTTGTCTTCCTCGATCCGTGTTCGAGCAACGAGAAAGGCGAATGGGATCAGACTGGTCAAGAATAGGAACCAGTTGGCTGTCACGATGCTCCCGCCAAGCACGGCGATGAAGAATGCCAGATAGAACGGGTGCCTGACGTACCGATACGGACCGCTCGTCACCAGCGTGTGCTCCTTCCTTGTGACCACAGTGTCCGTCAAGTTTTTGCCAAGCGTCTGAAACGTCCACACGAACAAGACGCCCCAGAGTCCGATCAGGACGAATCCGCATCATCGTATCCAGATTGGGATCGGCACCGACTTCCACGCCATGAGTTTCGGATCGATCATCCAGACAATGCCGCCGATGAGTCACGGCAGGCCGCCCAGCCGGAGGCCAGACAGAATGAAGGGACCTTCCTGCCATCGATCCAGCTTCTCACCACTCATGTTGGAACGAATTCGATGGAAGAGGACGAACGGCAAGAAGCCGACGAGGACGCCTACAAAGATTGCTCTGAAAACGTCGTCATCGTTCATGGTTGTCGAGGCCACGAATCGTGCCAGTCACCCACTTCATGGCATCACAGTTGGGCTGTCGTTGTTAGGTGCCTATGTCGAAGCAGCCAACGGCGATGGCGACCAGACATAGCAGTTGCCTCTACCGAATTCCTCAAATCCGATCCGTCGGTAGATGCTCTCACCCATTGGCGATGCGAACAAGACGCCGATGTTGTAGCCCACCACCCTTGCGGCCCGAAGAGCAGCGAGCGTCACCATCGTCCCGAATCCCTGTCGGCGATACTCAGGCAGAGTTGCCACGCATGACACCCCGGCAACTCCGTCAGAGAAGTAGATCGAAGCAGTGGCGGCCACCTTCCCGTCTACTCGGGCGAGAAAGTGCCGGTACTCGCTGTTCACACTGATGCCTAGATGCGAGAGCATCCTGAGCCACGGCTCGCACGCAAACTCGGGAAACTCGTAGACAGGGCACATGACATTGCACCACTCTCGTAACGCTGCTTCATTTAGGACTTCCTCGACAACGGCGCTGGAAGGAGTTTCGAAATCTGTAATGCTGTTGATGTCCACCGCCATTGCTGGCGCAGTGAATCCGTGCGTCAAGCCATTCTCAAGCAGATGCTCGCCGAGATTCGCTGGTGTTGTCGCTGGCCCCGTCCACCAGAACATAGGGACATTTTGCTTTTGATACCTCGCCAACGTGCTCCGAATGCCCTCGGCCACGTCGGTGTCAGTGAAGCGAGAGTGAAAAACATTGTTGAAGAAAGGGAACGGAATGTCGGTCGGCGTACACGCTGCGGATTTGCTGCGTTCGAGTTGCATCTCCGGCCATGCCGCCCACGACAGACAACATTCCGTTCCGTTGCGATCCACCAGCCTGCCGATTTCTTCAGGCGTTAAGTCCGTCAATGCGGGTTGCATGGTTTGCCATCCTTGATCTGAGAAGGTTGTCTATCGGGGCTTTTGAGCGATGAAACCAATTCGCATTGGGAGAAGTTTCGCCGTACCAAAGGCTCGGACGCTTTCGGTCTGGAATCCGACAGCATTCAACAACTGTGCCACCTCAGTCCCGTCAAAGAGTTGAACAACATGATGCTCATGCGAGCGACGGAACAGTGAGCCGAGTCTTCGGAATGACGTAATGTGTCGGTGCAGTTGGTCTCTTGAGTCGTCGTACTCGAACCGGACAAGACAGGCCCAGTCATCGCCCTCGGCGAATGTACGGTCCCTCGCCCGGTCGAGTCCAATCTCGGCAACGTCCAGAAAAAGAAGACCTCCGGGCTCAAGGGCATCGAAGATGTTTGCAAACAATGACTGTAGATTCGGATTGTCCGAATCATCGCTCCGATAGCAGACAACTTCGCTCAGAGCCGTGACGGCTCGACAGGCAGGAATCTGGAATTCCCAGATCGAACTGACGTGGCACTGGGCTGGAGGCATACGATCCTTTGCCCTTTCAATCATTGCCGGCGAGATGTCAACGCCGACAGGCCGGTATCCGGCATCGTTGAGAGACTCGATCCAGCCGCCCCCACCACATCCCAGATCGACGACAGTTCCCGACTCTATCCCGGCTTCCCGCAGCAGTTCCAACAGGCCGGGTACCCAACTTTCAGAAAGCCCACTGAATCCCACGTCATGGATGTAAGCAAGATCGTCGCTGTAAAAAGTCCGAACAAGCTCCCACTCCCAGACCGGTCCATCATCGGGATGTTCGACGGTCCCAGTCATTCGAAAGCCGAGCTTCTTCAGGATGCCCGTCGATGCGTTTTCTTCAGGAAGCGTCTGAGCGATCACGTTCAGTTTGTCGTCTGTCATTCGTGCGATCTTCACAAGTTCACGGGCAAGTGCAGTGGCAACTCCCTTTCCCTCATGACCCGGTGCCGTGCCGTAGGCGATTTCGACTCGCCCATCGGCTGGTGGCCCCTTGAAGCCGCAAACTCCGAGTGGCACTTTACCGTCCACCCCAACATAACCGATCCACGGAGGCACGAAGCCAGTGTGTTGATAGAGAGCCACAGTCGCTTCGATCACTTCTTGCAAGAAGTCGTCCGTAACTACGGTTTCGGGAAGGATGCCATTCTCGCTGATTTGAAGGAGCTTCATGGTGTACGCCTAAAGTCATCGGACAGTTGCGAATTCGACTTACACGTCGTGAACCACCGGCAGTGGACGCAGATCAGGAGCAACAAACTCGGATTTTGCCTGCATCGTCATGACTTGCTCTCGTGAGTAGAAGCGACGTAGCGTCTGTTTGCTAAGCAGTTCAGGATGAGCATCGCAAAACTCAGCCGACGACCCGTGTGGCCCTGTTTGCTGATTCGCCGCATACACTAGAGTCATGAATGCGACGGTGATCGTCTCGTGATAACCACGATCAATGGCTTCCGGCGTGTCTGTCGCCTTGTTGTACGCTTTGATGCCCGCACGCATTCGGTCGATGGCTGACGCAAGGCCGCTTTCGGATGCGTAGAGATAAGCGACCCGAATGTGGGCACGATGTGTCCACTCCTCAAAGGGAAGTGAGCAGTTTTCGAAGGCGGCAAGGAAGTGTGCGTCGTTCATGTCTTACGAGCCACCACTCGAATCCTTCGATAGTCGGCGTACCAGACAGCATCTCGATGCAGATTGGGACGGGCGAGTTCTTCGACTCGGGCAAGGAACGTGTCGTGCTGACCATCTGGGATTTGTGTCAGCCAGTGCTGCCCGAACATGCGGACCCAGTTCTTCAAACCGTCTGCTCCTTCAAGTGGCGTTGGCCGATCAATCATTGCCGCCTGCGTGACTTCCAATCCATGTTCTTCAAGCACTGCCGCAAACCCGGCAATGCTCGGGAAGTACCACGGATGCGGTAGACGGCGGCCAAGGAACTCCTGACTGGCTGACTCTATTGCCTGCGAAATGTGTCGGACGTTGCCGTGCCCTCCGAATTCAACCGCCATCCGACCATTCGTCTTCAGTGCCCGGCTGATGCAACCTGCGACCTTTGCTGGGTCACTGATCCAGTGCAGAGCAGCATTTGAAAACACACCATCAAACGGCTCGTCGAATTCAAAGTCGTGAGCGTCGGCGAGTTGGAAGGTGATGTCGGGGTAAAGACGCCGAGCCTCTTCAATCATCGCCGGTGAATTGTCCAGCCCAACGACTACTGCTCCAGATTCGGCGATCTGTGCCGTCAACTGGCCCGTCCCGCAACCGACATCGAGTATCCGTTCGCCCTGCAGTGGGGCAAGCAGTTCGATGACGGATGCTCCCAGCTTCCAGACGAAGGAATGCTTGCCATCGTAAAGGCCGGGACTCCAGCGATCTTCGGTGGTCATGTCTGCCTCTCTGTTCTTATCCGAATCGAACCGGGGCACTCATACTTTCTGGAGAAAGAGTCCAAGCCTGCTCAGACCGTCGCAGAAGTCCTCACGCCCAAAACCGAATCGCAACAGTCGGTCAGAAATCTCCATAGCGGCCCCCGGCACGAGGAAGACTCGCTGCTCGTCGAGCAACCGTTCGCAGAACTCGGTGCTGGTCAACTCCGTTTTCTGCTCAACGAGAGCCATCGTCCCGGCTTTCGGCGGATGCAGATGAAGTTGCTTTTGGTGCTGAGCACAAAAAGAGCGAAGCCGTTCGACATTTGCCTCAATCAGTCTGAGGTTCCGGCTGAGAATTTCATCGCTCTTCCGCATCGCCTCTGCTGCGATCATCTGGCAGGGCGTGTTCGTCATTTCGGTCGTGTAGTACCGATACTCTTTCGCCCGCTGAATGACTTCCCGGCATCGAGTTGCCAGCCATCCAATTCTCAGGCCGCCCATTCCAAGTGTTTTCGAAACGCCGGTGGTGGACACGGCCTTTTCGTAGAGTTCGCAGGCGGATGGCAGACGGGGCGTCGTTGGAAGTTCCAGCAGACGAAACTGCTCATCGCTGAAGATCGTTGCATCACAGCGTCGGGCGAGTTCGATAATGGTTTGCAGTTCGTCTTCCGAGATCATCTGCCCGGATGGATTGTGCGGAAAGTTGAAGACGATGAGCTTCGTCCGGTCGCTGCACAGGTCGGCGAGGCGGGCCACATCGAACCGACACGAAGCGTCCTCGGGCTCCCAGTCCACGATCTGACAGCCAATGCCCTGCGCTGTGGCACGAAGGGAGTTGAAGACTGGCTTTTGAACGACAAGCTCGTCTCCTTCCGACAAGTTCGTCCGCATGAACGTGTAGATCGCCTCGCTGACTCCTCCGAAGACAAGAACATCGTCACTGCTCAAGGTTGCGTACTGGTCGGCAACGATGCTCCGTAGTTCTTCGAGCCCGGCAAACGATCCGTAGCCGAGTGGATAACGGCTAAGCCTTTCCTGTCCGTCAGCATCAAGCACGTCCGACACTGAAAGTGGTTCGCAGTCAGAGTGGCTCAGAGAGATGTCAAAGCGGCCTTCGGCAGCGGCGAACCACTTCACGAGCGGGAACGAGGGCAGGTCCATGAGGAATCATCCAGTTGCGTCAGACGGAAGCGATTGATTGCAGTCGATTCAGCACGTGAGAGTTGAGGTCAGCAACTCTCACAGCAGTTCCAGATGGCCAGTGATTTCGTCGATCTTCTCGGCGACATCCGGCCCGATGGCGAGGCACGTGTTTGTCGGCACGCCATGAAACTCGGTCTTGCCACTGTCGGTAATGACATGCACTTCGAGACCAGCTTCAACGGCTTTATCACGAATGACGAGAAGTTCCTCTTCGCTGTTTACCCGGCAGCAGACTTTGGCAAACGAACCGGTTAGCCATGTCTGCTCGACTTCAGAGAAGTCGTCGAGCGACACCGAACCGGACTCCTGAAGTCGTCGACAAATGAACGACATCGAAGCATGAGCCCCTTGGGCTATCTGCTTCCCACGACGCATCTTCAAGTCATGCCTCATGCAGATTACCTGCTTGATTCGCCGGGGTTCGTCGCTCATTGATTCTCTCCGTCGCTCAGAATCAGCCAATGACACTCGGTCAACGTTGGAAGCTCAGTCTTCGCTGCCAGCTTTCTGATGACATCCTAGGGCACCGGTTCACTGCGGCTTTTGTTCTGCTGGATGCCCCGGTCAAACGGTGGTTCGACGTAAACCAGTTCGATCCGTGCCCGGTAGTCAGCGAACAGGTCAATCCACCTCTGACGAGTCTGCCTGACAATGTTGGTAGCGTTGAAAGCGAACGAGGTGCCTGCCCGTAGGAACTCCCGACAGCGCTCCCGAGCAACCTGCACGACATCTCCCTGATTGTCGGTTGGTGCCACATCGAGTTCGCCTCGAATGTCATCAAGCGAAACAACAGGCAACTGACTCCGGTGGCGGGCCAGCCACGTATCTTTCCCACTGCCCGGAAGACCGCACATCACCGTGACCTGACACGAGAACTCTTCGTGTGGGACGTAGTGCAGGTTCGGTTTTCGACTCCGGAAGAACGTGAACCGTGCGTGGTCGCTGGCGAACGGAAAGGGCTGTCCAAAGCAATCGAGTTCCTCTGCCTGCAATTTCCAGAAATGCAGGTTCTCTTCGGGGCGGGTCATCGAATCTGTGTCCCGGCCACGAGTGTCTGCCAGCGCAAACAGATAAAGCAGTCGGTTGCTGACCAGCCACGACAATTTGACGACCTCGTGTGCTGGCTCGTCCTTCTCCAGCAGGAACGCTGGCCGACCATGAAAGCGGACCAGCCGGGCGATGTCTTCACGAGTCACCAGATCACACCCAAGTCCCCGCAACACTCCACGAGCGACGTGCTCACCCTTCACGGCGTGTTTGGGAGACGACACTCGACCTGTCTCGGGGTCCCTCTGAGTCGTGAGCGGTTTGGCCACATCGTGAAACAACGCAGTGAAGATCAGGACGGTCTGTTCATGACGTGTTAGCGAAGGCCACTCACCAAGTTCGACAAGCTGCCCGCAGACCATCTTCGTGTGAGTCCAGACATCACCTTCCGAGTGCCACTCAGCGTCCTGAACGCATCCCGCCATCGCTCGACACCACGGCTGGGTTTCGGCCCAACCGATGATGTCGTCGAGTGATGCGTGTTCGAGTTCAGGCCAGTTCATGACCACATCTCCACGCCGTCAGCAAGCTGGTTCGGCACTATCGTCTGATGCTGCCAGTGAGTGCTCTGTTTGATCTTCTCGACGAACTCAGGCCGCACGAACTTGGCACGACCCGTGACCACACCATTGGCCTCAGTTCGCAGATACAAACCTTCCATCAGATTGTCTGTCTGATGCGTCACGGGATTCTCAAACTGGCTGTCGAATTGCGAGGGGCCGATCAGTGATTGCAGGCCGCTCTTGGCCAGTGCCCCTTGATGAACGACCGGGACAGTCTCGATGCCTGTTCCATTCAGAATCGACAATCTCTGCTTCAGGTCGAGAAACGCCTCGGCCTGTTTGTCGTAGATGTCAAACTCGAAGAAGTAGTGAGACAACTGTCGGTAAAAGACGGAATGCCGGGCATAGACCCACTCGCCGAACAGGATGAACCGCTCGCCAAGACATTCTTCAAGCACATGCCGCTTCACCGCCGCCCATTGCTTGAACAAGTCGTACTGAGGGTGCATCCCTTCGGTGATGAGATGGCCCCGGCATTGCAGAACCAACTCGCCATCCGAGAAGTGAAACCCGACGTTCGTGCCGTCGATCTTCTCTTCAACGATCAATGACTCGTCGGCGATGAAGGCGTTCGAGTCCTTCTCGCTGAGATGCTTGTCGTCGTCAGTCCCCTTTGACCCGAACAGATGCGGAGTCCGAGGGTACTTCACGAAATCGCCATGTGTCGTACCCATTGATCTATCCTGCCCGTGAGTCAGTCGGTCTGAGATACAAACAGTAAAAGCCCGCCCGGTGAATCTGCACCGGACGGGCCTGAATGTCATTCCCTGAAAGTAGTGGTGCCGGATTACCCAGCACCTTGTCGCCGTGAACGATCCGCTCCCCACGCTTCACGTGCGTTTCAGACGGGAATCCACGCCGCCGCTTGCTCATGGTCTCGAAAAAAATGGCTGTTCGTCGAACGGTTCATGATTCGTGTATTGCATGACGCACCTTCCTTCCGGGCTGGAGTCTGTGGGGCAGACGACACAGGCACCGAGAGATTGGTTCGCACGAATCAGCCGGGATATTTAGCTGTCGTGATCCAGCACGACCTGCTGTCGCCAGCCTCGTTTCTCGACTCGTCGAACGTCATCGATTCCAGCAAACGTCCTCAGGTACTGAGACAATCGCTGAAGTTCCCGATCTGCCAAAGTTCCAAGATACGGCTTGATATAGATGGCATTTCCGTAATTACGTTCGAGTTTCTCCGGCGAGTCATCGACGACGAGAGTCCGGGCCAGATCGAAGCCACGCCTTTTGGCCTTCTTCAAGTCCTTGACGAAGTAGGTCTCGTGACGCTCGCCGTCAAAGCGATAAACGCAGCGCTCTCGTCCCCAAAGAAACTCAAGTCTCAGGTCAGCCGGAAGGATTTCTGACACGACCAAGTGCAGATACTCGGATCCCGAAGACGACCAGATCGCCAGTTGGAAAGCCTGCCTGACTTCGCTCAGAAACTCATCGAGGCCGGGTCGGCGATACACGAAGTACGGTCCAACTCGAAAATCCGGCGCACGCCCCAACGGTACATCAGCGGCGTGAATGAGCGTCTCATCGAGGTCGAGGATCAGCAGCGGTCGTGGTTCAGTACAGAACTGTGGTTGTGACGTGGCGAAGTCAGAATCTCCTTTGGTTCGAGTCCATCTGTGATGAAGACGCATTACTGCCGTTCTGGTTCGGGTAGGCAACCTACACTGGCCCATTGGAAGAACCAACATCATGTTCACCGTGTCTCCGGGACACTTTTGTGTCAGGAGCAGACGCATGCAGGACGATCAGCAGACGGCTTCACAAATTGCAGAAGCAGCGTACCTCGAAGTCTTTCGAACAGACTTCAGCCATCCGGGATTCGCTCTGTTCAATCTGGGGCCGGAATTCGGATCACTCCAGCAGCGCCGGTTGATGGTGCTGCTCAAGGACGAATTGGCCCGACTGGATCATCGTCACCGAGGTCGATTTCTGTACTACCAGTCGCTTGGCCGGTTCGATCAGCAGGCCACGACAAAGCCGCATCGTGACGGTGGACCTGATGAGTCCATTCTGATGCTCGGCTACGAGCCAACCGTAGTGCAGAGCCGGATCAGCCTGCTGGAGTACTCGAAGTGCGCCTTCGAACTCGGAATCACTCCGGCAGAATTCCTCGACCGCAACAATCCGATGTTCCCGGATGGGCTAAATCGGCTGGCCAACTACACAACAACGCCCACTGAATTCGACCACTCGTCGTTTCTGATTCTTGTCATCAACAACAGCGTGTCAGCATTCGGCAAAGGCCGCTTGCAAGGTGTCCTGCACACGGCAGAGATCGTCACTCCCGATGCCGAAGAAGTTCGCCTCATCAACTCAACGATGATCGGCTGCGGGAATCATCCAAAGGCGTCAGCTTCCAGCAGTGACGTAGCTGATTTCATCTCAACAGACCAGATTCGACGGGCGACGTATCAATGAGTGCTGTCAACGTCGTCATTCAGCACTCATAGAGTTCGATGGTTCGGCCATCTGGATCACGCACGACGGCTCGCAGTCCCCATTCAGTCAGTTTCGGCTCAATGACCATTTCCGTCAGGCTTCTCACCGATTCAACCACGTTCCTCAGATCGCTCACGGCAAAACCGAATCTTGATGTGAGATCAGCGGCAGCGCCTTCGGGCAGGGGATAAAGTTCCAGAACGCCATCGCCCATTGGAGCCGAGTAATGACGTGGGCCGTTTCCATGCTTTTCTTCGGCTAACTCAAAACCGAACAAAGCATAGAACTCCCGCAGCCGCTCAAGGTCGGCAGTCTTCAGGACGAGCATTTTCAGAACAGGCTGATGTTGCATCACGAATCCTCGCCAGCAATTGGGTCACTCAGTGGTTCGCTTAGAAATCCAGCACGACTCATGTTTCGACATTCCGATGTGCGGGTAGTAGCCAACGGCATTCGGGGCGGCGAGCAGGATCAGTGTCGTATGCAGTCCTGCAGCTTCATGCGTGAGACGGATCAGTTCCCGGCCAATGCCTCGCCTCTGAAACTCCTCATCGACGGCCAGATCGGAAAGGTACGTGCAGTAGCCGAAGTCGGTGATTGCTCGGGATACTCCGACGAGCAATGTTCCCGACCGGGCAGTCACCATGACATCGGCGTTCGCCAGCATGGCTCGGATGGTTTCAGGCTCATCAATCGGTCGTCGTTCTGCGAGGGTAGACCGGCGCAGGACATCCACGAATTCTTTCGGTGAAAGTTCCGGCTCAAGCTGGTAAGTCACTTCGTCCAAGATGCTGGTCCTGTCATTCTGAGTGCCGTGGCTGTCCTGCATTCGCCATTCCTGATTCGAGATCAATCATGATACGCAGTTTTCTTCTGCTGATGTTCCTGCTGAATTTCGGTGTCCGGTCATTGGAAGCCGCCGACAAGCCACTCAAGGTCTTCATTCTCGCCGGACAATCGAACATGGTTGGCTGGGGTGACAGCCAGAAGTTGCCCGAAGACATGCGAACCGGCAACGACCGTGTGCTGATGTTCGAGAACGGCAAGTGGCAACCGCTGAAGCCAAATAGGAAGGCTGCGAAGAACCAGCAGAAGTTTGGAATGACCGAGTTCTCATTTGGTCCTGAAATCGCCTTCGGTCACGAGATGGCCAAGGCGTGGCCCGAGGAGACTATTGGAATCATCAAGCTGGCAGTCGGCGGTACGAGCATCCTGACGTGGAAGCCAGACTGGTCGAAGGAAGATGCTAATCGAGTTGGCCAAGGACGAACCGGTTCGCTCTACAGGCGACTGATGATGAAAGTCGATCAGGCACGCAAAGCTCGTGAGATCGAGATCGTCGGCGTTCTGTGGCTTCAGGGAGGTGGCGACATGAAGAACATAACCGTCGCCAAAGAGTATCTCGACAACCTGAAGGCACTCGTAGCTGCGATCCGGCGAGATACGGGCGTCCCGGACCTGCCGTTTCTCTGCGGATCAATGCGAAGGACCGAAGACCCGGACGACATCTCCGACATCACGCCGCAGCGAGTTGCGGGGCCGTATCCGGCAGTCGAATTCGTCCTGAAAGCTCAGTGGGCAGCCCAGACCAAAATCCCGCACACAAGAACTGTCATCCTGCGGGACATCAAGAAGCATCCCATGAACGTGCATTACAACACGGCGGGGCAACTTGAAACCGGCAGGCTGTTTGCCAAGGCGTTTCTGGCCATGAGCGAGTCCGACGACCAGTGACGCTCACCTCCGCAGCACGCTTCCGCAGCCCGGACAGATCACGCCCGTGGTTTCAAAGGCGTTTGGCACTGGCTGACGGACCTCAAGTCCGCAACTGCAAAACATCTCATTTGCTCCAAAGTTGCAGGAAGGGCAGACGCCGTTGATCGACCACGTGTCGCCCTTGCATCTCATGCAACTGTAGGGAGCGTGTTGCTGGTCCGGTGCTCGGAATGGAGGCGGAAGCGTGTCGAACCACGGATCACTTTTTCGGCACCACTCCCGATAGGTCGGATTGTGACCGAGGAAGACATGGCCGAGCAGGCGGCTCCCACCCCAGCAAACGAGTACAAGCAACGCCACGCCGACAACAGAGCCCAACAGGACAGGCAGTACCAGACCGCCTATGCCACAAACGGCAAGGAAGCCAATGATTGAGCCGGCGAAGCCAAGGGCAAACACGCCAAAACGACACAGCGAATTCGTGATCCGATTCATGTGAGCCTCCAGTGAGTTTCAAGGTGGAGGCATTGCGGGTGTCGAAGACGAGACCCGAGATTTCAGCGAGGACTGCGACTCTTTCAGCAGGTTCTTGGCTCGATTCGAGCCGCTGCCAGGGAAGGAGCCATTGGGAAGTGAAGCCTTGGACTGGTAGGCGACCAAGAGGCACTCCAGTCGAGAGACGCTCTGAGTTCGTTACGACCTGAACATCATCGAGCGGTCGAGAGCCCGAGTCGTGCTCCAACCCACGTCACTGCTGCATCAAATTTCGGGACGGCCTTGCCGCCAGTGAGATAAGACTGTTTTGCCGTTGTCGTGTGGTCCAGAAACAACTCGTAGAACTCCGCATGGTCAGATTCTTCGATGAGATTTGCTCCGACCTTGCGAAACTGAACCGGAGTCTTGTGCCACTCTTTGGCCAACAGCTTTCGCTTCTTCAGTTTGGTGATAACACGGTTGTAGGCGGACTTGATGTTGTCGATTCGCCATTCCTTGCCGTCGTCCCTGATGCCCCCTTTGACGAGAGGCTCTCCTTTGGCATTCGTTAGCACGACGCCCTCACGATTGCCGTGTTTGCAGAGCAGTTCGAACGTCCTGTCCCAGAGTAGCCAGTTGACTCGTGTGTCCTTTGCCTTACGGCGAGTCTTACGCTGCTGACGCTTCTGCTTTTTGGAACGGTGCCGGATGATGCGGCCTGCCTCCCAATCAACTTCTGCCGCCTTCAGTTCGGCAACGTCCCCCTGATAGAAGCCACAGTTCAACATCAGCAAGAGATACAGTTGCGTCGTCTCTGTTGCGTTCTGCAGCAGGAGTTCAACCTCTGCCGGAGTGAACGGGTCGGGTTCAACGGAAACTCTGGGGATGAGATACAGCTTCGATCTCAAGTTGGAGGGCTTCGTCAGCCTGTCATCCTCGGACAACGATTCGATGAACAGCTTGAAGACCGAATGCGCATCGGAAACAGTGTTCTGGTTCTCTCCGGCAACAATCTGTCCCTGAAGGTGTTGGTAGTATTCCCGGACATCTTCCTCACTGAAGTCGGTCACAGGGCGTTCACGCCCATACCAGTCCAGAAAGCGAGCAACACCAGCCCTGACTTGTCCGTATCGTCCAATGCTGACCTGACTAGATTTCGCTTTCGACTCGTAGGTCTTCACGAATTCATCGGCGAGTTCCTCAGCCGACGATTCTGTGCTGCTGGCTGCCGGAGCTGCTCGATCAGTGATTGATCGTCGGTCTTCGAGCCATTCAACCTCTGCAACCAACTGTTCGAACAATTGTTGAATCGCCGCCTCGTCAGTCAGGTTTCCGAGGTTCCTTCTGGCCTTGGCAAAGAAGTCCGCACTGCCGCCGTTCGTGAGGCGCTGAAAACGTTCAAGCGTCTCAAGGTGGCGTTCGATGAACTTCTTTCGCAGGTCATCATCGATCTGTCGCTCATCAAGTTGACGGTCGAGTTCGTCCCGCCACTTCTTGAATTCATGCCAAGCAAGAGATCGGTTGCGTCTGCTGTCTTGGTCGTATGCCGGACAGGGCCAGCGATGCCCCTTGTGCATTTTCCGCCATCTGACTTTGCCTGACGGGAGCTTCTCTGGTTTTCCTAGTTTGATTTTCTCCTGAGCCATCGTGCCTTCCGTGGGTAAATCCGTGGGTAAAATTTCATGGGTAAAACGACCACCAATTTACCCACAAACCCGAAAAAAGGCCACGTTTCCCCTAGAAAACACGATAGGTCTCTTAGTTCGGGACGCAGAGGTCGCAGGTTCAAATCCTGTCATCCCGACTCGACTTACGTCGATTCGTCCTGCAAGATTGCAGAGTTATTGCAGAGAAAAGAGCCCACTGGGTGCTAGCCAGTGGACTCTCGCGAACCTTTCAGTCCGCACGAAGTGTTTCCGTGTTCGATTGACTGGAGGGTTTCTCATGCGTCAGCCAAAGCCGTTTTTCCGCCAGTTCACGCAGAGCTGGTACGTCGAGATT
>Ga0070726_10001850_pt1 | contig 20146 bp, 14 predicted proteins | sample tdAd471_FD_67275 | JGI IMG/M metagenome (GOLD analysis project Ga0070726, IMG submission 67275) | Marine sediment microbial communities from the Atlantic coast under amendment with organic carbon and nitrate - tdAd47.1 | ecosystem: Environmental > Aquatic > Marine > Coastal > Sediment | place... | reverse complement strand
AGGTCGTCGCCCACTTCGCGAACACCGCGATTGAGCACTTCAATGAGAATCCGCAGTCGGACATGTTCTCCATCGCGGCCAACGACGGTCGCAAGTTCTGCACCTGCCGGAAGTGCGAGGCGCTGGACAGTGGCCGCAACCGACCGGACGGTCGTCGAGTCATCACCGATCGCATCATTACATTCAGTAATCAAGTTGCGGAACGGGTCGCCAGGGTCCATCCCGACAAGCGACTCGGCGTCATCATCTATCTCGACTACAAGTATCCGCCAGTCAATGTGAAGCCGCATCCGATGCTGTTTCTGGTCCATCCGACGAACAGCGGCTTCAGCCAGGGAGCGTATTACGAGGGTGACGAATGGTCGGAAGCGGCGATGGAACGCGGCTGGCACGACGCTGCCGGCACGTTCTACAAGTACGACATCTGGCACTACGACCAGACACCGCTTTACATGATCGCCCCCGTGACGAAGCACCTGATCGAGAAATGCCGCGCTCAGAAAAACCACGGCATCGACGGCGGCTACCATTACATCGCGCGTTCGTACGAGCTACTGGGAGCCGGCCACTATCTGCTGGGCCAGCTGCTGTGGGACAACGACTTTGATGCCGAGCAGGCGGAACGCAGGTACTACTCCGCTCTTTATGGTGCGGCGGCCGACGATGTGAAGGCGTACTACGATCTGCTCGAAGACGCACTCGTCAAAGTGTTCAAAGACGGACCTGGTGATTCCCGGAAAGAACCAATGGTCGCCTCCTTCTTCAACCGTTACCCCGGCGCAAACAATCCCGGCATGTACCTTGCCGCTTACTGGCCGATTCTGCCACAGATGAAGGACACCATTGACCGGGCGTACTTCGATCACCGCAAGCAGATGTCGCCTCAGGAACTCGAGCGGCTCCATCGGCTGATCGATCATCACAATTACACAATGCACACCGTCAACGCGATGATCATGGCCGGTCGTGGTCTGACGGGCCGAGCGACCGGACAGGACCGCAAGAGTTTCGAAACGTCGAAGTCAAAGCGCGACGCCGCGGTCGCGAAAATCGCCGAGTACCGCCCGTTCTACGCGAAGCTGATCGCGGTACTCGACGAATCGAGTCACACGGGACTGCTCTATGGCCGCAAACCGACCATCGAAGTTCGGGCACCGTCGGACTTCAACGAGTAACAGCGAGACCGAGATTGAGCATCCGGGATCCGTCGAGCTTGAACCCGTCTGGCGACTCGTGCGAAAGTTGTCAGTTCGCAGAACTGTGAACTGAACTGGCGAGGAGTCGAACGTGGGATCCTGGATGTCGTGGTACAGACTCGCCTGGTGTCTGTGTGCTGCCAGCCTCTCGCCCGCCGCACTGACTGCGGCAGAGGAGTCTCAAGCCGAGGCCAAGGCTGCGAAGGTTGAGTTCTTCGAGTTGCACGTTCGACCGCTGCTGGTTGAGAAGTGCGGGGACTGTCACTCGGGGACGGACGATGCCGCATCGGTTCTGGCGTTGAGATCGCGAGACGATTTGCTGCAGGGCGGCGACTTCGGTCCGGCTGTCATTCCGGGGCGAGCTGCCGACAGCCTGCTCATTCAATCGGTAAAACGGATCCACAAAGAGCTGCGGATGCCGCCCGACGAGGCGGATGCTTTATCGCGCGACGAGGTCGAGCTTCTGACGCGCTGGGTCGACGAGGGGGCGGTCTGGGGAGAACCGTCGAGGGCGTTGTCTGGCGACCAGCCTGAAATTTCAAGCCAGAGATCAACGGGCCAGACATCAACGCGACCGTCTCTCGAATCGGACCTCTGGTCACTGCAGCCGGTCAAGCATGTCGAGCCACCAGCTGTTGAGGACGCTCGCTGGTCACGGTCGGAGATTGATCGGTTCATCGAAGCCGCGCGGCGCGGTCGCGAACTCGTGGCGACGCAGCGAGCGGACCGGCGGACGCTGTTGCGGCGGGCGACGTTTGACCTGACGGGACTCCCGCCCGAGCCGGACGACGTCGCGGCGTTTCTCAACGATGTAGCGTCAGATGAGGTTGCGTTCGCGCGTGTTGTCGATCGGCTGCTCGCCTCGAAAGGTTACGGCGAGCGGCAGGGGCGGCTGTGGCTGGACGTCGCTCGCTATGCCGACACGCAGGGAGACGTCGGCGACTTTCCGATTCCCGAAGCCTGGCGATACCGCAACTGGGTGATTGACTCTCTCAATGCCGACCTGCCGTACGACCGGTTTCTGCAGGCTCAGATTGCGGGCGACATTCTTGCCGCCGAAGCCCCCGACGAGCAGACGGCACGCGGACTTGTCGTCGCCACCGGCTTTGTCGCTCTATCGCGGCGGTTTGGAAACACGAAGAAAGACGACATCCATCTGACGATCGAGGATACGCTCGACACGCTCGGGCGCGGCGTTCTGGGCCTGACGCTCCGCTGTGCCCGCTGCCACGATCACAAGTTTGATCCCGTCCTGATGACGGACTACTACGGGCTGTACGGCATCTTCGAAAGCACCATCTACCCCTGGATGGGCGCATCGAATGAGAAGTCCCCGTCGGCGCTGGCCCCGGCTCTGCCGTCCGACGAGGCACAGAAGCAGGCTGAGGGATATTGGAAGCTGATCACGCGGTACGAGTACCAGATCAACAATCACTTCCGTCCGTGGCTGAAGCCGACGCTCGACAAGTTCAAACAGGTCGCGAAGCAACTCGCGGACCTGAAGAAGAGCGGCGAGTCGACGTCGAGCGACGCTGACGTCGCCGAAATCGCGAAGCTTGAGAAACGCCGCGAGGAACTGCTCGCCCGCCACGGCGGGAAGTTTCGCGAGCTGATGCTGCACGATCTCAACTGGGTCAGGAAGGAGAAGTCGCGACTGGCTGACAACCCGACGGTTGATTTCGTCTTCGCCGTGACAGAAGGCCAGCCCGGCGACACTCGGATACACCGTCGCGGCAATCCAAAACAAAAGGGCGATGTCACGCCGCGGCGATTTCTGCAGGTCATCGACGGTGAATCCGTGCCAGCGATTGAAGTCGGCTCCGGTCGGCTGGAACTCGCCCGCTGGCTGACTCGCCCGGACCATCCACTCACATCGCGTGTTATCGTCAACCGCATCTGGCAGCAGCACTTCGGGCGCGGACTCGTCGCAACTCCGGACGACTTCGGCCATCAGGGGCAGGCACCGTCGCATCCGGAACTGCTCGACTGGCTGGCCGCAACGTTTGTGGCCGACGGCTGGTCGCTGAAGAAGCTGCACCGCCGGATCATGCTCAGCGAAACTTACGCGCTGTCGTCCGAGGTCGAGCCTGACTCGAACAACATGGCTGCCGATCCCGATAACGTCTATCTGTGGAAGCAACCGCGGCGACGGCTTGATGCCGAGTCGATTCGCGACGCGATGCTCGCCGTCAGCGGAATGCTCGACCGGACGCAGGGTCAGGAGCACCCGTTTAAACCCTGGCACGCGGCTCGATACAGCCTGAACGCTCCGTTCCACGAGGACTTTCCGACGAATCGACGCAGCGTTTACCTGATGACGCAGCGCCTGTTTCGGCACCCGTTCCTGGGGTTGTTTGACGGGCCGGACCGGAATTCGAGTACCTCACGGCGCACCTCGACCAACGTGCCCGGCCAGGCTCTGTACCTGATGAACTCGCCGTTCGTGAAGCAGCAGGCGGAAGCGTTCGCCCGGCGAATTGAAGCCGAAATCGGAGCCGGTGAGGTTCCGGCCAGTTCGATCAGCGCGGAGCCCGGCAAGCTCGACGTGCGACAGCTCGATCGGATCTATCAGCTTGCCTTTAGCCGATCACCAGCGCCGACCGAGAAACAGATGCTGCTCGAATTCCTGAAGCACTACCGGGCGCGAAGCAACGGGGAGACGCGTGACAGTCTTGTTGCTCTGAGCCGCGTTGTTCTGACCAGTAACGAATTCTTCTTTGTGGACTGACCGATGTCGGATCTCCTTCCAGCAGCAGCCACTGACGTTGATCGGCGAAGATTCCTTGCCGCCTGTGCCGGAACGCTCGCCGCTGCGGCAGTGGGAACTCAACAGCGAGAAGCCGCGGCGACTCCGATCGCTCCGCACTTTGCTCCGCAGGCGAAGCACGTCGTCGTGCTCTACATGTCCGGAGGCTACTCGCACGTCGACACGTTCGATCCGAAGCCGCTGCTGACTGAAAAGCACAATCAGACAATCGGGTCGGAACTCGCCGCCGCTGTTTCTGGCCAGCCGAAGAACGAACGGTTTCTCAAAGCGCCGTTGTGGAAGTTCCGCCCCAATCAGGAATGCGGCACCGAGGTCAGCGATCTGTTTCCGCATCTCCGTGACGTGATGCACGAGGTGGCGCTCATCCGATCGATGCACACTGACCATCGCGATCATGGCGAGGCGACGCTGCAGCTTCACACGGGCAGCACGGGCTTCGCGACTCCAGGCCTCGGCGCGTGGCTGAGCTACGGTCTCGGCACGTTCAATCCAAACCTGCCGGCACACGTCGTCATCTCGGAACATCGACCGTACAACGGCCCGCAAATCTGGGATGCGAGCTTTCTTCCCGGCGTTCACAGTGGCGTGCAGATTCAGCCAGGTGACGAACCGCTGCCGAATCTCACGCCAGCGTCGCCGCGACCGCTGCAGGAACTCGAACTCGGACTGCTCGACCAGCTCAACCGAAAGCATCTCGAACGACGCCGCGATGACCGCAATCTGGCCAGTCGAATGCAGTCGTTTCAGACCGCAAAGGGACTGCAGGATCTCGCCCCGCAGGTTCTCGACCTGAGCCGCGAATCGAAGCACACGCTCGATCTCTACGGTTCAAAGCCCGGTGACAAGACGTCGTACGCGGCGCAATGCATCATGGCGCGGCGGCTGATCGAGAACGGCGTTCGTTTCGTCGAAATCATCGATGCAGTCGGAGCTTGCCGAGACAACTGGGACGCGGCTCATCGCGACGTTGGCACGCACGCGAAATACGCGAAACGAGTCGACCAGCCCATCGCGGGGCTGATTCGCGACCTCAAACAGCGCGGCCTGTTCGACGACGTGCTGCTTGTGTTCTGCACCGAGTTTGGCCGCTCGCCGTGGGCTCAGGATGGCAAGGGAACGAAGAGCCGCACTCATCATCCGTCAGCCTTTTCCTGCTGGCTGGCAGGCGGCGGCATCAAACCGGGGATTGTCCACGGAGCAACGGACGAGATCGGCAACTACGTCGCGGAAGACGCCGTCCACGTTCACGATTTCCACGCAACGATTCTGCACGTCCTGGGGCTCGACCACACGAAGCTGACGTATCGCTACTCGGGTCGCGACTTCCGCCTGACTGACGTGCATGGCCACGTCGTCAACGGCGTCCTGCGAAACTCAGCGGGATGAGAGATGACGGATCATTCATTCCGTTGTTGATGTCGAGGCCGCGGATTCCGGCGGCGATTTCGCTCTCCACAGAACGAGCACCGTGACAAGCAGCGCCACTGCGGACAGGGCCGCTCCGATCAGCTTCAACGTCGTCGTGTGCCAGCGAACGGTGACAGTGCCATCAAGCGGCTCATCAATTCGGACGAGCATCAGGCCGTCGCTGTCGGCGTCGAGCGTCACGTTTGAGGACTGCAGTTCGCCCTGGCCGTTCCGGGCTTCCGCCTGCCAGCCGAGAGGGAATCCGTAATGAGGCAGTCGGACAACTGACGGACCATTCGCGGTGATCGAGAACGTCATCACGTTCTGGCCGAGCACGAACTCAGACACGCTGCAGTCATCGCCACCTTCGACGACAAGCGGCGCTGACTCGACCTCGTTCGCGTCGAACGGTTCTGCACCTCGGGGCAGCCACTCGTTGGCGATGTCGGGGGCAAAGTACCGTTCGACGATCGCCGAGGCTGTCTCCGGATATTTGTCGGGGAACAGTTTCGGCGACTGGGACGTCAGCAGTGGCAGTGCGAGCGTCACCAGCATGATCACACTGGCGAACCGCCTGACGGAGGTACTGCCAATGTACGCGAGCCCGGTTCCGGTGAGCCCTGCAAGCGTGATCGACACGAGTGTCAGAATCCGCCACGGGAACTGAATGCGATTCAGCAGGGGCAGGTGATCCCACAGCCACAGCGACGACGGCGTCATCAGAAACAGGCCGAGCCCGAACATCGTCAGCAGTCCGACAGAGTGACGCCGCAGCAATTCGTCAACCCGCTTTCGCCTCAGCAGAAAGAGTGTGACCGTCAACGCGACTCCGGCGAGTGCGGGCAGGCCAAGCTTGATCGGGATGGGTGTCTCGGTCGGCGCCATGTCCAGAAAACTGCGGAGCGGATTGAGGTGCCGCGAGTAGTGGTAGTAGCCGCCGAACGACGAGCCATCCCAGGCCTGATCCGCCGACACCAGCTTCAAGTGCCCGAACAGCGGCAGCCAGTAGATCGACGATAACGCGGCAGCCGTCGCCAGCCCCGAGAGACCTGAAACGAACGTTCGCGGCGATCGATCCAGCACCGTCTTTGCGAGCACGACCAGCAACGCCATGCCGCAGGTGATCAGCCCGATGGCGGGATGCAGACAGACGACAGGAGCAGCGGTCAGGCCGATCGCCAGGACGCCTCGAATCCCCGCACCGTTCCACCAGTAGTTGAGCGCCGCCAGGCAGCCAGGCACGCACATCATCGCGGAGAACTCGGACAGGTCCCCGCGCAGGTAAAGATTCGTTCGCGCGTATGGAGCGGCGAGAAGTGCGACGGCAGCAACGAAAGCGGGTTCGACGCCACAGCTTCGTCGCAGCAGACAGAAGATGCTGGCGAACCCGTACGCAGCGAAAATGACGAGCGGAATTCCGAGCTGCCAGTTCACCGGCAGTGATGATGGAACCAGCGACGCCGCGTAGAAGTAACCTGACTGATAGAAGTTGAAGAACGGACTGCCCAGGCCGCCGCGAAAGTGCGAGCACCACTGCGGGAGCAGGCAGCCGCTGGCCAGACAGTCACGAAACTCGATCAGCCGCAGCGCGTAGCCGTCGTTGTCATGGTTCGCGAAGAACTGATCTTCGGGCAGCGTGAAGAAGTGCCGGCAGAGCGCAGCGGCCACCAGCAATCCGCAGAATGCAATACCGCCAGGCTTGTTCCATGCCGGTTGCCGGTCAACAGAATTCCTGAGAGCATCAGAATCCATGAGGGCACATCAGTCCGCAAAAGAGAGTCCGCAAAAGAGAGTCCGCAAAAGAGGTCCAGAGCCACCGCCGTCTATTCCGGCAAGGCATCTTCTGAACGGAAAACAAAGAGAGTTCCGGAGCGATAAACGATCGGCAGAGACCAGGGAAACGCCGACCTCGATTCTTCCGGAAAGCTCGCTGGCAGCTGGAGTTCTTCACCGTTGATCCAGGCACCACGCAACTGACCCGGCGGCAATTCAAACTGGCAGTCGGCTACAACGTACTTCTGCCCCGCAGACCGAACAGCATCCTCAATGTCCTGCGCGCGACCGGGAAACAGTTCGCGCAGAACACGGTATTCGACATACCTGCTCGACGGCGTCGCCTTCAGCGAAAGGTAGATATCTCCGTGCCCGATGCAGAACACATCGCCGTCCTGCACAGCCTGATCCTTCAGCCAGGCCGCAATCTTGTCGGCATCTGCCCACCCCGACGGCTGGAAGAACGCCAGCGAGTCCCGGATCTGTGGAGTGCTGCCTTCTCGCAAGCAGTCCTGCCACTTTGTGAAGTAGCTGCCGTCAACAGGTCCCTTCATGGCAAACAAGATCAGAAAACCCACCACAGCCACTTTGCGGATTGCCGTGGCCTTCCATCCGCCAGTCACGATAGCCAGCACGACAATGCTCAGAACAATCAAGGGGCCATGCACGTAGGCAAACGCGTGCTGAAGACCGAAGCCCTGCAGGCACCAGCCGACAAACATCGCAGCAATCAGGCAGCGGTGCATTACCTCGTCAGAGGCACGCTCGGTTCCGCGGCAGCGAGCCATCAGCCACAGGCCTGCCGGAATGGCGCCGAGGTAAAGAACAGGCCACGGGGCCAGTCGTCGGACCAGAATTGCCGCCTGAAACAAGCTCCAGCGGTCCCGCCCCGCGCTGACATATTGAGGATTCCACTCCAGCATGACCTCCAGAAAGTGTGGCCATGCTCCGTTGGAATGCAGCCACCAGATTCCAACGGCCCCTGTCACGAGCCCTCCCGTCAGGAGACCCGCAGCGTCTGCGCAGACTTTTGACAGCCTGCCCCCAAGACAGGCTGAAACCAGCCAGACAGCCAGTCCGGGAACGGCGACGTGAGGCTTGATCCAGAACGCGCAACCAAGAAGCAGGCCCTCGGCCACGCCGCGGAAATAGACATTCCGCTTTCCGACATCCGACCGAATCCGATCAATCTGCGATGCGCGGAGTCTCACCGCGATCAGAGACGGAAGAAGGATCCACATGTCTCTCTGACAATGGCACCCCTCGAAAGCTGTCAGATAGAACAGGCAGAGAAAGCCCGACGTCCAGAGACGCCCAGTCGCGAACGTCCCGCATCGCTTCAGCCAGTCGGACAGCAACCAGACGATGCCCGCGAAAACGGCCAGGTCAACGGCTCGCAGAGCCGCCACCTCCGTCCCAAACAACGACCGCACGATGGCGTGTATCCAGATGGCGCCTGGCAGGTTCGGCTCGAAAACGTCTCGGTAGAGAACGCCGCCCTTTCCCAGAACCATTGCCTGCACGTCGTAAACCACCATCTCCGGATTTGGCGGCAGGCACAGAAAGACCGGAACTCCGAGGACAACGACCGCGCAGAGAAAGGCAGCAGGCCACACTAACGATGCCCCAGTCCGCCTCTCTTGCTCGATTGCAGTCGCGTGCTCTTGTTCCATGCCGGCCTGGCACCGTTAGTCGAGGAAGCGAGTCACTTTTCTCTGTCGAAATGCGACTCGCAACCAATGCGTCACCGGACCGCAGTTCTCAATCAGCGATTCTCTGCAACTGGTGACCTGCCGCTTGCCAGGCAGGTTCCGGAATTCGGAGAGCGAGAAACTGTCGAGTCCAGCCGGCAGCGTACTCAGGGGCAATGGCCATCCGAGACGGCAAGTAGGCGGATCAATCCACGTCGTGACAGGTACGCGAAGTCCCTTAGCGGTTTTCACAGAAGTTGGGGTTCGGGATGTCACTGGGGGCCGGCGCGCACAACCGGCCAGTTGCATGTCGTTTCGGGCACACAGCGGTACTCACGGCGAACTCGGCAAGAAATCCATGACGACCGCCCACTGATTTGTGCTCGTCTCAGCCGCGCGATCTTACTCGCTGACCTGGACGATGGCTTCAACTTCCACGCTGATATTTCCAGGCAGGGAGCCCATGCCGACGGCGCTGCGGGCGGCGCGGCCGTCGTCGCCGAACACTTCGACCATCAGGTCGCTGAAGCCGTTCATGACTTTCGGATGGTTCTGAAAGTCAGGTGCTGCGTTCACCATGCCCAGCACCTTGATCATCCGCTGCACGCGGTCGAGGCTGCCGAGGTACTGTCGCAGCGTCGCGAGCATCGTCAATCCGACCTGCCGGGCTGCCGCGTAACCGTCGTCCTGACTGACCTCGGAGCCGACGCGGCCGGTCAGCATCGTCCCGTCAAGCTGCAACGGGCCGTGGCCCGAGACGTAGCACAAATCGCCAATCTGAACAACAGGCGTATAGTTGCCGCCAGGTTTCGGGGCTTCCGGCAGTTGCAGTCCGAGTTCGGCAATCTTTGCTTCAGCACTCATCAGGGGCTCCTTCGGCAGTCAGGACAGTTGAAACGGGATCGGTTCGCGGGACAGGTCAGTCAACCTGCTCCAGTCGGACCAGGTCTTCGAGTGTTTCACGTTTGCGGATGACTTTGTACGAGTCTCCGTCGACGAGAATCTCCATCGCACGGGGACGCGAGTTGTAATTGCTGCTCATCACCGAACCGTACGCTCCAGCGCTGAAAGTGCACAGCAGGTCGCCGCGCTGCATCGGCGGGAGGGCTCGGTCTTTGGCGAAGTAGTCACAGGATTCACAGACCGGGCCGACGACATCCGCAACTTCGCAGCCCTCTGGAGCGGACTCGGCATCGGCAGGCATCGGCACGGTCGGCTTGACCGGCCAGACGCGGTGAAAGGAGTCGTACATCGCCGGGCGGACCAGATCGTTCATCGCGCCGTCCTGAATGTAGAACAGCTTGCCGCCCTCGCGTTTTGTGAACACGATCCGACTGATGAGGATGCCCGAGTTGCCGGCGATGAACCGCCCCGGCTCCAGAGCGAGCCGGCAACCGGCTTCCTGAACGGCAGGGACGATCACCTTCGCGTACTCGGATGCCGGCAGTCCCTCGTCGCGCTTGTACGAAATCCCGAAACCCCCACCGAGGTTGATCCAGTTGATTTCGTGCCCTTTCGAACGGTACTCGCGAACGATCTCGATCGCCTTCGCGGCCGCCTTCTCGTAAGGCTCGGTGGTGAGAATCGGCGAGCCCAGGTGCATGTGAATGCCGCTGAGTTTCAGGTGCGGATTCTTCAGCACCTTGTCGGCAAGCTGCCCGGCTCGTTCGATATCCATGCCGAACTTGTTGCCCTTCTTGCCGGTCGTTGTCTTCGCGTGCGTCTTCGCATCGATGTCCGGATTCAATCGCAGGGCGACTCGACCGACCTTGCCCATCGATTCCGCCACGCGGCCGATCGCGTCGAGTTCATCTTCGCTCTCAACGTCAAACTTCAGAATGTCACATTCCAGAGCGAACCGGATTTCGTCGTCCGTCTTGCCCACGCCCGCGAAGACGACACGCGTCGTGTCGGCTCCGGCCTGCTTGACGCGGTACAGTTCGCCGCCCGAGACAACGTCGAAGCTCGCCCCCGCTTCGTTCATCAGCTTCAGAATGCCGAGCGTCGAGTTCGCCTTCACCGAGTAGCAGATGACCGGGTCGACGTCCTTGAAGGCGTCCTGAATCTGCCCGAGCTGGTGCAGAAACTGAGCCTTCGAGTAGATCCACAGCGGCGTTCCGAATTCTTCCACCAGCGCGGAAACCGGAACGTCCTCACAGAAAAGCTGCCCGTCTCGATAATCAAACGCGTTCATTCTCAGTGTTCCAGAAATTCAAAAGTCATTCGCAACGCGTTCCGACGCAGAGTGCGGGAACGAGTTTCAAAGTAGCCATCTCACTCCGCGAGATGCGCCCGCCTCAGATCAGAGCATCAAACACTCTCTATGCTGTCATTTCCAGTCAGCCCAATCGTCCCGCTGAATGCTGATTGGCCGCGGACCGCCAGGCCGGCTCTGGCTCATCTCACGGAGCGAGATGGCTACATTTCTTCCGGACCAGAAGTCGGCTCGAACGAGTCCTTCAGTTCCTGCGGGATTCGGCGCGGCACTCCGTGCTTGCGACCGATGTAGGCCCAGTTGGTTTCGGCGATCGCCAGCAGCGTGTCATCGCTGGATCGTCGGATACGGTACTTCCGCAGCGACGTGATTTTCTCGAAGCCTGTGACCCAGGTATCGACGACGATGTTCTGCCCCTCGAACGCTGGAGCCTGGTATTCGATGAAATGCGTGCGGACGACCCAGGCCGAGCCTTCCTCTTCGTAACGTTCCGTCGGCCAGCCCTGAGCGGCAGAGTGTTCGACAGCCGCCGACTGCATCCAGCGCAGGTACTCGACATTGCTGACGTGCCCCTGCCCGTCGATTTCGTCCGGAGTCACGGTGTGTGTCCACTGAAACACCGCCGGCATGGCTGCCTTCCTTCAAGCCCGGATTGAACGCGCCGAGACGGCTACTCCTTCGGCACGATGAAACTCATGTGGAGTTCGCAGTGCCGCAGATGCAGCTGCATCCATTCTTCCGAGGCCATCTTGCCGAAGAACGGGTGGTCGGCGACGGGCAGTTCATGCTCCAGGCGAGCCAGGCCGCTGCGAACTTTCTCAAGCGCGGCGTCAAGCGTCACATCGGCGGGAGGCAGGAACTTCTGAGCTTTCTTCGGTAACTGAATGCCGGGCTTCATCGGCTTGATCAGGACCGAGTTTTTCAGAAAGGGAGCGATGAACGTTCGCGCGAACCACGGAGCCTTGTAGGCCATGCCGTCAATCGACGCGTGAAACGTGTCGCCGAGGTGATCGACGATTTGCGCCAGCGACCAGTTGCCGATCGGTTCGCAGCCACCTTCGATCAACGCGTCGAGGTCCTGTTTGAATTCTTCGAGTGTCGCGTAACGAACAGTGCGACGAGATTTCTGCGTTGCGGTTGCTGCCATGAGGAACGTTCCAGAGAGGCGGAAAGCAAACGGTGGGAAGGGCGAAGTCTAGTCGCTGCAGAAACGATTCTCGACTCTGCCAGGACGAATCGAGTGCTGCTTGTCTGACCGTCCGCCCTCCGTCGCGGTCCCGCCTCAACGGCCATACGGGAATTGGTTGCAAGTCGCCCCGCATCATGCTTCCGCCCGTTTGAAGTCACGTTCCCGCTCGCCGCTGATTCGCAGCCGCAACCGCTGAGTGCGGTCAGGCCTGACGCATCCGCGTCGCGTTCGGCATTCTGCCGGGCGGCTGACGGGGATGCTTTCCTGACGGTTTGCTGTGTGACCTCAACGTCAATCGGCGGTCCCGAAGCACATGGATGCTGCGGCCCTCCCCGCGGCTGAGACCGCGACCCTCCCGGGGGGAGGGTGAAATAATCGCAGTCGGCGGGTGACAGCAGTCGGCGGGTGACAGCAGTCGGCGGGTGACAGCAGTCGGCGGGTGACAGCAGTTGGCGGGCGACCTGAGTTGTGTCGCGGCCAGCGCCCACCGCGCGTGAAGCCGCCTTCCGATGCTGACTCTCCACGTTCACGAGCAGGCCGATGGAGTCGTGCTCTGGCAATCGCATCCGCTCGTCGCGACACTGCGGCATTCCTGACTGACGAGGCATTTCCATGCGGCGACACTTTGCGAGTTCTCTCCTGCTGACGATTTTCATTTCAGGCCGATGCTCACTGGGCGGCGACTGGCCGCAGATTCTCGGGCCGAACCGAACCGGAATCGCTCAGAATGAAAAGCTGGCGGACAAGTGGCCTGCTGGAGGTCCTCACACGCTGTGGCAGCACCCGGTTGGAGACGGCTTTGCGGGCGCTGCGATTGTCGGGCAGACGGCGATCATCTGGCACCGCCAGGGAGAAAAGCACATTGTCGAGTCGTTGAACCTTGCCAGCGGTGACGCTCATTGGAAGAAGACTCTGCCGGCGAAATACGTGCCGTCGTACACCCGCGATTCCGGGCCGCGAGTCGTTCCGCTGATCAACGGAAACCGCGTGTTTCTCTTCTGCCCGCGCGGCGACCTGTACTGTCTCGACCTGAAGAGCGGCGATACCGTCTGGCACCGCGACACCTGGGAAGACTACAGCAGCAAACGTCCCAAACGCGGCGATCCGCCGGACGGCTACTTCGGTTTCGGAACGTCACCGATTCTGGAAGGCGACCGGCTCCTGCTGAATGTCGGTGGTGACTCGAAAGAGGCCGGCATCGTCGCGTTTGATGCGGCGTCGGGAAAGACGCTGTGGACGGCCACGGAAGAACGGGCGAGTTACTCGTCACCGATCGCGGCAACCATCGACGGTCAGCGCCACGTTTTCTTTGCGACACGGCTGTCGATGATGTCCGTCGACCCGAAGGACGGGCGTGTTCTGTTTCAGTTTCCGTTCGGGCGTTTTGGCCCCGCTGTCACTGCAGCAAACCCCGTTGTGATCGGCGACCGGGTCTTCATCACGGCGAGTTACAACTTCGGCGCGACGCTGTCGCAGATCGGTCGCTCCGGGGCCGTTCGAATCTGGGAAAGCGATGACGTGCTGTCGAGTCAGTACACGACACCAATCCTGCACGACGGCGCGTTGTTCGGCATTCATGGCCGCCAGGACGCTGGAGCGGCAGCGCTGCGCTGCGTTGACCCTGCCACGAAACGCGTACTCTGGAACGTCGACGGCTTTGGCTATGCATCGCTGATCATGGCCGACGGCAAGCTGATCATCCTCAAAACAGATGGCGAACTGGTTCTCGCCCGCGCTGACAAGTCGAAGTTCGTCGAACTCGGCCGGACGCGACTTTTCAGCGACACCACGCGAGCGTTGCCAGCATTGAGCAACGGCCGTCTGCTTGTCCGCGACACATCGACGCTGAAGTGCGTCGATTTGAAGTAGGAATTCGTTTGCCATCAGGGTGGCTGGCGGTCGAGTGCAGCGAGCCCCCCAGCATGCCTCGCCACTGGCCTACAGCTCCGACTCGTCCAGCACACCAATGAACGGCAGATGCCGGTAGTCGTCGTTGTAGTCGAGACCGTATCCGACAACGAAAACGTCCGGGATCGTGAAGCCGGAGAAGTCCGGGCGCATCGCGACTTCGGCTCGACCTTCCTTCGTCAGCAGTGCCGTCGTTCGAATGCTGCTCGGGCCGGCGGACTGCAGTGCCTCGACCAGGTGGCTCAGCGTGTTTCCGGTATCGAAGATGTCGTCGACGATCAGCACGTCGCGGCCTCCGATGTCGGGCAGCAGTTTTGTATCAAGCGCCAGTTCGCCGGGGCGTGTCGACCGACCGCGATAACTCGACGCGTGCACGACACCGATTCGATGCGGCACGTCGATCGCCCGGACCAGATCCGCCATGAACAACATGCAGCCGGTCAGCACGCCCACGACGGTCAGGTCTCGACCGCGGTAAATCTCCGACAACTCGGCTCCGAGTTCAAAGACCCGAGCTTCAATCGCGTCGTGTTCGATCAGGCGTCGCATGGAAAAAACCCGGTGATTCAGCAAGTGGCGTCGGTTGAACTGCTTGTTGTCAAAAGCCCAGCCGCAGGCGCCGCCCACCAGAACGGTTGCGAGCCGAGGGTGCCGGCGCCTGCGGCTGGGCGTTCCACAAACTTGAGCTGCGAAGGTTCGCGGGTGAGAGTCGCGTTGCGAAGTGATCCGACATTCTCAACACTGAACTCTGCTGGAAAACTTCGTAACGACGCTCGCCAGATCATGGTTGCCACCGTCAGGCGACGGTCGCCACTGCTGGTTCTGAACTCCAGGAGTCACATCGTGTCCCGAAGTGCCATCGTTCTCACGGTGATTGCTGTCCTCAGTCTGACTGGCGTGTCGTCACTGCAGGCGGAACTGCCACACGTCAGTTATGTCTTTCCTGCTGGCGGTCAGCGAGGGCAGACTGTCGAGTTCCGCGTCGGCGGCCACTTCCTGCACGAAGTCGGCGAGTTCGAGATGACCGGCGACGGCGTGTCGGCCGTGTCGCGCATCGAGCGCACTGAGACGACCTGGTTCGAAGGCCCGGTGATCCCGATGCCGGCCTCGCAGCGCAAAGAGGACTACCCGCAGGATTACCTGGGCAGCGTGACGATCGACGCGAACGCCGAACTCGGGCTGCGGCACTGGCGCGTCTGGACGTCACAGGGCGTCACGCCGCGCATGAGATTTGTCGTCGGCGATCTGCCGGAAGTCGTTGAACAGGAGATTGACGGGCAGCCGATTCCCGAACGTGTCGCGCTGCCGGTCACGATCAACGGTCGTATCTTCCCGCGCGAAGACGTCGACATCTGGACGTTCGAGGCGCAACAGGGCGAGACGCTGACCTGCGAAGTCATGGCCGCGCGGCTCGGTTCGCCGCTGGATTCACGGATCGAGATCCTTGGCCCCAACGGCCAGCCGATTACTGAAAACGTCGATGCCTTCGGGACTGACTCGTTCGTCGCGTTCACCGCCCCCGAAACAGGCACTTACGAGTGCCGCATCCACGACATCGAATTCGGCGGCCTGCAGCATTACGTCTACCGCCTGACGATCCGCAAGGGGCCGTACGTCCGCTCGGTCTACCCGCTCGGTGGCCAGCGAGGCGGCGACGTGCAGCTCACTCTGTCCGGCAGTTCGCTGCCAACGACGACGGGTGCCGTCAGCCTCACCGACGCGCCAAACGGTTTCGTTCTCTGGCAGAGCAAACCGCAGTCGAACCCGGTCCTGCTGGCGGTTGGCGACAGTGCAGAGCTGCTTGAGCAGGAACCGAATGACGACGTGTCGGGCACGAAGCTGTTGAACCTGTCGGCGCTGCCGATCGTCTGCAATGGTCGCATCATTGAGGCTGGCGATGTCGACAGCTGGAGTTTCATGGCGACGCAAGGTCAGCAACTGTTGTTCGATGTGACTGCCGAGCGGCTCGGATCGCGACTCGATTCCGAACTGATTGTCGTCGACGCTGCCGGCAAACAACTGACGACGAACAAGGATGCGGCAGGCGGAACCGCCGATTCCCGACTGATCTGGAAAGCGCCGAGTGATGGCGCGTTCGCAGTACAGATTCGGGATGAGCTGGCATCGCGCGGTGGCGACGACTTTGCCTACCGACTTTCGATTTCAGAACGGAACGGTGAAGGATTCGAGCTTTCACTTCCCGCTGACTGCCTGACGGTCGACAGGGGCGGCGAGACGAAGCTCAAAATCAGCGTTGATCGTTCACGCGGCTGGAAGGGCGCGATTGAATTGTCTGTCGATGGACTCCCGGAAGGCGTCAGCGTCGAACAAACGACGATCGCGAAGAACCGGAAGAACACGCAGCTGCTCATCAGAGCCTCTGAGAAATCGCCGCTGGGGCTCGCGGAGTTGCGTGTCGTCGGTCGGGCGGTCGATGCCGAGCAGCCGATTGAAGCTGAGGCCGTCTTCGCAACGGAATTCGGCGAGCCGGCGATCAACGGACTGACTTTGTGCGTCGCCGTGCCGACACCGTTCTCGTTTTATGCTCCGTTCGAAACGAAGTATGGAGCCCGCGGCAGCACATTCACGCGATCGTACGAAATCGACCGCGGCGGCTTCGAAGGACCGATCGAAATCGAAATGGCCGACCGACAGGTCCGGCACCTGCAGGGCGTCACCGGTCGGAAAGTCATCGTTCCCTCCGGCGAATCACGCTTCGACTTCACAGTCTCTCTGCCGCCGTGGATGGAAGTCGGTCGGACCAGCCGAACCTGCCTCATGGCGTCGGCGTTTGTTGAGGACGAAGCCGGCCAGCGACATCGCGTCAGCTATTCGTCGATGGAGCAGGACGACCAGATCATCGTGCTCATCGATCCGACGCGTTTGAGCATTGAGACTTCGCAGCCGGCGATTTCGATTTCCAGCACGGACGTTGCTCCCCAGCGCGGCACAGCTTCCAGCAGCGGGACGGTCGAACTGCCGTTCCGCATCGCTCGCGGCTCCGGCCTGACCGGCCCCGTCACGGTGCAGCTCACCGGCCCCGCTCACATCACCGGCTGGCAGTCGAGCACCGTCGACGTTCCCGCGAACGTCGGCAGCGGCAGCATCACGCTGACGATCAATCCTGACGACGCCGGACCGTTCAACATGCCGCTCACTCTGCAGGCCAGCATGCAGGACGAACGGGGCCAGCCCGTGATTGCCGAATGTCCGATCTCGATCCGTCGAAACTGAAAAACCAAGCGTAACTGTCGCGGCTCAATCTGAGCTGACAATGAAATTCCGGACGCTGACTCGGGCCGACTGCTGAGCATCATGAAAACTGACATTTGCCGGTGTGAGCACGTCTCCCCTCAATGCAGAACCAGAACAGCGTCCGTCAGCACAGCGTTCCTCAGAACAGCGTCCCTCTGCATTGCTGTTGCGTGTCTCCTTCTACCATCAGTTGCAGGCGCCGAGCATCCCGTTCTCAACCTGCTGAGAACGTCACCCGAGGTGCATTCGGCAGTCGTCGCGGTGGAGCCTGTCGGCGAGAACGTGATTGTCCATCTCCAGGACTGGCACTGGGTGCCGTCTGCATGGTTTCAGGCAGAGGGCGGCGACCCGGCGGAGTACATCGCTTTTCTGCGCGGTGTCGAAGCGGTGCAGGCGGAGCAGTACTCGCTGCTGAAGAGGCTCGTCGCAGCGGGCCACGGAACGGTCTTTCGCGAAAGCCTGACGCCTGATGTTGAGCCCGACTTCAGAAAGATGTGCAGCCAGCTCTGGAGACGCCGCCGCAGGATGCCCAATGATGTCGAGCAGCTCTTCGTTTCGCCGAATGTGTTGACCGTTGGCACGCCGGGACGACTGCTGGCCGAGGGACTCGTTGATCGAGTGCGAGCCGCCGACGATGACGATTCGCTCGCGCTGACGAGCCCGTTCGATGCCGCAGGTCAGCTGCGCGTTGTCCCCGCGGACTCACTTGAGAAACGCGAAGACCACGTCGTCCGTCAGATGGTCGGCGTCGACGGGGTGAGCATTCTCGTTTTCGGCGGCGCTCACGACTTCGCAGAGAACGTTCGCCGAGTTGGACAGGGAAAGACCGGGCTGATCGTCGTGACGACAAAGCGGTATCGACGTGTCGCCGAGTGAGTTTCGTAATGCCGCGTCATGGCGGTCGCGTCGAACGTGAGCGCGTCGAACGTGAGCGCTGAAACCGGTCCCGCGTTCTACGCGAACGCGGCTACCTCGGAGCCTTCTCGCCTTTCGACTTTCCGGGCGTCAGCTCGGCGAGCGGCAGGGCCAGCTCTTCTCTGATCTCTCCGTGCTGGGTGATCAGCCGGAATGTGACCGTCGGTTCGTCGCCGGATGTATCGAATGTGAACTCGCCGAACGCCACAAAGTTCTCGCCATTCGAATCCCGGCCACCGTAGCCGAACAGTTGCTCGGGGCAGTTCTTCACCAGGCCGGCCGGGCCGGAGACGCCGCCCAGCGTTGCCGGTTCGAACTCGTAAAACGAGAAGCCCGACGGGCGCGGAATCCGAAAGCCTCGCGCTCCGTGCCGATCGCCGCTGACGAGCAGGACGCCGCCGATCTGTTCCTGCTCGATCAGGTCAAAGACTTCTTCCCGAGCTTCCGTGTCCCAGCTGCCCCACGAATCTTTGGCTCGGCTGACGTAGTCGCTCCACATCGTTCCGCTGCTGATGATTTTGAAGGGCGCGGTGGATGCCTTCAGCGTTGCCTGCAGCCAGTCCAGTTGCGTCTTCCCCAGATAGGATCCGTACTGGCGCCGCCGCTCGCCCTCACGGCACGAGCGAGTATCCAGCATGATCACCTCGACGGGGCCGATTCGCGTGTTGAAGTAGATTCCCTCTCGCTGTTCGTCCGCCGGAGGATTGTTCCAGTTCTCATGCCAGACCTGCCGGACGTTGTCTCGATCGTCCGCAGTGAACTTCCGCGGGATGCCGCTCAGGTCATTGTCAAAGTAGTCGTGATCATCCCACGACGCGTACGCGGGAACGTGAGCGACAAAACTGCTGAACGGCTGCGACACGTCGCGCAACTGATAATCGGCGCGGTGCATGTTGATCTCGTTGTTGCGATCGTCCGCCGCGATGTCGCCCAGAAACAGCATCGCGTGAGGTTCGCGTTTCCGGATCTCACGATAGAGATTCGGATTGTGGACGCCGATCTTGTGACAGCACGATCCGAAAGCCACTCGAAATCTGCCGCGCGCCTCGTCAGCAGGCGCCGTCTGAAAACTCCCCCGCGCGACAGCCTCGCCGCCGACAGTCACGGCGTACTCGTAACGCTTGTCAGACGACAGCCCTTCCACTTGAAGCCGCACCACCTTGCCAGGGCGAGGTGACTCGACCGTGAACGACCGACTGCCAACCGTCACGGCCAGCGGAGCGCTGGTTGCCGGCCGCAGCCACACCGTGACGCCATCCGCCCGCAGGTCGCCAAGCAACGGGCCGCCCATCAGAGGCAGACCGTGCTTCCTCGCGGCGTCAACGATGGCCTGGTCGCTGAAGTTCGCCTGGCCGCTGGCCGCAAACACGTCTCGCGCGTCGAGATAAAACTGCCGAACGTTCTCCGGCAATCGGTCATAGCTGTCGAGCAAACGCGTATCGATCTCCAGCGTCCCCTTATGCGCTTCCGACAGCGTGACGTTGAAGGTCGGCGCAACAGCCTTCGCGAGCAGACGACGAACCGGCGAGAGAACAGCCCCAAGGGCGAGCAGAAACGAACGGCGATGCATGAGAGATTCCAAAGTGTTCAAAGACGAGTGATTCGACGGTCCGCTGATTCCGCTCCGACATTCCTAACGAGTACGAAATGTCTGGCTGTCAATCAGGGCGAGAAGCAGATCGCGGAAGCCGTTGCCGTTCTCGCGATTCTGTTTGACGATGGCCGCAAGCTCTTTGCGTTCGGAGTAATTCGGGACTCGGCCGGTGGCGTACGTCATCAGTTTCTCGGCAAGACATGTTGAGAACTGGTCGATGTTCTCCACCAGCCAGT